>ENA-OPZZ01001368-OPZZ01001368.1-human-gut-metagenome-genome-assembly--contig:-NODE-1368-length-15189-cov-4.793454_pt1 | contig 15189 bp, 9 predicted proteins | sample MGYA00242487_ERZ504511 | MGnify/ENA primary metagenome ERZ504511 (study PRJEB26092, sample SAMD00036241) | human gut metagenome | host: Homo sapiens | study: EMG produced TPA metagenomics assembly of... | reverse complement strand
ACAAACGGTTTTTCAAAAATGCCATATCAATACCGATATTATAATCTTCTACAGTTTCCCATCGAATCAATGAGTTACCAATCGAACCTACCGCTGTACCAATCTCACGATTACCACCAAATACATAATCGGCAGCTCCAATAGTAGACTGATAAGCCGAATTGTCAATATTCTGATTACCCACACGTCCCCATCCTGCATGAATCTTCAAGTTATCAAAGATATGCTGTTTTTTCATGAATGGCTCTTCTGAAATACGCCATGCCGCAGATACTGCCGGAAAAGTAGCGTATTGATTATCTTTCATGAATTTAGAAGAACCATCTACACGGATAGAAGCAGTCAAATAGTAACGGTCGTTGTAATTATACATCACACGTCCCAGATAAGAGATCAATGAAGAATAGGCATTCACGCCTGCCGTCTGCGGATTCTGCGTACCGGCTGAAACATAGTGCAGGTTCTCTTCATTGGTAGGAGTACGTTCTTTTGACCCTTCCAGCCAATATTCCTGGAAACGTTCCATCGTATAACCAGCCATCACATTCAAATTGTGTTTATGATTAAAACTCTTAATCCAGTTTATTGTATTTGTCCAGTTCCAGTCCACCCAATTATCGGTTTTACGATATGCTTTGCTATAATCGGATTTCTCTAATGTATCGATATTGAAAGAAGGAGTAAACTCATCTGAAATACGGAAACGGGCATTGACACCAAACTGTGAACGAATAACCAAACCTTTAATCGGTTCAATATTTACATACGGATTGGCTAATAAACCATATTCATCACTATGTTTATCCATACGAGCTAATTGTGCAACCGGATTCCACACCAAGTTGTTGCTGGAACGGGCATAGTTGTCGTATTCATTTGTCGTCCATTCACTTTGAGGACGCATGATCGGAGTTGTGGGATCCATAGCCATTATATTACCCAATAAATTGGGAGTATCTGTCCAATTTTCATATTTCGGGGTAAAGTCAATACCTGCTTTTACTATACTATTAAAAGTATATTCCATACTGAAACGAGCTGTCAGCTTTTGCCAGTTACCTACAGTGTATTGTGAGTCTTGTCCGAAATAACCAATATTAGCAGAGTAAAGCAACTTATCCGTACCTCCGGAAAAATTAAAATTATAGTTATGAATCAGTGCTGTCTTCTTCATGCTTTCATCCCACCAGTCAGTACCTTCCGCATCTGTTATATTCTCCTTGCTGTTATAACGAGGCTCTGCATTATCATTAATATAACGCGCTTTGAATACATATTCATATTCGGAAGCTTTTGCCATCTCCGGTTTCTTCAACGTCTGAAAACCGGCAGAAGCTGAGAAACCGAATTGGGTAGCTCCCTTTTTACCTTTCTTGGTAGTAATAAGAACAACGCCGTTAGAACCACGTGTACCATAAATAGCTGCTGCAGAAGCATCTTTCAGCACTTGCATGGATTCAATATCGTTCTGGTCAAGAAAATTGATATTGGTTCCCACCGGCATTCCATCAACAACATACAACGGGTCAGAACCATTGACAGTAGATACCCCCCGAATAATAACACGAGGCGAAGTACCCGGACCGCCGCCACCGGTAATCTGCACACCATTAATCTTTCCCTGCAAAGCATTCATGGCATTACCGCCAGTCAGTTTTTTCAGTTCATCTCCTTTGATAGCAGATATAGAGCTTGTCAAGTCACTCTTCTTCACTGCACCATAACCGATAACAACTACTTCATCCAAAGCTTGTGTATCATCTTCCATGACTACATTAATGACATTCTTTCCATTGACTTTGACTTCTTGTGTCTTATATCCAATCATGGAAAATACAATAGTCGCATCTTTAGGAACATTAGTCAATGTGTAGTTTCCATCCAAATCTGTGACAGTACCATTTGTAGTACCCTTCACCAGAACGGTCAAACCAATCATTGGTTCTTTATCACTAGCTGCAATAGCAGTACCAGTCAGATTTCCCTGCTGAGCATAAAGGTTCAGCGCAAAGAACGATAATAATAAAAATAGATATCGTTTCATGTTTTTATGGTATTATTTTAATTATTTCTTCAGTAATTTAGACTGAACAAGATGTGTATCAAATATAAAGGTGTATTTACCTGCGGGTACCTTTTTAGATGAATCATTAGTATTAGTAGCAAATGATTCGTTTTTACCGTCAAAACGCCAACCGGGTTCCAACCAAGCACCATTTGCATCATAAGGAGTGATTGTCACGTCAAAAGAATCTTGTTTACTCCAAGTCAATTCTGCTGTGAGACAATGCGGATTATCCGGATCTTGAGTCAATTCATAGACATTCTTAGGTCCGTCCCAGCCTTTGGCACCATCAAACCATCCGCCAACGAATCCCATTTTAAGTCCGTCAATAATTGGTGTTCCCGGAGAATAAGCTTCTACTGTATAGGTTCCTTCTTCTGTATTAAAGTTTATTTCATAATAGCTCTTTTCAGGTAGAATAATCGGCTGTACATCTTCAGAAATGCCAGTTAGTTTTCCCGGATTATTTTTGTCATCACCAAAACAGATGCTAAAACTATATTTGCTTGTAATGAAACGGATCGGGGTATTTGGAGCAGGTGAATAACAACGAGCCTTATAGGTGAAATTCGTTACTCGTTCTATAGGCATTGGAACTCCCCATACGTCATTGCCTGTTAGCAATTTGCTGTCTGTTCCTTCAAAATCAACCAGATACATATTCTCATAATCTTTCACTCTGGAAACGAGTACTGAATAGTTCTTTTCCGCAACATTGCCAAAAGTATCAACAGCGCGTATAACCAACGTATAGGTCCCAGTCTTATCAGAAGGAAATACAACAGTAGTATTCAATGTTCCTTTTTTCTCTCCTTCTTCAATATCCAGACGTTCCAAGATTTCCAAATCAGGAACAGCCAATTCCAGATAATCCAATTCCTTATTATCTTGTGCAGTGAACCGGAATGTTTTAGAAGTGCCTTCAGACAACACTATATTAATATTATCACTTAAAAGACCAATAGACGGAGTCAAGACTGGTTCTGTATAATCACCATCCATCGTAATCAGGACATCGCTTGTTGCTGTACGCCCACCTAAATCTGTAACTGTTACCTTTATAGTAAAACTGTCACCTTTCGTTTTTCAGGAATAGTGAAACCATAATTCAGATTATACTCATACAATGATTCTGAATAAAGAGTTGACAATTCAATTGTCTTGTCCAAGTAAAGCTCTGCACATTGTAGATTAATAGAACGAATACCATCTTTATCCACAATTTTACCTGCAATTTTGAATTCATAGCCTGTCAATGTACGGATATGATCAGATGTTAATTCAAGAGTTGGAGATTGTCCGTCTACATCTCTATAATCCTCATCGTCACTACATCCAACCAACAAGGTCGCTACTGAAAGGAAAGTCCACAAAACCGTGCTTTGCAACAATTTAGCTTTCATAATAATTAGTATTTAATGATTAATATTATCTCGGTACGACTTCTCAATATATAAAATATCGACAAATCGACATTACAAATGTAGACGATTCCAACTATATAAACCGACAAAAATCATGCAGAGAAGCTACATAAATCGTGCAATGCACGATTTACATACTCTAAATAAAATATTTATTCCTATTTTTGAGCTTGTAAATGAAACGAATAAGTACGAGTTATGAAGAAACACATTACTTCTATTTTCTTTCTGTGTCTGTTATCAGTTTCTCAATTGATAGCTCAATCCCATTCTATCAAACGATTGGGTATTGAGCAGGGATTATCTAATAATTATGTGATTAGTATCGCACAAGATAAACAAGGCTTCTTATGGTTTGCTACGGAAGAAGGACTTAATAAATTCGACGGGACCCGTTTCATGACCTATTATAAGAATGACTTATCGCAAAGTAGCCAGGGAATCACTGGCAATGAACTCAATCGGGTATATGCTGACAATAAACGTCCCATTATATGGATAGCGACTCAACGGGACGGATTAAATGCATATAATTACAACAAACAGGTATTTACAGCTTATTCACATAATCCGGATGACCCTCATAGCCTAATTACGAATGACGTAACGGACATCGCTCCTTCTGCTCAACATGAAGATGGCTTGTGGATCAGTACTTACTATAGAGGTATAGAATATCTCGACATTAACAGTGGGCAGTTCACTCATTATAACAAGAATACAGTGCCCGCCTTATCTTGTGAACAAACATGGACTGTGTTGGACGGAGGAGACGGGAATCTATACATCGGCCATGTCGGCCACGGATTCAGTATTCTTTCTCTCAAAGATAAAAGTGTAAAAAACTTCCAGAATCATTCGGACGACCCGAAGAGCCTGCCCGGTAATGATGTACGATGTCTCACTAAAGACACAAACGGTAATATATGGCTAGGGACAGATAAAGGCCTGGCTCTTTTCAATGCTACCGATCAAAGCTTTATCACTTTTAAGAATAACAAAAATGATAAATATGCTGCTTTATGCAATCGGATATTGGCTATTAAACAATTAAACGACGGTAAACTTTGGATTGCTTCCGAACTTAATGGCATTACTATACTGGATCTCAAACAAAGTATGTTTCTCTCACCCGAACAGATTTCCCTCGAATATATTCAGGAAGGTGATGATAGCCGAAGCCTTTCCAATGCAAGTGCCCGGTGTATATTCCAAGATTCTTTTGACAATATCTGGATAGGTACATGGGGAGGAGGAATCAACTTTATCAGCAGAAAGCCACCCTTATTCACAACATTAAGTTATTCTCCGATTCCCAACAATGAAAACAGTCTGAACAATAAAGTTGCAAGCAGTCTCTGTACCGACAGACAAGGACGTATATGGATTGGAACAGACGGAGGTGGTATCAATGTATTTGAAGGGGACAAGCGTATTGCTATTTATAAAAAAGAGACTGGAGACATCCCTTCCAATTTCATATTGACCTCTTTACAGGATTCAAAAGGAAATCTATGGTTCGGTTCTTTTCAAGGAGGAATCAGTTATTATGACACTCGGAATAAAAGGTTTCGTTCCATCTCCCTCATGGGACAGTACAATCAGGATGTCCGTACGATCTACGAAGATACTCAACATAATATCTGGGTAGGATATAGCGGAGGAATCATTGTATTGAATCCCCTCAACATGGAAATTATCCGACACTACAACACTGAAAACAGCGAACTACACAGTGATTTTGTACGTTCTATAGCTCAAGATGAGAAAGGGCGTTTCTGGATTGGGACCTTCGGAGACGGACTTGGCGTATACACGCCCGATCTACAACAAATCAAGACCTTTGTCCAAAGGGAGGGCTTCTGTTCCAATACCGTCAATCAGATCATACAGGATAAACACAAAAGAATGTGGATAGGGACAGGAGAGGGATTGGTTTGTTTCCTGTCTACCGATGAACTGAATTATAAGACTTATCAACGGAAAGACGGCTTGATCAATACGAATATCTGCGCTATAGCAGAAGACAAAAAAGGAAATATCTGGTTTAGTAACAACAAAGGGATCAGCTGTTATGTTACAAGCAAAGACTGTTTTTACAACTATGGTCACTCTGATGATGTACCGGCGGGAAGTTTCTCAAGCAGTTGTGTAACACAAAACAAGAACGGATGGATTTATTTCGGCTCTATCAATGGAGTATGCTGCTTCAATCCCGATATCACCATGAACGAACAACCAGCTCCGGCAGCAGTTATCACAGAAATGAAAATACTCGGACGATTGAGCAACCTGGAAAATAATGACATGATTATCAATTTATCCAAAGGACAGAATGTAGAACTAAGTCATGCGCAAAATAGCTTTGGACTTACATTTAACGTACAAAACTACTCACTAGTCAACCAAGTGGAATATGTTTATATGCTGAAAGGGCTTGAAAACTCATGGTACACCGTCAATGAGAACAACAGCGTCACTTTCCGAAACATTCCTCCGGGAAAATATGAATTCCTCATCAAAGCAAGGGTACATAATCAGGAATGGCCGGAAGAAGCGACTTCACTTACCATCCGTGTCAATCCCCCTCTTTGGCTGACATGGTGGGCAAAGCTTATCTATATTTTGGTATCTATCAGCATCACTTATCTTATCCTGCATGCATATAAAAAGAAGCTGGATTTGGAAAGCCTCTATACTTTGGAAAAGAAAAACCATGAGCAGGAACAGGAATTGAACCAGGAACGTTTGCGGTTCTATACTAATATTACCCATGAGCTACGTACACCGTTGACCTTAATCCTCGGTCCTCTGGAAGATATGCAAAAAGAGACCTCACTTCCGGCAAAACAAGCCCAGAAGTTATCTGTCATTCATCAGAGTGCACTACGGCTGCTCAACTTGATTAATCAAATACTGGAATTCCGGAAGACAGAGACACAAAACAAGAAATTGTGTGTCAGCAAAGGCAATATCGCTCCTCTGATCTATGAGATAGGGCTTAAATACAAAGAACTAAATCAAAAGACCAAGATTGATTTCCAAATTCAGATAGAGAAAGAAGAAATGCTCCTTTTCTTTGATAAGGAAATCATTACCATCGTTTTGGACAACCTGATTTCCAACGCGATCAAATATACGGAACAGGGACGCGTCACTCTAAGTTTGTATCAGACAATGCGCAATGAGGTTGCTTATACAGAGATAAAAGTCAGTGACACGGGATATGGAATTTCTGCTGAAGCCCTGCCACATATTTTTGACCGTTATTATCAGGAAAGCGGCAAGCATCAGGCATCCGGAACAGGCATTGGCTTGGCCCTAGTGAAGAATCTGGTCACCCTGCATGAAGGAGAAATCCGGGCAGAAAGCATACAAAACGAAGGAAGTACTTTCTATATCAGCCTATTGACGGATAATATCTATCCCAATGCTTTACACGCAGATTCTACAGAACCGATTCAAGAGGATACGAATCAGGAAGCAAGCCTTGAATATCCACAAGAAACCACACTGGATACCGGCAAACCGATCCTGTTGATTGTAGAAGACAATGAAGAGATACAGAAATATATCGCCGAGTCCTTCGCAAATTCGTTCGAAGTACTCACCGCCTACAATGGAGAAGAAGGAAAGCAACAAGCTCTTAGCCGCATCCCGGATATCGTAGTCAGCGATATTATGATGCCTGTCATGGACGGTATCACTCTCTGCCGGCAATTGAAAGAGGACGTACGGACCAGTCATATCCCTATCATCCTATTGACAGCCAAAGATTCTCTGCAAGATAAAGAAGAAGGATATGAGGTAGGAGCCGATTCTTATCTGACAAAGCCTTTCAGTGCTTCTCTGCTGCGTAGCCGTATCAATAATCTGCTGGAATCAAGAAAGAAACTGATAGCTCAATTCCAGACACAATCCGTTCCGGGCAATCAGGCAGATTTAAAAGAAAAACGTATCGTAATCGCCGAAGCTCTAAGCAAGCTGGATAATGAATTTATTGAAAAAATCACCCTTTTAATCGAAGAAAACCTCTCTTCGGAGAAGATTGATATTACCTATCTTTCAGACAAGATGTGTATGAGCGGTTCCACCCTCTACCGGAAAATGAAAGCACTGACAGGATTATCGACCAACGAATATATCCGGAAAGTGAAAATGCAGAATGCAGAACGTTTATTGCTTGAAGGGAAGTTCAACATCTCTGAAATCGCCTATAAAGTAGGAATGAACAGTACGGGGTATTTCCGTCAATGCTTTAAAGAGGAATTTGGCGTCTCGCCTTCGGATTACCTGAAGCAGATCATACAATCATAAAAAGGGAGAGAGCCATTTACATTTAATACGTTTTGAAAAACGAATTAAGCTCCTACCGAAAAAGAAGAGGGTAAAGTCATAATGCCTAAATTAAAAGGAAAGAGTCCGGTGCTAATACCGAACTCTTTATTTATTTTGTTAATTTATAAACCTCCAACTTTTGGAGGCCACTTCAAACGATGCGGCAGGAGTATTTCTCTAAAGAAAAGCGTTTTAACACATTCTTTATAAACCTGATTTATAATAAGGGAGAGGGGGGAATCTATTAAAAACAGAGCCTGTTAAACAGCATCTACAAAAAGAAAACATTACAAGCAGCAGTCGTGCGAACTAAGTCATTCCCTCAATTCTTCAGTCATTGTTTTTAGTAATGACCTGCTGTCACTTAACGGCAAATCCGTAGCTAAATCCCAACTCATCATACCTTTCAGCTTCTGTTCCTTTGCATAACGGGTTTTGATACGAATGTTATCCTGACCGTCAAACACATAAGTATCTCCCTGATAGATCACTTCATTCTGTGCAGGACTCGTAACCAATCCATTCTGTACAAAATTGAAATAAGCCTCTGTCTTCTTTGAATTATCTTTGGTCACCCATAAAAAGGAACTCCTGCCACCAGTTTTTCCTTCGGAATGCCATACTCCAATACCATCTGTATATCCGAACAATATTTCTCTATCGGAAAGCGAACCGGTGAAGGACCATAGCACTGAAGTGAAATAAAATCAACTGCTTCAATAGCTTCCTTACTAATCTTATAACAAACAGGATGCAGAGATACACTGAAAAGATACTTGTCTCCCAACACTTCACGCATCTTCAGGATAGCCAAACTATAATCTTTATATTCTTTCTCATTTTCCGCCCACTCAAAATCAAGATCAATGCCATCCAGTTTATTCTTTTCCAGTACAGTCTTTATGTTCTTTGCAAACGTCGTACGAGCGGCCTCATCGGCCACCATCGCTTTCCATTCGCCACTGGAAGCTCCCAAACGTATTTTCACTTTTGTACCTTTTACTTTTGCACGAACCGATTTAATCAAACCTTCCCAAGTGGTCACCCCTTTTCCCTGAAATGCACGTGGATTCTCAAATGACAATGATCCGTCTTTATTAGGATGAACATTCAAGAAAATAAGGTCGTCACTTGCCCGCAAGCTTTCTGTAGAGATACGACCACGATTGTAAAAATTACCCCGCACATAAGAACTGACCATATAGTCTTGCTGTGCAAACAATGATAATCCAACAAACAAAAAAAAGAAGAATACAATTTTTCTTAGCATTAGCATAATGATTGATAATTAAAACGTTTAGATTGCAAAAATACGCATATCAAAGGGAAACAGATGTTCAAAAACAACTATAATACTTCCAAAAATCAACATAAAGTTTTCTATTCAGAAATTTACAACAGATAAATATTGAATTCTCTAACATCATCCAAAGGGATAAGAATAATATTTGCAGGTTTCTACTAAAACATAAATAAAAGAAAGAGTTCCATTTTCCGCAAAAAAAGCCTATCTTTGTTCCGTTAAGATAATAAATCATGCATAAAACTCATGCCAGGAGATTCATTTTGCATACAATATACCAACTGTACGGGATGTCCAAAAAATGTTGAGAATATCCTTGTATATAGAAACTTACCTAAAGGAGAGCATATCCCCAAGGATAAGTGTACGCAAAATTGTATGCTTTTTATGATAAAGGGCGAATTACTTATCAATAGCGAAGAGCATCCCGGAATAACGTTACGCGAGAGACAAATTGTTTTGCAAGCTATTGGCTCCAAGGTCGAAATACTGGCACTGACAGATGTTGAATACGTTGTCTACTGGTTCAACGAACTGCCTTTGCTTTGCGAAGACCGATATAAGGAAATGATGGAACAGGCGGAAGCTCCTTTGACCTACACTCCACTGATTATGAGCGAAAGGCTTTACCACCTTGTCACCAGTATGCCCGAATTCCTCGCTGAAGAAAACCCTTGCAGCAAGTATATCGACTTAAAATGCAAAGAACTGGTTTTCTTGATTACCAACTTCTATCCGCTGCCCCAACTGGGTTCATTCTTCTATCCGATCAGCACTTATACGGAAAGTTTCCACTATTTCGTCATGCAGAATTACAGTAACGTGAAGAACGTGGAAGAATTTGCGCATCTGGGAGGATATACGACCACTACTTTCCGCCGCCTTTTCAAAAACCTCTATGGTGTGCCCGTATACGAATGGATACTGGAAAAGAAACGGGAAGGAATTCTGGAAGACCTGCAGCACACCAAAATGCGAATCACTGAAATCTGTAACAGATACGGATTCGACTCTCTGTCTCATTTCGCACACTTCTGTAAAGACTCTTTTGGCGATACCCCACGCGCTTTACGCAAAAAAAGCAGCCGGTGGTGAGAAAATCGGAAAGGTACAATAAACAGTCCCATCCTACTAATGTGCCAATCAGTTGCACCATGCGCGCATACTGGCTGGCATATTGACACATTGGCGCATTGATCCATTATTAAAGAATTATTTCTTTAATTCCTTGCTCAATCAATCTATTTCCCCTATTTTTGCAGTCCGTAAGAGGTGTAAAACGTCGAAATTTTAGTTCTAACAATTAAATAATTTAAATTCAATCATTTATGTGGTTAAGTAATTCATCTGTAGGAAGGAAAGTGGTGATGAGCGTTACCGGTATCGCCCTTGTCCTGTTTCTAACATTTCACATGGCGATGAACTTGGTTGCAATCATCTCGGCTGATGGTTACAACATGATTTGTGAGTTCCTGGGAGCAAACTGGTATGCGTTAGTGGCTACCGCAGGACTAGCCGCTCTTTTTGTGATTCACATCATCTACGCATTCTGGCTGACAATGCAGAATCGCAAAGCGCGTGGTAGCGAACGCTATGCAGTGGTTGACAAACCAAAAACTGTAGAATGGGCATCTCAAAACATGTTGGTGCTGGGTCTGATCGTTATCGTAGGTCTTGGTTTGCACCTCTTCAACTTCTGGGCAAAAATGCAGTTGCCGGAACTGATGCACAACATGGGCATGCACGCTGATACACTGACGCTGGCTTATGCCGCTAACGGTGCTTATCACATCCAGCAGACTTTCTCTAGCCCGGTTTACGTAGTTCTTTACCTCGTTTGGCTGTTTGCTTTGTGGTTCCACCTGACTCACGGTTTCTGGAGCTCTATGCAATCACTGGGATGGAACAACAAAGTATGGATCAATCGTTGGAAATGTATTTCTAACATCTATTCTACGATTGTTGTACTCGGTTTCGCACTGGTAGTAGTGGTATTCTTCGTGAAAACACTGATTTGTGGCGGTGCTTGCTAAATAGTAAATTGTAAATGATTAAATTGTAAATAATATTATGATCAAGATAGATTCAAAAATTCCAGAAGGCCCGGTGGCTGAGAAATGGACCAACTATAAAGCTCACCAGAAATTGGTGAACCCCGCTAATAAACGTCGTTTGGACATCATCGTTGTGGGTACGGGTCTGGCAGGTGCTTCTGCCGCTGCTTCACTTGGTGAAATGGGTTTCAGAGTATTCAATTTCTGTATTCAGGATTCTCCCCGTCGTGCACACTCTATCGCTGCACAGGGTGGTATCAATGCTGCAAAGAATTATCAAAATGACGGTGACTCCGTTTACCGTCTGTTCTACGATACTGTAAAAGGTGGTGACTATCGTGCCCGTGAAGCAAACGTATATCGTTTGGCTGAAGTGTCTAACGCTATCATCGACCAATGTGTAGCGCAAGGTGTTCCTTTCGCTCGCGAATATGGTGGTACACTAGATAACCGTTCTTTCGGTGGCGCACAGGTATCCCGTACTTTCTACGCTAAAGGCCAGACTGGTCAGCAGTTGCTGCTGGGTGCTTACTCTGCATTGAGCCGTCAGGTAAACGTAGGTACTGTTAAACTGTATACCCGCTATGAAATGCAGGATGTTGTCATCGTTGACGGACGTGCCCGCGGTATCATCGCAAAAAATCTTGTAACAGGCGAATTGGAACGTTTCGCTGCTCACGCTGTAGTAATCGCTACCGGTGGTTATGGTAACGCTTACTTCCTGTCTACTAACGCTATGGGTTGTAACTGTACAGCTGCTATCTCTTGCTACCGCAAGGGTGCTGTATTCGCAAATCCTGCATACGTTCAGATTCACCCGACTTGTATTCCGGTACATGGCGACAAGCAGTCTAAGCTGACTTTGATGTCTGAATCTCTCCGTAACGACGGTCGCATCTGGGTTCCGAAGAAGAAAGAAGATGCTGTAAAACTCCAGAAAGGCAAAATCAAAGGAAGTGATATTCCGGAAGAAGACCGCGACTATTACTTGGAACGCCGCTATCCGGCATTCGGTAACCTGGTTCCGCGTGACGTTGCCAGCCGTGCCGCTAAAGAACGTTGCGACGCTGGTTTCGGTGTAAACAACACAGGTTTGGCCGTATTCCTCGACTTCTCTGAAGCTATCAACCGTTTGGGTATCGACGTTGTTCTTCAACGTTATGGTAACCTCTTCGATATGTACGAAGAAATCACTGATGTTAATCCGGGCGAACTGGCTAAAGAAATCAGTGGTGTGAAATATTATAACCCGATGATGATTTATCCGGCTATCCACTATACAATGGGTGGTATCTGGGTAGACTACGAACTGCAAACCACTATCAAGGGTCTGTTCGCTATCGGTGAATGTAACTTCTCCGACCATGGTGCAAACCGCCTCGGTGCTTCTGCATTGATGCAAGGTTTGGCTGACGGTTACTTCGTATTGCCTTACACTATCCAGAACTATCTGGCAGACCAGATCACTGTTCCTCGTTTCTCTACCGATCTTCCTGAATTTGCTGAAGCTGAAAAAGCAGTTCAAGCTAAGATCGACAAGTTCATGAGCATCCAGGGTAAAGAATCTGTTGATTCTATCCACAAGAAACTGGGTCATGTTATGTGGGAATATGTAGGTATGGGACGTACGGCAGAAGGCCTGAAGAAAGGTATCGCCGAACTGAAAGAAATCCGCAAGGAATTCGAAACGAACTTGTTTATCCCCGGTTCTAAGGAAGGTATGAACGTAGAGCTTGACAAAGCAATCCGTCTGTACGACTTCATCACTATGGGTGAGCTTGTTGCTTACGATGCATTGAACCGTAACGAAAGTTGTGGTGGTCACTTCCGTGAAGAATACCAGACTGAAGAAGGAGAAGCAAAACGTGATGACGAAAACTTCTTCTATGTAGCATGCTGGGAATATCAAGGTGATGATGAAAAGGCTCCGGTATTGCACAAAGAACCGCTGGTATACGAAGCTATCAAGGTTCAGACTCGTAACTACAAGAGCTAATCGGTGAAGTTAAACATTTAAAAGAATTAGAAGAAAATGGATAAAAATATATCATTTACACTGAAGGTATGGCGTCAAGCAGGCCCGAAGGCTAAAGGCGCTTTTGAAACCTACCAAATGAAAGATATCCCCGGTGATACTTCCTTCCTCGAAATGCTGGATATTCTGAACGAACAGCTCATCAGCGAAAGAAAAGAACCGGTTGTATTCGACCACGACTGCCGCGAAGGTATCTGCGGTATGTGTTCTCTTTACATCAACGGACATCCGCACGGTCCTGCAACAGGTGCTACTACTTGCCAGATTTACATGCGTCGTTTCAACGATGGTGACACCATCACTGTTGAGCCTTGGCGTTCGGCCGGTTTCCCTGTCATCAAGGACTTGATGGTAGACCGTACTGCTTATGACAAGATCATGCAGGCCGGTGGTTACGTAAGCGTTCGTACAGGTGCTCCGCAGGACGCCAACGCTATCCTGATCCCGAAGCCCATTGCTGACGAAGCTATGGATGCCGCTTCTTGTATCGGTTGCGGTGCTTGTGTAGCTGCTTGTAAGAATGGTTCTGCCATGTTGTTCGTTTCGGCAAAGGTCAGCCAGTTGAACTTGCTGCCGCAAGGTAAACCGGAAGCTTTGCGTCGGGCAAAAGCTATGTTGTCAAAGATGGACGAACTGGGATTCGGTAACTGTACCAACACCCGCGCTTGCGAGGCTGAATGTCCGAAGAACATCTCTATCAGCAACATCGCCCGCTTGAACCGCGACTTCATCATCGCTAAACTGAAAGACTAAGCGTGAGCTTGATTTGATTAATAGCATAAATCCCCCGTCGGCGTTAGCTGGCGGGGGATTTCTTTTTACTGACCAATTATTTATAGATAGCTTGTTCATTATCCGTTTTTTATTCTTTTCTTTGTGACATAAGGCCAGACAATCAAATAAATTAAATACGATGAATAAATTATTGCTGATATGGATAGTAGTCTTACTAACCTCATGCATCACAAATCAGGAGAATGCCAGGGATACATTATTTGTAAATCTTACGGATGCAACTGATTCCCAAAGCCTAAAGTTATCTGACTTCGGAAATACTGTACGTTATGTACCTTTGGAAACCAACGAAGTATGCCTGATAGGAAACAATCCCCATATAGCGCTGCAGGAAGACAAGATTGTGATTGCTACTAAAGACCAATGTTTCTTATTCCACAAACAGACCGGGAAGTATATATGCAGTATAGGCCATATCGGTGATGATCCAAGTGGATATAGCTCGACAAATTACTGGATAGATGATGCAGGTCTTTTTTACTTCTTTCGCGCACCGGACCAGCTGCTAAAATATAATCAGAAAGGAGAAATGACCGGGAAAATTCAAATTCCACATATACCTGCCGCACCCAACTTTTTCGCGTTTTCCGACTCTACCATTATTGCCCATTGTAATAGTAGTATAGGATTGGAATCCAGCAACTCTTTGCTTTTCCTCAACTCCTTTGGAGAAAAGCTGGATTCAATTCCCAATTTATTAAAATCGCCCTCTATCCCTTCTCCGGATAATATATCCAGCCTTTCTATCATAAAAAGAGGAGCAGGTTTCTTTGGAAATCTGGGAAGAAGAGGGGTAATGATTATCAAAGATAAGGAGCAAGGAGAATTACTGCTGCCTCTCTATAATCCCAGCCTATGGTCGTCCGAGAATGAAGTACGTTTCAGAGAAACCTTCACAGACACGATATACACAATTAAAAACAGGAAACTATATCCATATATGGTTTTTCATACAGATACAGATCATTCATCCGCCAATCCTTTATGGTATAGTAATCCGCAAAGTATCTACGTAGCTTATGTATTGGAAAACACACATTCTGTATTTTTTCAATACGTAAAAACAAACAAGTCTATAATGGTTTGTATAATAAAGAAACACAGCAAACTAAGTTTGCAAAGTGCCAGCAATTCATTGTTGACGATCTCACTTCTAGAGCAGGAACTGAAAGTTG
>ENA-OPZZ01001367-OPZZ01001367.1-human-gut-metagenome-genome-assembly--contig:-NODE-1367-length-15209-cov-4.257061_pt1 | contig 15209 bp, 14 predicted proteins | sample MGYA00242487_ERZ504511 | MGnify/ENA primary metagenome ERZ504511 (study PRJEB26092, sample SAMD00036241) | human gut metagenome | host: Homo sapiens | study: EMG produced TPA metagenomics assembly of... | reverse complement strand
CTTGAAGCCCTACACGCTGCTGAATGTGGAGTTCAACGATGGCGCAGCGCCCAGAAGCAGGAATCCGCTGCCCCTAATACCCACCTGACCGCGGAGCGCGTTTCAACGCCACGTGGCAGCTTCCACGTTGCCAATATGACCCGTGAGCAGATGGAAGCCGCAGGCTACGGGTATCACCACAGCACCGATGACGGTAAGTACCTTATCATGGGCAACGGCACACAGGCCTTTGCCATTGCCGCCGAACAGCGGGAGCAGGAAAACTATATGCGCACGGCGGAGCTGTCCACCGAACAGAACTACAATATGATTGACGGGCAGATCAACAACACCCCGTCCGTGGACGAGCTGGAAGAAAAGGCAAAGCGCGGCGAGGTGATTTCGCTCTCTGCACTTGCCGCAGCGGTCAAGACCGAGGATAAGGTCTATCTATGGTTTTCCCAGCCCAATGGAACGCATTGTCTGCGGGAAAGGGATAAGCGGCTATTTGCGCTACTTCCGTATAAGACGCTGTATCTTCCCTCGGTCAAGGAGAGACACGGCGTTTTCGCTTTTATCAGCAAGGATGAACGGCGTGAACTGCCGCTGCGCAAGCAGCATCCCTCTGTCCGGGCGCAGCTCAAAGAGGAACAGTCAAAAAAGTCCGCTGCACCAAAAAAGGCAGCGGCAAAGGCGAAAGACAATGATTTGGAGGTATGAGCATGGGCAATGTTTCGTTCACCATTGAGGAAGAAAACTTGATCTGCATTTACCACAAGCACGGCCGCCGCAGAACGATTGCGGCGATTTCCGACGCAGAGTAAAAGCCGACGCGGGGCGCGGCAGCCGATGACGGCTGCTGCGTCCCGCGTTTTTTACTATTATGTATTATCAATATCGGCACTTATTCTCGTATCCTTGTACCTGTCAATTAGTTCTTCAACTAATTTGAGTACTTCAATGATTGAATCAATGCCCCGAATAAAATATCTGAAACATCTTCAAAATCTTGCTTTTTGGAATCATAGATATCTATTGCATCATTTTGAGCTCTCTCTACATATTCATCCAAGTATTCGTCGTAGGCTTCTGCGCTGTATTCTTGTAAGCAGTTATTCCACGTCTGTTCATAATTGAAGTTTACAAAGTCAAACAAACCCCATCGTCAGATGCAATTTCTATGAGCCAGTTAACATCTATTTCAGATAGACGAGCCACAATTTCATCAATATCATCATTGTACCCGTTATTATCTTCCGAATAGGTGTTTTCGGCGCGTACATCCAAATCTTGAAAGCTCTGCAAGTCAAATACTAATTCTGCAAGATCCTCGCCAGAAAAATATACGTTGTCAGGAGAATCCGGCAGATAGTATGTGCCATAGGCAGTTCGTTGGAATAGTGTGTCCGACAATTTTGCTCTATGAACAGTAAATTTCGCAATCAAGTTAAGAGTGAGCAGTCTGAGTAAATTGAAGTCATCATCAAAGTAAGGAGTAGAGTTGCCTTTAATGTATTCAAAAATTCATCATATAGTCTGGCAATAAGCGCTGAATCTTCAATGATAACTCCGGTTTCAATGTTTTGTTGCTTTCATTAGAAAAGTTGGCAAAGCCGCTCCAAGCAAGGCATACAGGCCCTCTAAGCCGTGACCTTGCGCTTGCTTTCAGTTGTCCCGTGCGCGTAGATGCAGCGCACCGACCACGAGAAACACCAGCCCGAAAATCACCCAGCCCCAAATGGGATCATGCTCCGAAATAAAGCAGGCCAGCCCATAAAGAAGCCTCCTTTCGTTTACACCATGATTGCGTCCATAATCGTCTGAATGGTATTGCAGGTATCATCAAAGGCAATGTCCTTTGCGTACTCATACTCGCGGCTGTATTTCTCCCACAGCCTACGGAGCGTATCGCTTTTGCGGATCTCTTTCATAATCTCCGGGTAGTCTGTCAGGATCATGCCGCTGCCGCGTTTCTGCGTCGTCCGTTCCAGCGCCCGGCGCAGCGTCGCTTTGTCACATTCCGCGCCGCGCAGCGCATACAGGATATGTACGTCGTAATAATCTCTCGGACGGGTATTCGCAATGTTTCGGGACAGCACGGTTTCCAGCTTTTCCGCCAGTACCGTTTCAAGGTTGTAGGCAAGAATACTGATTGTGCGGTCATCGAACAGCAGCGAGAATGTGTATTCCACCTCGCGGGGCGTTATCATGTCGCCCGTGGTGACATCCACCGTCAGAGGTACGCTGATCGGCGGATAGTTTGCTTTCAGCGCAACCCGGATACCGGGGTAATCGTCGGTTTCCCGAATGTCAGAGATACCGACGACCTCAAACTGCACGTCGTCGGAAATCTGGACAGCGCAAATCTCTGTAAAGATTTTGCGGATTGCTTCATGCGTCAGGGTGAAGCCCTTGATCGTCGTGTCCAGATCCATTGTTGCCCGCGTGTCCAGTCCCACAATGGCGGAAATAAGGAATCCACCTTTGAGAATGAAAGTGTTCTTATAGGGCGAGAGCGATATCCGTTCCAGCAGCCGTTCGAGCATATAATTCTGCATGACAAGCTGTGCCGAAATATGCTTCTCTGCCACTTTATTCTTGATAAAGGTCTTTAGTTGCATCGGATTTTTTGTAATCATAGCAAAACCTCCATGTATCGCAGCACCTTAGGCTTCACGCGAAGCTGGTCTGCGTACTGCATCAGTTTGTGAATATTCTTATTCTTGGACGCTGCATAGCGTTTCATAGCTTCTCCGACGACCTGAACATCGCTGCCGCTGCCGCGCAGAATGTCACACAGCGTCCGTTCCAAATCGTAAACACGAATTGGATTGCCGGAGGGGGATTCAATTTCAATTCTGCCGAACTCATAGTTCTCCGGCACAACGCGCTTGATGATTAAGTTCTCCTGCTTCAAGGACGGGGCATTGTAGCCCTTTGGAAAGGTCATCGTATATTTCGCCGGGGTACGGTCTGAATAGCCCAGCAGATACAGGGCGGTATCGTGCGAGTAAATCCCGCGCCCATACTTGCGCTGCAAGAGGTAGAAATCGTCCTCCCATGCGCTGCTCCGCACATACAGGCCGCGCCCGAAGCGGTACATCTCACCGCTCTTGACAAACTCCTGTAAAACGCTGCGGTGCAGTCCGGCTTCCGTCACCTGCGCTGCGGTGATCGTGCCGTCCTCCGACGCTTCCAGCAGTTCTTCGATTTTCTCCTTGGCGTTCATGCTTCTCACCTCACTTTGACAATCACACATTATATTATAAAGAAATGATGTGCGGTTGTCAATCGTGAAACGACGAACACACATTAAATTACTTGAAAATAATGTGTGAATGTCGGAGAAACTACAAGGCTTTGTCTTGTTCCTGCCCACGGTTGGGGGACAGGATGCTGTCGATGTTCTGCTTGACGGCATCGTATTTCTGCATACATTTTTCAGGCTTCCGTATTCGGCGCACAGCCGATTCTTTTCTTTGGTCAGTCTGGAATATTCCGCGCGCAGCTTGGCAAGGTCGGGGAGCTTATCACCGACGCCCGCCGCTTTCAGCGCCCGCGCAGACGCTTCAAAGAGAATGATTTCGCGCTCACGTCCGCGCAGATACTTTTCTTTGTCACGGGATTTTTTGTATTCGCTATATAGCGGCTTTAGCTCTTTGTAGGTGGCGGTATACTTTATCAGCAGCGCCAGATCAGACAGGCAGCGTTCTGATGCTTTCAGCGTAGCGGCCGTTTGCCCGTTGCTGTCCTGAAGCTCCGTGATCTTCTTCTCCAAATCGGTATAGCGGGAAAAGCCGTGCTGGTCGAGAAATACCATTGTGCGGACGGCGCGTTTCAGGTTTTCAATTTTTGCCCAGCGTTCATGGCCTGCGGATTGCTGCGTCTTGATGCAGTTTTCAATGTCAATCAGCAGCGACACGCCGCTGCGCATCCCATTCGGCATACTGCTTGCCGCGCTCCGCACCATACGGCTTGAAGTCAATTTTCGCAACAGGTCGTTTTTCTTCCTTGACTCTCTTAGGCATAATTTAATCACCCTATTACATTCTACTGTTCACCTTTTCTTCCTGATATGTTTATACAGTTCCTTATTATAGCCAAAATAATTCATAACTAATGCCTTGAATCAGAGAAATACATCGGATAAAATAAATACAAAAAACAGCAGCGGCTATTTGGCATAAACGCCATATCGCCGCTCTTTAGTATTCAACATAGAAACCTTACATCAACTGTAAGTGTTTTATCTTCCTGCCATGCAGTAAAATATAATCAACAACTAACCAAGAAGCGAAAAGGCAAAAGGTGATAATATGAATTGCAAAGAAAAACTTTTGGAAGTCCGAGATATACACAAGGTATATACGAAAGAAGGCGTTCCTACAAAAGCCCTCAATGGCATTACCTTTGATGTTCTTGATGGCGAATTTTTTAGGTATCATGGGCGCAAGCGGATCAGGGAAAACGACCCTGCTAAATTGTATTGCTACGGTCATTAAACCGACCTCCGGCCAAGTCCTGCTTTCCGGCGCAAATGTGAGTTCCTTTGATAGCGAAAAACTGGCTGAGTATCGGGGCAATAAAATAGGCTATCTGTTTCAGGATTTTGCTTTGCTTGACAACATGACTGGCAGAGAAAATATCCTGCTGCCGCTTTCTATCCATAATGTAGATATATCTGCGGCGGAGAAGAAATTGAATGACATTGCGGGATTTCTTGGAATTACAGATGTGCTTTCCAAATTTCCGGCGCAGATGTCAGGTGGTCAAAAACAGCGCGTCGCTGCCGCCCGCAGTTTGATTTCTGACCCTGATATTATTTTAGCGGACGAGCCGACGGGCGCATTGGATACAAAGGCAGCGCGACTACTTATGGAAAAACTGTACGAGATCAATCAAGGTCGTGGACGCACGATTTTGATGGTAACACACGACCCAAACGCTGCAAGTTTTTGTTCCAGAATCCTGTTCATACAGGACGGTGTGATTTTCCATGAGCTGCGCCGGAAAATTCCGACTGAAACACGGGAGGAATTTTATGCGCGTATCTTACAGGTAATGGCACAGATGGGAGGAGGGAGCGCAAATGTTCTTTAATCTTGCGTGGCGAAACTCCAAACAAAACCGTAGTGAGAACCTGATTTATTTTCTTACTATGGTTACGGCTGTAGCCGCATTTTATATCGTTCTCGCCCTTGGAAGCCAGGACGTGATGCGCTTCTTGGAGGAAATCGAAAGTGACGCTGTTAATCGACTCCTGACAATGCTAATGCCGACGGTTTATCTTTTTTCGCTGCTGTTTGTATTTTCCCTTGTCATTTTTGCGAACAAATATCAGCTTGAATGTAGGAGCCGGGAATTAGGGCTTTACCTGATGTTTGGAATGACAAAGCGACGCTTGTTTATTCAAATCATGGCAGAGGGGCTAATCACATCCCTGCTGGCTCTCTTGGTCGGCCTGATCTGCGGCGGCTTTTTATCAGAGGTAATCAGCCTTGCTACGGCACGGCTTGTAGGTCGTGGCATAATTGCACATCAGTCAAGTTTTTCTGTGAGTGCTGTTCTCTTGACAACGCTTGGATTTCTAATGATTCAAGTTGTCGCGTTGTTCATCCTTTGCGGAAAATTATTCAACAAAGAAATCCATCAACTCCTTTATGGAGAAATGGCGAAGAAACAGCAAGTTGGAAAAATGGGCGGGAACTTATTTTCCCTCATTCTCGGAGCGGTAATTTTGGCGCTTGCATATTGGGTAATCCTAAAGTATTTCATGGTTGCGGGCGGTATGATGATAATTGTTGCCGTGATATTAGGTATTGTGGGAACAATGCTTTTTATCCGCGGGCTTGCAGGCTTGTTGAGCGCAGCGGCGGCTTCTGTGAAACGCAACACAACACACGGTCTATATATTTTCACACTGCGACAGTTACACGAAAATATAGTTCACAAGTATATTTCAATCGGCGTTGCATCTATTTTGATTATGCTTACTATCATGCTCATTGCAGACGGATCAACCCGCATTATGTCGTATGGGAACCAAATGACGCGGGGATCTTCTGTTTACGATTTTACCGTCACGGGCAATGAAACGACTGTTGAAAAATGCCTTTCGGGTAAACAAATGCAGCCCTATGTAGCGGATTTGAGCCGTATGGAAACAGGAACAATGAAACGCCCAGCTTCCGTGGACGCAAACTCTTTCATAGACTGGTCTGGGCTGCGTGAACAGATTGTTTTGAATCTGCCGCCAGAAGTAGAGGATCCCGCCACACAAGGAGCTGCAAGCTATGAGTTTAGTTCCAATCAACCGGCCGCGCTTAACCTTTTAGGGTGTATTGATACTGCGGGTGCTTCGCCATTTTTAATTCCAGTATCTTCATATAACGAATTGCTGGAAGCAGCCGGAGAAAAAGCTATCGTTCTTGGAAACGGCGAAGCTGTATTCTATCTTAACCCGGATTTTTTGGGGAGTACAAAAGAAGAAACCACCGCCATGTTGAACCAGATTGCGGAGAACGCACAGGCTGATGGCAAAGTTTTGATTTCTATTGACGGACTGCCAATTACGCTTATCCCATCAGTACCGATGAAAGGCTTGACTGCGGATGAAAACGTAAAAATCGTAACTGCATTGATTGTTCCCGATGAAGTATATTCCGAATATGTAGATCCAGATGCCGTTACGGTTTATCACAATTTCTGTATTCCGAGCGAAACTGTGGAAGCCAACGGCCTGATGGCGTCAATTATGGAGGCTCGTAATCTGTTAAAACCCTCTGGCCTGTACTACGAAAGCTATTTGGATAATTTTGGACGGCAACTATTTTATGTGATTTCTGGAAGTTACACGACCTTATACATGGGCTTTATGCTTCTGATTATCGCTTGCGCTCTGCTTGCCCTTCAATTTCTGACGCAAATGCGGGAAACAAAGGCAAGGTATGCAATACTTTCCATTTTGGGAGCACGGCGCGAACAAATGAAGCGTTCCATAAATCAGCAGGTACTATGGTATTTTCTGCTCCCGTTGCTTCCTGCGTGTATTAGTGGTACAGTCGGAATTTGCGCAATGCAGCATTACCTATACTCTGATACGGTCAAAACTGCAACAGTCTTATCCTATGCTGCTCGTTATGGCGCTTGTCGTTGTTTGTATGCTTGCATTGTACGGTGTGGCTATTGCGCGGACAGCAAACCGCGAAATCAGCAAATTAAATTGGAAGCCAAATTCTTAATAAGCGTACTCAGGAAAGGAGGTGTTCATATTGGCGCAAATAGTTGTGGTTGAAGATGATGTATATATGCGCGAAGAATTGATTGATGTCTTGAGAAAAGCGGGATATGACGCTGTCCCTTTGCTTAATTTTGAAAATGCTGTATCACAAATAATGGCTCTTTCCCCGGATTTAATATTGCTCGACATCAATCTTCCTTTTCACTCTGGCTTTGAAGTCTGCAAAGAGATAAAGGCCAAACGACTTGGGACTGTGCTGATATTAACTGCAAGAGATAAATTACAGGACGAAGTTCATGCCTTAGGATTAGGGGCGGACGATTACCTAACAAAGCCATGCAACACGGAACGGCTTCTTGCCCGCATTAAAAACCTCTTGCGCCGCAAAGAAGAACAGATACTGCAGGGATTGCTTAACGGGGCGGATTCCTGCTTGATCCAAACACTTTTACGCTCTATGCAGGAAAGAAATCTTATGTTCTTCCGCAGAATGAGGGGAAAATACTTCTCACCCTTTTAAAGAGCAGCCCGAACCTTGTATCAAAGAGCGACCTGTTTCATGTGCTTTGGGGAACAGCGGAGTTTATAGATGAAAATGCGCTGCAAGTCAATTTTACACGACTGCGGAAAACGCTGCGTGAAGTTGGGCTTGATGATTGCATTGAAACGGTGCGAGGACAAGGCTATCGTCTGAAAGAGCGGGTGGAAGTATGAAAAAATTGCATACGCTCTTGACTTATATATCATCTAATTGTGTTTGGCTGATTACTCTCGTCTGCTTGGATCTGTTCTTTGCATTTCTGGCATGGGTGGCTTATCCCGGGGATTTCTTGAATCTTGTAGAACTAATGATATTTGTATCATTTGTCGCACTTGTCATTCCTTTTGCCCGTGCAATCCATAGACGCAGTAAAATAGATACCGCTTTTCGCCGCTTCCTGTTAGAGCCAGATGACACAAATGAGTATCTGCTGTGCGAAAGCACCCCTGCATCAATGCACCCATATATCCATGAGTTAGCCCATCATTTGAGAACACAACTGGAATATGTGAACGAACAGCAATTAAAGATTACCGACTACGAGAGTTACATTGAAAATTGGGTGCATGAAATCAAGAAACCTCTATCTCTTATGACGCTTCTTTTGGATAACCGAAAGGATGAAATGTCACCGCTGGTGCATACCCGTATGCTATATGTGCGCGACCATACACGACAGAATGTAGAACAGATTTTGTATTTTTCACGGCTGGGGGCAGCTCATAAAGACTATTATTTTGAACCGCTTCCTATCTTGGAAACTTGCAAGGAAGCGGTCGAGGACAATTTATCTTTGCTCGAAGAAGCCCATTTTTCAGTCACATATTCTGGAAATAACTGCACCGTAATTTCTGATAAAAAAGGCTTCATGTTTATCTTGGGGCAGCTTATCAGCAACAGCGTAAAGTATGCCACGCATGATGCCACACCTGCTATTCATTTCTCGGTAAGCGACAATAGAGAAATTGGGCAGATTGTTCTATCCGTCTGCGATAACGGCACAGGTATTCCCGCGTCTGATCTCCCGTTTGTCTTTGACAAAGGCTTTACCGGGGACGTAGGCAGCTATTTGAGCCGCTCTACGGGAATGGGGCTATATCTTGTGCAGCAAATGGCGAGTGACTTAACAATAAAGGTAGATATTCATTCAAATACTAATGGCGGTACAACCGTGATTTTGACGTTTCCAAAAGTGGAACGTCCTTTAGGGAGGTGAAAAGATGCAGTTGCAGAGCAAGAAAAATACTTTAGCTGTATTACTCGTTGGTTGGTTGGTCGTTTTGGGTTCATACCTGATTATACGATTTGTCTTTATCCTTATAGGGTTTACTTTGAATCCAACAATATTAGGCATTAGCCTTGCGGTGATACCGTGTCTTTTGGAGACGCTGTATCTTGGAAAATGCGGCAAATCGCAAAGAATATCGGTCTATATGCTGGGGTTACTTATTCCATCCATCGTTGAGAAAGTAGCTTTGTACTTAATTGGTGCGTTTCTTTGCGGGATTGATCCTACAAATATTGCCGGAGTTATGGAAGTAGCCGCAAGCCGAGAGCCGTTTGTAAACCTCTTTACACAGCCATCGGCTCGATATGTAATCAATATCTTATTCTTTAATTGGGCATATATCGTTTTCGGCATTCTGTTTTCCGCCCTTTGCGTTGTCTTTCTATCAAAGGCGCGGAAATTTACATCTTTCGCCAGAGCAAAAAACGAATATTGATAAGCGTGTAGCAGAGCGCATAGAGCAACTGAATAAATTCTAACCCCTGATACTGAAATGCTGGAACTCTATCTACATTCAACCTCAAAATAGAGAACTCGCTTGCCATTCGGTTGCGAAATGCCAGCGTTAGAGCGATAATGCTCTTAGCAATCACAGGAGGTTAAAGCCAATGTTCAATATTGATAAGAAGAAATTCGGCGCATTTGTTGCCGCACTTCGCAAAGAAAAGGGAATTACCCAAAAAGAGTTGTCAGAACAACTCTGTATATCCGATAAGGCTGTAAGCAAATGGGAAACGGGAGTTTCCCATAGTTAAAGATACCACACCAAACATAACAACACCACGCTTATACGGGACTTAGCACACCCCAAAAGAACATACAGAAATCCCCCATAAGCAACAAGGTTTGCTTCATGGGGGATTTCTTGTTTTAATTGCCGTTTTTGATATTATTCAACAGTCTCAATAGAATCCACAATGCTCATTCTTGCAATAGAACGCAGAGGAATTGCCGTTGCAAGCAGGCAGGCCACAATAGAAATAATCGCAGCTTCCACAATCGACATAACTGGAACAGCGACAAGCTGTAAAGCATCGGTCTGTGCTGCTCCGACAAAGATACAGCAGACATAGCCAAACACTGCTCCAATCACTGACGCAATGATACCGTAATAAGCGCCCTCCCACAGAAATGTTTTACAAAGGCTTGCGGCACTCATTCCAATAGCCCGCTGCATCCCGATTTCACCGACACGAGTATGAATATTGCTGTAAACGGTATTGATGATGTTCAGGATGCCAATGATACCGATAAAGATGATAAGCACCCAGCACAGCATTTTGATCTGTTCAAAGCTTTCTATCATCTCATTGCTGCTTTGGAGATAGGAAAGCCAATGTGTTCCTGGATAATTGCTGCACCAGCTATCCAACCAGCTTTCAAAGGTATCTGTATCGGCGTTATCCTGTAATGTAGGATAGACTTCTGAATAACTGTCGTTTCCGAGCAGTGAACAGTATATTTCGTCATTCACGATGAGTTGAACACCATTCGTAAAGCCATCATTATTGATTGTGATTGCTGTATCGATCAAGCCTAATACAGGAAGTGTTCTGTCTCCCAGTTGAATGGTATCACCTACGGTAAGATCAGTCTGCTGAACAGTTGTATCTCCATAAGAAAAGGCAATGGGATTTTTTACAAGGCAGCCTGTTCCATCTTTCAAAGCCTGTTTATCCTGAGCAGACAAGTTAGGAGCGTAGATTTGTAATTGTGCTTCATCCACATTTACAAGCTGCAAGGTTTCATGGCTCTGTACGGAAAGATCAGTTTCAAAGGGCAGTATATCACCGGCACCTGGCATAAATACAGAAAGCCGTGTAGTGTAAACACTTTCTACTGCGTCATTTTCCGCTAATGTTTTTACGGCTTCTGATGGGATGCCAACAGTTTCATTTGTAACTGCATAGTCGCTGAAATACATGTCCTGAACGGAACTGCTGGCATCAAGCAGCCCTGTAAAGCTCTGCAAGGCAACAAATACGGTAATACTCATAACCAAAGACAGAATGGTAACTGCTGTTCTTCCACGCCCTCGTTTTAGGTTGAGCCTTGCATAATAGGCTTCAAAATTACGGATGTTGCGGTTCCTTTTTATCCTGCGTTTGATTTTCACAGTCTGCCCCGACATAGCAACAGTAGGAGATACATGGGATGCGTACCGGGCAGCAGGAAAGGCAGCCAGCAGAGCAAACAGAAGTATGACTGCGATACTGGCAAAGAGCATCGGTAGTTTTACCGTACTGGCGGTGTTGATTGCAGAGTTCAATTCGGAAGTGCTGTTTGCCATGAACAGATCGGGATTGAGAAGCCCCGTAGCCGCAATCAATACACCTTTTGCCGACAATATACCGAGCAGCAATCCGATAGGAATACCGGCTCCACAGAGAATCAAAAGCTGCAAAGAAACCAAACGATAGATTTGCCCTCGTTCTCCACCAATCGCACGAAGTGTTCCGTATTCTTTGATGCGTTTTGTGATAGAGATTTTCAGAATGTTGTAGATTACCAGCCCAGCCGCCAGCAAGACCAGAACACCCACCAAAATACACGCCGCAGTCATAAATGAAAATCCCGTACCGGTATCGCTGTCTGCCGCTTCATCATAGGAAATACCAATAGCGTCAAGCAAAACCCAGTTATATTGGATATACCGTTCATCCACGTTCAAATCTTCTGCGAGAGCATAAATGATGCTTTGAAAATTCTGCTTGTCATAAGTCTTAAAATCTGTGGAATAAAGCAGATACTCTTCTGGCAACAGTTCTTCTGCGGTTCCCTCACCGACAATCCCCTCAACCGTACCAGATGCGTAGCCGATATAGCTGCTTTCCAGAATGCCCGTCAATACAAAATCAGCAGAATATTCTAACTCTGGCAGCGATCCATCCATAACGGAAACACTCAAATCCAGAGAAACGGTACCGCCAATTACAGCGTCCAATCCAAGATATTGAAGCGCATCCTCCGACAGAGCAATCTCCATCGCTTCCTCTGGTAATCGTCCCTCTTTTACGTTTCCGATTGCCGGGTACATAGATAATGCGTTATCGTGATATTCCCGAAGATATAAAGATAAACTACTGTTGCCTAATGGTGTGCTGCCGATAAAGATCGTATCGCCTACATCATATAGGCGATCATCTTCATGCAGCTTTTGCGCTTGTTCCTTGCCAAGCTGATGAAAGGTTGCATAACGGTTTCCGTTCAGACCCGCCGCCTGCTGAATACGCATGGATTGCAACATACCAATAGACTGACCGATCACTGTCGTCATAATCGTGGACATGATAACTGCAACCAAGATCAGGATTGCCGTGATTTTCTGTGCTTTCAGTTCTTTCCATGCAAGAGCTAAATAAGATTTCATCTTGCTATCACCTCCGAAAGAACACCGTCCACAATTACAAATTGCCGGTCTGCCATTCTTGCAATGCGGCTGTCGTGAGTGATGATAACAAGCGTTTTCCCCATCTTTTTCCATATGCTTTGCAGCATTTCCATAACCTCGCCGCCGCTCTTGCTGTCCAGATTTCCAGTCGGTTCGTCAGCAAAAATAATATCCGGCTTTGCGATCAGGGCGCGGGCAATCGCTACACGCTGTTGCTGACCGCCGGAAAGTTCATGGGGCAAGTGGGTCAGCCGTTCACGAATACCTAACAAATCCGTAAGCTGATTTAGATATACTTCGTCCGGCTGCTTTTTGTCCAGAAGCAGGGGCATAATGATGTTTTCTTTTGCGGTCAGCACAGGGAGAAGATTGAATTGCTGAAAGATAAATCCGATGCGCCGACGGCGAAATGAGGACAGTTCTTTGTCATTAAAACGATAAATGTCTTTTCCATCGTATGTCAGACTGCCGGAAGTCGGCTTGTCCAGTCCAGACAGCAGGTGGAGCAAGGTGCTTTTGCCGCTGCCAGATGGTCCCATAATAGAAATAAAATCGCTGGATGCAATTTCAAGGCTGACTTTATCCAACGCAACGACACGGCTCTCGCCGCTGCCGTAGATTTTCGATAGTTCCTTTGCTTCAATGTTCATAAAAAATACTCTCCTTGTTTATAATATAAGGAGAGTGTAAAACAGAAATCTCAAAAAACGCTCAAGGTTTCTGATTTATTTGGAAAGAAGCAGTAGCCGTTGCGCCATAACTTTTGCTGTTTTCCAGTGTAAGTGTTCCTCCATGCTTCAGACATAGTATCTGGCTGCTGTATAGCCCCATACCAAAGTGTGCGGAGTCTTCTTTCATTTTTCCAAACGGTTTCGGGCCGCTTTGTATTAACTCCACAGGATAGCCTGGCCCATCGTCTGTAACTGATAGATGCAAGAAGTTTCCTTTCCGTTCCAAATGAATTTCAATTTTACTCTTTGCAAACCGAGCCGCATTTCCAATTAGATTTTCAGCAACGGTTAAAACCAATCCATGATCTAATTGTATTGTCCCCTTATCAGGTGCGGAAACAGACGGTTCTAATGCTCCTGCAAGAATTTTTGCTGTTTCCTCTAATTCAGAATGTAGCAGTGAATAGGAATACTCGTTTATCCGCACCGGCATTTGTTCTAATCGTTGGATGCTACTCATAGCTTCTACATACCGTTCAATCCGTAATGTATAGCTTTCCAATCTGTCAATGGCTTGTTCATCTGCTGTTCCCTGCCGCAGTAATTTTATAGTTCCCTTTAAGACCGTGATCGGATTGCGCAAGTCATGAGAAAAGGCGACATTTAGCCTTTTCCGTTCTTCTGCCTGCCGCCACAGTTCCTGATTTGATTTCAGAAGTTCTTCACGCATAGTATCAAAGGCGGTGCAGAGCTGCCCCAATTCATCATCAGAATGGACAGGCATAGAAAAGTCAAGGTCATGGTTCCGAATCCGTGAAATCCCATTCCGTAGCGTGGAGATCGGCTGTTTCAATTTGATATGATAATATAATATGCCGGATAGAGTCAGCCCGCCCATAGGGAGAACAATGCAGGACACAATTTGAATGATTCCAAGCATGGAGAATATATTTTGCTGGGTCTCTGTGGGGGGTTCCATTTTAACGATTGAACCGTCTGCTAAAATTTCTATTCCACCGGAGGGAAAGTTGCTGCTGATTGAATTGCATATCATAAAGACTAAGCCTAACATCAGGAGAGCCACCAAAACACAGGAAGCAGATAGGACGAGAAAAGTTTTCTTTAATTCCATATTTTTCAGACGTTCCACCGATAACCACACCCCCAAACTGTATCAATATAACTGTGAAGCGTACAAGCAGCCAGCTTCGCCCGGATTTTCCTGATATGTTCCATGACAGTATCACTGTTACCCTCGCCGTCAAGTCCCCACACTGTTTCATAAATACGCTCCCGGTCAAATACTTGTCCGGCATTTAGCGAAAGCAGCTCCACAATATCAAATTCCCTTTTTGATAAAGCAACAGGTTCACCCGCCACTGTGACGGTTCGGGCTGAATAATCAATCGTCAGTTCACCAAAGAAGCGAATTGCCGCTTTATTCCTGTGTCGCTGCTCCCTCCTCAGATGTGCGGCAACTCTCGCCCCTAATTCGTCCAAATCAAAAGGCTTAATGATATAATCGTCGGCACCTGCCTGAAAGCCGATGATTTTATCGGCAGATTCGACCCTTGCCGTCAAAAAAAGAATGGGGCAAGTAATAAGCTCACGAATTTTCTGACAAAGGGTCAATCCGTCTATGTCCGGCATATTGATGTCGAGCAGGATTAAATCGGGCTGTCTTGCTAATTTTTGAAGTGCTTCATTTCCGCAATAAGCGGTCAACACCTCATATTGATAAGAAAAATAACTCGCCATCATATCTACAATTCCCGGTTCATCATCAACAATAAGAAGCCTTTGTTTCATGCTATCATCTCCATTTGCAATTCATAATATTTATCGTAACAGCCAAATCTCAAAAAACGCTCAAACTTTTGCCGTCAGGAAAGTATAAAATCAATAGACTGATAAATTTATTATAATATTACTCTGCTGATACAGCCAGTCCGTAAATTCTTTCGGGCTGGCCGTTCCTGTTTTTACAGCCTTTTTTCTCTGCAAGGCTTCTTTCTTAAAGTCGGAAAAGGCAGCCTGTATTTTTTCCAGACGGTCAGCCGGAAAGCCTGCGGTATTTTTTACCCGGTTTATTTTGTTGC
>ENA-OPZZ01001364-OPZZ01001364.1-human-gut-metagenome-genome-assembly--contig:-NODE-1364-length-15236-cov-5.299821_pt1 | contig 15236 bp, 16 predicted proteins | sample MGYA00242487_ERZ504511 | MGnify/ENA primary metagenome ERZ504511 (study PRJEB26092, sample SAMD00036241) | human gut metagenome | host: Homo sapiens | study: EMG produced TPA metagenomics assembly of... | reverse complement strand
GAGAAGATGGAAAAAGGGATCACAAAAACTTGGGATCAAATTTGTAAGGAATTCCAGGAAAAACATATAAAGCGACAATCCGGAGTGTTGCAAGTTGACCATATCATCGCATGACAAAGAAGATATCGCGTTGATGGCGGAAATGGGATTAAAAACTTATCGTTTTTCTGTTTCATGGGCAAGAATCTATCCGGAAGGAAGAGGAGAGGTCAATCCCAAAGGAATTGAGTTTTATGAAAATATTATTGATGAATGTTTAAAATATGGGATTGAACCAATGGTGACAATCTACCATTGGGATCTTCCTCAGGCATTAGTGGATCTCTATGGAGGATGGGAATCTGAGGAGATCATTGAGGATTATGTAAATTATGCTAAGACTTTATTTAAGGCATATGGAAGTAAGGTAAAATACTGGATTACATTTAATGAACAAAATATTTTTACATCACTTGGATGGCTGACAGCACAGCATCCTCCAGGAAAGTTTGACGATCAGAAAACATTTTATCAAGTGAACCATCACGTCTTTATGGCACATGCAAAGGCTGTTTTGGCATATCGCGAGATGGGCGGAACAGGAAAGATTGGTGCAAGCTTTGCTTATACACCATCTTATGCACTTGATTGTAAACCTGAAAATGTTATGTCAAAACATGATTATGATGAGCTGAAGAATTTCTGGTGGATGGATGTTTATGCATATGGAAGATATCCCAAAGCAGCCATGAATTATTTAAGAAAAAAAGGATTTGCACCAGTTGTTACAAAAGACGATCAGAAAATTTTAAAGGCAGCAGCGGCAGAGATTGATTTTATGGGAGTTAATTATTATCAAAGTTGTGTATGCGAGTATAATCCGATGGATGGAGTAACACCATATGGTACAATGAATACAACAGGAGTGAAAGGTTCTGCGCAGGTACTTGGAGTTCCTGGAATTTATAAAAATCCAGGCAATCCATATTTGATGACAACAGACTGGGATTGGAGTATTGATCCAGTTGGGCTTCGCTATTGTTGTCGTGAGATCACAAGTCGTTATGATCTGCCAATCATCATTTCGGAAAATGGACTTGGAGCATTTGATAAGAAGACGGAAGATCATAAGATTCATGATGAATATCGAATTGATTATCTAAGAGAACATTTAAAAGAATTAGGAAAAGCCATCGAGGAAGGCTGTGAAGTGCTTGCATATTGTACATGGTCTTTTACCGATTTGTTAAGCTGGCTGAATGGATATCAAAAACGATATGGATTTGTGTATGTAGATCGCGAAGAAGAAGAGGGCGCTACATTAGATCGATATAAGAAAGATAGTTTTTATTGGTATCAAGATGTGATCAAACAGGATGGAGAGAATCTGTTTAAAGAATAAATAATTAGAAATTTTTGGATAAAGAAAAAAAGAAGCAGCAAAAACCAGACTATAAAAAGAAAACATTCTTAAAAAAACTGAATAATTTTGATATAAAAATGAAATCCTAGGATCTTTTCAGTGAAAAGACTCTGGGATTTTTATATATTGTATACAAAAAATAAAACACAAAAATCGTTAAAATAAGACAAAAATAACAGCATAAATTGCATCGAAAATCATGTAAATGTGCAGTTTTTATAATGAAAAACGAGAAAAATGAAAAAATTATGTAAAATACACAAAAAAGTTTTGCAAAATCTGAAATTTGTGGTACAATAAGTTCAATGACATATGAATGTGACATAATTAATTTTAGGAGGTATTGACATGGCAACAAAATGGGTCTACAAATTTAGTGAAGGAAATGCCGAGATGCGTAACCTTCTTGGAGGAAAAGGTGCAAACTTAGCAGAGATGACAGGACTTAATTTACCAATTCCTCAGGGATTCACAGTTACAACAGAAGCGTGCACAAACTATTATGACTGCGGTGGAAAGATCAGTGATGAAGTAGCATCACAGGTAATTGAAGCAATGAAAGACTTGGAAGAGATTCAGGGAAAGAAGTTCGGAGACCTTGAAGATCCTCTATTAGTATCAGTAAGATCAGGAGCAAGAGTATCCATGCCGGGTATGATGGATACGATCCTTAACTTAGGATTGAATGATGAAGCTGTCGAAGGATTTGCGAAGAAGACAGGCAATCCTCGTTTTGCATATGATTCTTATCGTCGTTTTATCCAGATGTTCTCAGACGTTGTAAAAGAAGTGGATAAAGCGAAATTCGAAGATGTCTTAGATGACATCAAAGCAGAGAAAGGTGTGAAGTTTGATACAGACTTAGATGCCGATGATCTGAAGGAAGTGATCAAGAGATACAAAGGTATCTATCGCAAAGCTTTGAATGAAGAATTCCCTCAGGATCCAAAGGACCAGTTATTTGAAGCAATCAAAGCGGTATTCCGCTCTTGGGACAACCCACGTGCTATCTATTATCGTCGAATGAACGACATTCCAGGAGACTGGGGAACAGCTGTTAACGTTCAGACAATGGTATTTGGTAACATGGGAGATACATCAGGAACAGGTGTGGCATTTACAAGAAACCCATCTACAGGTGAGAAACAGATCTACGGAGAATACCTGATCAATGCACAGGGTGAAGACGTAGTAGCTGGTGTTCGTACACCACAGCCAATTACTAAACTGGCAGAAGACTTACCAGATTGTTATAAACAGTTTATGGACATTGCTCATACACTGGAAGAACATTATCGTGATATGCAGGATATGGAATTTACAATTCAGGAAGGAAAACTGTACTTCTTACAGACAAGAAATGGTAAGAGAACAGCCCCAGCTGCACTCCGTATCGCCTGTGAATTAGTAGATGAAGGAAAAATCACAAAAGAAGAAGCAGTTTCAAGAATCGATGCGAAAGCATTAGATCAGTTACTGCATCCAAACTTTGACCAGGCAGCATTGAAAGCCGCTCTTCCAATCGGAGAAGCACTTCCAGCATCTCCAGGAGCTGCTGCTGGTAAAGTATATTTTGATGCTGAGATGGCGAAACTGCATCATGAAGCAGGACTGAAAGTTATCTTAGTTCGTTTAGAAACATCACCAGAAGATATTGAAGGAATGCATGCAGCAGAAGGTATCTTAACAGCTCGTGGTGGTATGACATCTCACGCAGCCGTTGTAGCACGTGGTATGGGAACAGCGTGTGTAGCAGGATGCGGAGATATCAAGTTTGCTGAAGATGGCAAATCTTTCACATTAGGTGGAAAGACAGTACAGGAAGGAGATTATATTTCCTTAGATGGATCCACAGGTAAGATTTATCTGGGTGAGATCCGTACAGTACCTGCAAGTATCAGTGGTAATTTCGATCGTATCATGACATGGGCCGATGAAATCCGTACATTACAGGTAAGAACAAATGCAGATACACCTGCCGATGCATTGAATGCAGTGAAATTTGGAGCACAGGGTATTGGACTTTGCCGTACAGAGCATATGTTCTTTGACGCAGAGAGAATTCCAAAGATCCGTCGTATGATCCTCTCTACAACAAAAGAAGCAAGAGAAATCGCATTAAATCAGTTAATTCCTTATCAGAAGAAAGACTTTAAAGATTTATATGAGGTTATGGAAGGAAGACCGGTCACAATCCGTTTCTTAGATCCACCTCTTCATGAGTTCCTTCCAAATACAATGGAAGAGATCACAGCTCTTGCCAAAGATATGGGAGTTACAGTAGAAGAGATCAATATGAGACGTGCAGCTCTTCATGAATTTAACCCTATGATGGGACATCGTGGATGCCGTCTGGCAGTTACTTATCCAGAGATTGCCAAGATGCAGACAAGAGCCGTTATGGAAGCAGCGATCGAAGTAAAACAGGAAAAAGGATATGATATCGTTCCTGAGATCATGATTCCATTAGTAGGAGAGAAGAAAGAGTTAGCATATGTTAAAGAAGTTGTTGTACAGACAGCTGAGAAAGTAAAAGCTTACTATGAATCTGACATTAAGTACAAAGTTGGTACAATGATTGAGATTCCTCGTGCAGCATTATTGGCAGACGAGATTGCTGAAGAAGCAGAATTCTTCTCTTTCGGAACAAATGACTTAACACAGATGACATTTGGATTCTCTCGTGATGATGCAGGTAAGTTCTTAGAGTCTTACTATGAGAACAAGATTTACGAATCTGATCCATTTGCTAAATTAGACCAGAAAGGTGTTGGACAGCTGATCGAGATGGCAGCTAAGAAAGGAAAAGCAACTCGTCCAGATATCCACTTAGGAATCTGTGGAGAACATGGTGGAGATCCATCATCTGTAGAATTCTGCTACAGAGCCGGATTAGACTATGTATCCTGCTCACCATTCCGTGTACCAATTGCAAGATTAGCAGCAGCTCAGGCAGTATTGAAAGACAAATAATCCGTTTTTATTCATACAATCTATAACAATTCATTCTATAAAAGGAGGTTCATCATTATGGTGGACCTCTTTTTAGTTCATAAACAGGAGATATTTTATGATTGATACATTACTATTTGATTTAGATAATACATTATTGGATTTTGATAAAGCAGAAGCAATCGCTTTATCAAAAGCACTACATGATGTGAATATTAAAGTGGATGATCTGATGCTCATCCGTTACAATAAGATCAATAGTTCCCAGTGGAAACTACTTGAAAAAGGAATTATCACAAGAGAAGAAATAAAACTTCGGCGATTTAAAATTTTGTTTGAAGAATTTTCACTAAATGCTGATCCAAAAGAAGTAGCAAGAAACTATCAAGAATATTTAGGGCAGGGACACTACTTTATAAAAGATGCTGAAGAAGTCTTAGAACAATTATCAAAAACACATCGTATTTATTTAGTGACAAATGGAACCTTATCCGTTCAAAAAGGAAGAATTGAAAGTTCCGGGATCAAAAAATATTTACAAGGCGTTTTTATCTCCGAAGAAGTTGGATACAATAAACCAAGCAAGGAATATTTTGAATATTGTTTCTCACACATTCCAGATTTTAAAAAAGAAAACACTGCAATTATCGGAGATAGCTTAAGTTCTGATATTCAAGGTGGAAAAAATGCAGGGATCAAGACGATATGGTTTCACAGGCAACAAGATCAGACAGAGAAGATAGAACCAAAGCCAGACTATGAAATCAGAAGTTTAAAATTATTATTAGACGTGTTACGATAAAGATCGCAGTGATCATCCTTGTATTATTTATCTTATATATCATTATTGGAATGATTGTGCCATTTGTACATATGAAGACGGTAAGCAAAGAAAGAAATTATCATATCTACTTTCGATATCAGAGAAGGAAATAGCAGTGACGATATTTTTTCAGAGCTTTTAAAAGCATCAAGAAGAGGAGTCAAAGTAAAATCTTGGTCGATGGACTTTATGGAACGATTCATACGCCATATGCTGTCTTTTCAGACGATATGTATGATGGAATCACAGAAGTTAAAAAACAGGTGAAAGATACTACGATGATCTTAAATTCTATTGCATCTGGTGACAATGTCTGTGCATCCGCTGATTATCAGAAAAATCGAGGAAAGATCTTAGATACAGGAATCTCACTCTATGAATATATGGGAAAGCATTCTACACATGGAAAATCCATAGTGATCGATGATGATATTGCAGTGGTCGGTTCTTACAACTTTGATTGCCGAAGTACTTATGTTGATACAGAAACGATGTTAGTTGTTCAAGGGAAAGAGATCACAAAACAATTAAACGACGATTTTGATGAGCTAAAGACAGAATCTTTAAAAGTTCATCCAGATGGAAGTTATCGATCAAGTGAAAATATCAAGATTCCTACGATAAAGGAGATAGAACAATGAAATATGAAGCAATCAGAAAAACAGTATTAGAAGCAATTTTAGAAGCAGTAGAAAAAGGATTAATCAATGGTACTTCTGGAAATATTGCAATGAGAGATTCAGAAGATCGAAACATCGTAGCAATCACACCATCAGGAATTTCTTACACAGGTATGAAACCAGAAGATATTGCGATTGTTGAAAGGAAAGAAGATGGAACAAATGAATGGATCGATGGAAACTATAAACCATCTTCAGAAGTTCCAATGAATACAGAAGTCATGAGAAGAAGACCAGACGTAAATGCGACTGTACATACACACAGCATGTATGCAACAATCTGTGCAATGGGTGAAAATCCAGAATTAAAACCTATCACACCACCACAGTGTGAATTTACACCAGTTGAAATCGTAAGTTTCACAATGCCTGGTTCCAATGATGTAGCTGCAAAAGTTGCAGATAAGATTGGAGAAAATGGTCGAGTATGCCTGATCAAAAATCATGGAATGTTCTCTTGTGGTAAAGATATGAAAGGTGCTATGCATGCAACAGTCTACACAGAAGAAATGGCACAGACAACAGTAATTGCAAAAACACTTGGAAACTATGATCCAATGCCACAGGAAGCAGTTGAAAAAATGCAAGCGTTAATTGCAGCTGACCAGGCAGTTTAATTCATAAAAGTAGTCTATAAACAATCCTTAAAATTAGTCCATATATAAATTTACCTTTTTCACAATAAAAGTGAATTATAAAAACTCCATGAAAACCAGTTGGAAAGAGTTGAGATACTCTTATCTGACTGGTTTTTTATTTCTGCAAGATCAACACAAACAAATGCAAAATAAAACTAGAAGAAATCATATTTTCTTGGTAAAATATAAAAAAATACTTAAATGAAAAGCAGATTGGATCATCTCGCCTGTCATTTGCAAAATCGGAATACATGAACCAATCCATGTAAATTTATAGGAGTGAATCATGAACATCGAAGGAAATAAAAAAGAAATAGAAGCAATGGAACAATTTCATAAAGGAAACAGGCAGGAAGGATTACGATTACAAGAACAATTTGCTGCAGCTTTCAGGGAAGAATATAAAGATAAGGATCATTGTCCTTGCAAGAAGGCGTGTCGGTATCATGGAAATTGTAAGGAATGTGTTGCGATTCACAGAGCACATCAAGAACATGTTCCAAATTGTATGAGACCGATCATTAATGCAAAGATAAAGCTGTTATCTGAATTGACAGAGCATACGATTGCCAATGAAATAGAGGCACCTCATGAGATATTGAGAAAAGAATATCAGTCAGTAGAAACGGATTAATTGATATATTTTTGTATATAAGTAAGATGCTCTTGTTATAGAATTTCGTAAATGCTATACTGAAAGTGTAGAAAAAAGAACCGTGTGAAATGATCGTTCTGTTTTACACGGTTTATTTTATAAATAATAGTTAGGTAAAGCTAACAAGAAAGGAGAGTTAGATAAATGGAAACATTTCTTGGTATATTAATTCCTTTTGTTGGAACAACGCTCGGCGCAGCGTGTGTATTCTTTATGAAAAAATCATTTGGAAGATCCGTACAGCGTTCGCTTGCAGGATTTGCCGCAGGTGTGATGGTTGCCGCTTCCATCTGGAGTCTTTTGATTCCGGCGATCGAGCAATCGAAAGATATGGGAGTGTTCTCATTTTTTCCAGCGTTCGTTGGCTTTTGGATCGGTGTACTTTTTTTACTTTTACTTGATCATCTGATACCGCATCTTCATGTTGGAAGTGATGAGGCAGAGGGTCCTAAAAGTAAGCTTAATAAAACTACGATGATGGTATTAGCAGTTACGTTGCATAATATTCCAGAAGGAATGGCAGTCGGTGTCATGTATGCAGGATTTGTTGCAGGAAATGTACAGATTACAGCAGCAAGCGCTCTTGCATTATCATTAGGAATTGCCATTCAGAATTTCCCAGAAGGAGCGATCATATCCATGCCGCTTAGAGCAGAAGGAGAAAATAAGAAAAGGGCATTTCTTGGAGGTGTACTATCTGGTGTGGTTGAACCTGTTGGGGCAATACTGACAATGATCACTGCGCAGTTTATCATTCCGGTACTTCCTTATTTACTAAGCTTTGCAGCAGGAGCAATGCTCTATGTTGTGGTGGAAGAATTAATTCCAGAAATGTCGCAGGGAGAACATTCAAATATTGGTACAGTATTTTTTGCAGTTGGATTTAGTTTGATGATGGTTCTCGATGTGGCACTTGGATAATGATCTCTAAAATTTTTGGAGACTATCAAAGAAATGTATGGAAAGATAAAAAGGAGACCAGCTATGAAATTTTACGAGAGTGGTGATAATTCAAGCAGTATCAGAACCGAATCAATTAAGCATTTACATAAATAAAGCAAATTGCACACATAATATGATTTAAAGAATAAGTTCGAGTCATTTGAATCATGTGTGCGAGGTAAGAATGGTATTTATTATATTATAGAAGGAGACAATTACTATGAAAAAACAGGTGATCAATTCAAAAAAAGCAGTCATGGTAGGATGTGGGTTTGTTGGTTCAGCATCTGTATTTGCACTTATGCAGAGTGGATTATTTACAGAGATTGTCCTAATCGATGCAGATAAGAATAAGGCAGAAGGAGAAGCCATGGATATCAGCCATGGAATTCCATTTACCAGTCCTATGAAAATATATGCTGGGGATTATGATGATGTTGCGGATGCTGCAATTGTGATCATATCAGCAGGTGCAGGACAAAAACCAGGAGAGACAAGACTTGACCTTGTTAAGAAAAATGTAGCAATCTTTAAGTCAATCATACCAGAAATAGCAAAGAGAAATTTTGCAGGAATTTTGCTTATAGTTGCGAATCCAGTTGACATTTTGACACAAGTAGCGATCAAATTATCAGGACTTCCAGAAAACAGAGTTATTGGGTCAGGAACTGTTTTAGATAGTGCCAGACTTAGATATGAGTTAGGAAAACATTTGTCTGTAGACAGTCGAAGTGTTCATGCATTTATCATTGGAGAACATGGTGATAGTGAAGTTGTTGCATGGTCATCTGTCAATGTATCAGGAGTTCCATTAAGCGAAATGTGTGAGATGCGTGGTCATTATAAACATAAAGAAAATACAGAAGAGATCGCAGCAGCAGTAAAGAATAGTGCGTATGAGATCATCAACAAAAAACACGCAACCTATTATGGAATTGCGATGTCAGTAAAACGAATCTGTGAAGTGATCATGAGAGATGAAAAATCAATCCTTCCAGTATCTCATGTGATGCATGGTGTTTATGACATTGATGCAGTTTCACTAAGTATGCCTGCGATTGTAGGGGCAAATGGAGTAGAATCCGATATTCCATTGAATTTAAATGGGGAGGAAGCATTGAAACTGAAGGAATCAGCGGATGCTTTGAAGAAGATTATAGATTCTATCGAATTATAAAGCTTGGATGAGAAAGTAAATATTAAAAAATGCACAAAATCAATCGTAAATATTTGCGATTGATTTTTTTCGTTCGAAAACCACTGACTTCATGAAGAGCATCAGTGATTGCTTCTCGTTTATACAATGGAATGAATCCCTGTTCCTGTATCTTGGCAAAGTTCATTGCCTTGATAGACTGAAGGAAAAGGTATCCGCCGCGGTAAAAGACCTGTTTGTTATAATCTAATTGTCTGTCGGCATGAAAAGGGATGAGAACCGTTTTGGCTTCTTTTTCCTTTTTGTATTTTCCTATTATCCTATTATCCAACTGTCAAACTCCCGTGGAGATTCATCAATTATGGTGAATCTCTTTTTGGATATATGTGCAAAAATAAACTACAATTTATACTTTTGACACTTACATCATGTTATATGAAATATAAAAGTAGAGATCAAACGAGTCACCGTGAAACATTAAAATATGTTTCCAGGTCCCCGTAGGGTCTCTTTTTTGTGGTCGTATGCACGAAAAAAAATATTAAGATGTCCTTTCAGGGTTTTTCATATACCTCATCAGGTACAAAAAGATTCCGGGAGTACATTAAGATGTACTCTCAGAATCTTTCCTGCACTTGCTTTTGCGGCTGATTTTCCGCCAGCTGCACCCGAATTTCATCAACGTACGCACCGCGTACGCCTCAGAAATTTGGGCACAACTGACAAAAAATCTTCTCGCAAAATCAAGTACAAAAAGATTCCGAGAGAACATTTCTCACAAAATCAGGTACAGAAAGATTCCGAGAGAACATTAAAACAATAAGGAGGCAACACATATGTTTAAGGGAACAAGTGCTTCTGCCGGTATCGGCATTGGCAAAGCTGTGATCGTTGAAGAAGCAGAATTAGTGATCACAAGAAATGAGGTAGCAGATGCAGAGGGGGAGATCCAGCGCTTTAGGGGGCTCTGGAAAAGACCATTGCAGCTACACAGAAGATGGCTGACGATCTGGCTTCCCGCGTGGGAGAGAAGGAAGCAGAGATCATGCAGGGACATATGATGCTTTTATCAGATCCCATGCTTACAGGGGAAATTGAAAGTAGCATAAGAAATGACAAGGTAAACAGCGAATTTGCCATTGAAAATGTATGCAATATGTATGCAGATATGTTCGCATCCATGGGAGATGAGCTGATGCAGCAGCGTGCCACAGATATGAGGGATATTAAGGTACGTATGCAGCGTACATTAATGGGTCTGGAGTCTGTAGATGTATCTTTACTGCCAAAAGGGAAGCATACTGGTAGCAAAGGATCTGACACCTTCTATGACAGCAGGTATTAATCCGGAAAATGTTTCCGGTATCGTAACAGAGCTGGGAGGAAAAACCTCACACAGTGCTATTTTGGCAAGAGCGCTGGAGATCCCGGCAGTAGTTGCAGTAAATGGCCTGATGGATGCAGTAAAAGATGGAGATAAAGTAGTCCTTGACGGAAGCACAGGAGAAGTATTTGTAGATCCGGAAGCTTCTGTAGAAAAAGATACGAAGAAAAGAGAAAGCAGTTTTTAAAAGATAAAAAAGGAACTGGCCTTGGGCTTGCAATTGTCAAAGAGGCGATACAGGCTCACGGTGAAAATATTAATGTAGTCAGTACAGAAGGTGTCGGTACCGAGTTCATTTTCTCGTTGCCGAAGGCAGAGGGATAAGGTATACTGTAAATATCTTCTTTGTTGAATATAAGGTTTGTAAAGGAGCCTGCGTGTACGCATGAAAGATGAGAAAGAACCATTAGAGCAAAAGCAGAACTCGGAAGAAGAGGAGTATTCTTTTTTACAGGAAATCATTAAAGATGAGGCAGGAGATCAGGCGAAGTGGAAACACGACGTCCTTAGAAGGATTCAGTTAGGATTAATATTCGGACTGGTGGCCTGCTTTACTTTTTTTGCGTGCAAACCGTGGGTGGAGAAGAGATTTGAAGAAGATCCGACGGAAGTAACAATTCCACAGGACGAACAGCAGGAAGAAAATCAGACACAGCAGGAAGAGGAACAAGGCCAGGAACAAAAAACCGTTCTGACAACAGAAACCTATCAGGAAATGCTGAATAATCTGAAGCAGGTGTCAGGAGAAGTGAGAAAAAGTGTTGTAGAGATTCAGGGCGCTGTTACAGAAGAGGAATTTTCGAAAGATCAGGAAGATAAGGAAAAGAGTATTTCCGGAATGATCGTGGCAGATAATGGTCAGGAACTTCTGATTCTCGCAGGAGAGCTTCCGGTAAAAGACGCGAAGATCATCCGTGTTACATTTTCCGGAGACAGTCAGTGCGATGCCATCTTGAAGAGCCGGGATGCAGGGCTGGGACTGTGTGTTTATGCAGTTCAGAGAAAGAATATTGCGGATGATGTATGGGCACAGATTGAGACCGCGACACTTGGCGGCTCAAAAGTTGTGTCCGAAGGCGATACAGTTATTGCTGTCGGGAAATTGTATGGCCGTGATACGATTGCCGGATATGGTGTGATCGAGTCTGGCGAAAATTATCTGGATAAGGCAGATGGACAGTATCAGACCATTTATACGGATGTGGCAGGAGATATTTCCGGAAGCGGAGTTCTTGTGAATATCCGTGGAGAGGTGATTGGAATTATCAACACTTCTGTCAGAACAGACGATCAGACAAATAAGATTTCCGGATATGGAATTTCTGATATCAAAGATGTGATAGAATTACTTTCTAATGGGAAAAATGTACCATATCTTGGAGTGTCCGGTGTAGAGGTAAGCAGCGAGATGCAGGGACAGGGAATTCCACAAGGTGTTTATGTGAAAGAAGTCGATGCAGGATCTCCGGCTATGGCAGCAGGAATTCAGAGTGGTGATATCATTACCAATATTGCAGATACAGATATCATCAATCTTCTTGGTTATCATAATACGCTTATGAAGCAAAATGAGGGAGATAAAATTCTTGTTCGTGGAAAACGTCAGGGAACCGGAGGAGAATATGTGGATATTGACTTTGGAGTCACAGTTGGGTATAAACAGTAAGGAATACTATGCGAAACTATGATGGTGTGTTGCAACAATAACAGAAAATAGTGAACAGATGTCAGCGGAAGCTGACTGATATAAAATTAAGAAAAGAAAGGCACGAATTATGAGATATATTGATACTCTTGTAGAAGGAGAAACAATTCGAAATATATATTTATGTAAAGGAAAGAGATCCGCAGAGACTCGGAATGGAAAGCCGTATGACAATCTGATACTTCAGGATAAGACAGGAACTCTGGACGGAAAAGTCTGGGATCCGAATTCCAATGGAATTGCTGATTATGATGAGAAAGATTTCATTGAAGTATTCGGAGATGTCATCAGTTATAATAACAATCTTCAATTGAACATCCGCCAGATCAGAAAAGCACAGGAAGGCGAATACATACCTGCAGATTATATGCCTTCGACAGAAAAAAGCGTAGATGGGATGTACGAAGAACTGCTTTCCTACGGAAGACAGATCAGCAATCCGTATCTGCGTGGAGTGATTGAGTATTATTTTGAAAAAGACGAGAAATTCATTCGCACATTCAAAGGACATTCCGCAGCAAAGAGTGTACACCACGGATTTGCCGGAGGACTCTTGGAGCACACATTGAGTGTTGTGAAATTCTGCGAGTATATGGTTGGACAGTATGATATTCTCAACAAAGACCTGCTTTACACAGCAGCTATGTGCCACGATATCGGAAAGACAATTGAGTTGTCACCATTCCCGGAAAATGATTACACAGACGATGGACAGCTTCTTGGTCATATCATTATCGGAATCGAGATGATCGATGATGCAATCCGCGAGATTCCAGAATTCCCAAAACAGCTTGCAAGTGAGCTGAAACACTGCATCGTGGCACACCACGGAGAGTTAGAATACGGTTCCCCGAAAAAACCGGCACTGGCAGAAGCCATGGCACTAAATCTTGCCGACAACGCAGACGCCAAGATGCAGACATTAAAAGAAATATTCAAAGACAAAAAGCCGGAGAGTGGCTTGGATATAACAGATTGTTCGAGTCAAACTTAAGAAAAACAACAATATAGTAATGGAATGGGGACGTAGCAAAACGTAAAAATACTACGTCCCCACCAGTGATTAAGGGTGTCCCTTTTTGTAAAAAGGGGTGCCCCAATTCTTATTATGAGGTATGAATATGCAGAAAAATGATTTGGTTACAGTGGCAATTGAAGATATTGGTGTCGGGGGGAGAAGGCATTGGTAAAGTAGATGGGTATACGTTATTTATAAAAGATGCGATTATCGGTGATGTGGTTGAAGCCAAGATTGTGAAGGCAAAGAAGAACTACGGTTATGCAAGACTTATGAATATTGTTACGCCGTCTGAAAATCGTGTAGAAAAGCCAGCGTGTCCGATGGCGAGAAGATGTGGTGGCTGCCAGATTCAGGAGATGAAGTATGGAGCCCAGCTTGCATTTAAAGAAGGAAAAGTCCGTGGTAATCTGGAACGAATCGGAGAAGTCCCGGCAGAACTTCTTGACAAAGTTATGCAGCCTATTGTTGGCATGGAAGAGCCATTTCATTATCGAAATAAAGCGCAGTTCCCAATTGGAACAGACAAAGAAGGACACATTATCACTGGATTTTACGCAGGAAGAACACACAGCATCATTCCGAATACAGACTGTGCACTTGGTGTAGCGGTCAATCAGAAAATTCTTGAGATTATTCTGCATTTTATGGAGAATAATCACATTTCTGCATACGACGAGGAGAAGCATAAGGGGCTGGTGCGTCATGTTCTCATCCGTTATGGATTCAAAACTGATGAAATTATGGTCTGCCTTGTGATGAATGGGGAAAAACTGCCACACGCAGAAAAACTTGTGGATAAATTATGTAAAATCCCAGGCATGACAAGCATCACAATCAGTGTGAACAAGTCAAAAACCAATGTCATCATGGGAAATGAAATAAAACTGCTCTGGGGGCAGACGTACATCACGGATTATATTGGAAATGTAAAATATCAGATTTCCCCTCTGTCATTTTACCAGGTCAATCCGGTACAAACTGAGAAATTGTATGGACTGGCGCTTGATTATGCAGATTTAAATGGAAATGAGACGGTGTGGGATCTCTACTGTGGAATCGGAACTATTTCATTGTTCCTTGCTCAGAAAGCAAAGCAGGTATATGGAGTGGAAATCGTACCGCAGGCCATTGACGATGCAAGGAATAATGCGAAGATCAATGATATTACGAATGCGGAATTCTATGTAGGAAAGGCAGAGGAAGTTCTGCCGGAATATTACCGTGAATATCAGGAGAGCCATGGAGGAGAGACTGCCCACGCAGATGTAATCGTGGTGGATCCGCCACGCAAAGGCTGCGAGGAATCATTGCTACAGACCATTGTAGACATGCAGCCGGAAAAGGTTGTATATGTTAGCTGCGACAGCGCCACACTGGCAAGAGATGTTAAGTTCCTAAGAGAAAGCGGATATGAACTTAAAAAAATCACGCCAGTTGATCAATTCCCGAACACCGTGCATGTAGAAACGGTTGTACTGCTTTCCCACAAAAAGCCAGACGGACATATCAACGTAAAAGTCGAGTTTGGCGAGGGTGAGGGAAAAGTTCCGCTTGATAATATTGCTAAAAGAGCGGAAAGCTACAAGCCCAAAGAGCGAGCAACCTACAAAATGATAAAGGAGTACATAGAAGCTAAATACGGTTTCAAAGTACATACCGCATATATCGCAGAGGTAAAGAGAGATTTAGGATTGCCGATGTATGATGCTCCTAATGCGGTAGAAGAATTGAAACAGCCGAGGAAGCATCCTACAGCAGAGAAAGTGGAAGCCATAAAGGATGCGTTGAAGCATTTTGAAGTGATTTAATTGTAGCAGGGAAGGGGTGCAAATGAGTATAGATAATGTAATTTCCATAATTATTAGTATATTAGGTTCT
>ENA-OPZZ01001362-OPZZ01001362.1-human-gut-metagenome-genome-assembly--contig:-NODE-1362-length-15249-cov-3.167504_pt1 | contig 15249 bp, 15 predicted proteins | sample MGYA00242487_ERZ504511 | MGnify/ENA primary metagenome ERZ504511 (study PRJEB26092, sample SAMD00036241) | human gut metagenome | host: Homo sapiens | study: EMG produced TPA metagenomics assembly of... | reverse complement strand
CTGTATCACACGTGCATTGATCGCGGCGGCGAAAGGAAATCTGGACGAAGCACTGCTGTTCTGTGGGGCAAATGCCTGGAAGGCAGAAAAACTGGAGCATGTGGCGGACATTATGGAAGAACTAAAGTAAAATCTCCGGAATTCTGGAAATGCAGATATCTGTCTGTTTTCAGAATTCCGGGGATTTTTTTCTCTGTACAAATTACAAAACAGAGTATATAATGAAGTGAAATGACGTTTTGGGAAGCATAGAAAAGCCCAAGGATGAGGAGGAAAGATATGAGCAAAGTCAGAACAAGATTTGCACCAAGCCCTACCGGAAGAATGCACGTAGGAAACTTAAGAACGGCATTATATGCATATCTGATTGCAAAACATGAAGGAGGAGACTTTATTCTCCGTATAGAGGACACCGACCAGGAGCGTTACGTGGAAGGTGCATTGGATATTATTTACCATACACTCAAAGAAACAGGTCTGGTTCATGATGAAGGTCCGGATCTGGATGGCGGCGTTGGTCCGTATGTACAGAGTGAGCGTCAGGCACAGGGCATTTACCTGAAATATGCCAAAGAGCTGGTTGAAAAAGGGGAAGCATATTACTGTTTCTGCGGCAAAGAGCGTCTGGAATCTTTAAAACAGGAAGTTGCCGGAAAAGAAATTATTGTTTATGACAAACACTGTCTGCATCTTTCCAAAGAAGAAGTAGAAGCCAAACTGGCAGCAGGCGTTCCGTATGTTATCCGTCAGAACATCCCGAATGAAGGAACGACTTCTTTCGAAGATGAGATTTACGGAAAGATTGAAGTTCCGAACTCAGAGCTGGATGATATGATTCTGATTAAATCTGATGGATATCCGACCTACAATTTTGCAAATGTAGTTGATGACCACCTGATGGGCATCACTCATGTGGTACGAGGAAATGAATATCTGTCATCTTCACCGAAATACAATCGTCTGTATGCGGCATTTGGCTGGAATGTTCCGGTTTATGTGCACTGCCCGCTGATCACAAACGAAGAGCATAAAAAGCTGAGCAAACGCTGCGGTCATTCTTCTTACGAAGACCTGATCGAGCAGGGATTTATGACAGAAGCAGTTGTAAACTATGTGGCACTGCTTGGATGGTGTCCGTCTGACAACCGTGAGATCTTCTCTCTGGAGGAGCTGGTAGAAGCTTTTGATTATCATCATATGAATAAATCACCGGCTGTTTTTGATATGGGCAAATTAAGATGGATGAACGGTGAATATATCAAGGCGATGGATTTTGATAAATTCTACGAGCGTGCACTGCCATATCTGAAAGAAGCGATCCACAAAGATCTGGATCTGAAAAAGATCGCATCTCAGGTTAAGACACGTATCGAAGTATTCCCGGAGATCAAAGAGCTGATCGATTTTTATGAAGAAGTTCCGGAGTATGATACACAGATGTATTGCCACAAAAAAATGAAAACAACAGAGGAAACTTCTCTGAACCTGTTAAAAGAAGTACTTCCTCTGCTTGAGGCACAGGATGATTACAGCAACGATGCACTGTTTGAGGCACTGGTAGCATTCGGTAAAGAACATGGATATAAGACCGGGTATATCATGTGGCCGATTCGTACTGCTCTTTCCGGTAAACAGACAACACCGGCAGGTGCAACCGAGATCCTGGAGATTCTTGGAAAAGAAGAATCCATCAAACGCATCCATGCGGCAATAGAGAAATTGGAGAAATAATCTATGAGTTTGAGTGAAACTCAGTCCAGGGCAGTCGCCCATGGAGCAGGTCCCTGCATCTGTCTTGCAGGGCCTGGCTCCGGAAAAACCACCGTTATCACCGAGAGAACAAAATACCTGATCGAAAAGCAGGGGATCAGCCCATCGGAAATCCTGGTCATCACGTTTACCAAAGCAGCATCCATCGAGATGCGGGAGCGTTTTCACAATGCAATGAAGGGACGTTATGCACCGGTTACTTTTGGTACCTTTCATGCGGTATTTTTTACGATCCTCAAAGCTGCCTATCACTATACGGCAGAAAATATTTTAAGAGAAGAAGAGAAATATACGATCCTGCGTGATATTTTGGAACCGATGGATCTGGAGATCGAAGATGAGAAGGAGTTTCTTTTGGGTGTCACAGAGGAGATCAGTCTGATCAAAAACGAGCGGATATCGCTTGAGCATTATTATTCTTCTAATTGCCCGGAAGATGTGTTCCGCAGTATTTTCAGAGAATATCAGCAGGCTCTGATACGGAAACGGAAACTGGATTTTGATGATATGCTGGTCTGCACTTACGAACTGTTAAAAGCAAGACCGGATATCTGCAGGGGATGGCAGAAACGTTTCCGCTATATTCTGATCGATGAATTTCAGGATATCAATGCGATCCAGTATGAGACGGTCAAACTTCTGGCACAGCCTGGAAACAATCTGTTTATCGTCGGCGATGATGACCAGTCCATCTATCGTTTTCGCGGTGCAAAGCCGGAGATCATGTTGAATTTTCAGAAAGATTTTCCGAAAGCTGTGATGATCCAGCTTGCAGAGAATTACCGTTCGACGGAGTGCATCATCAAAGGAGCCGGCAGGGTGATCGCTCACAACACCAACCGTTTTCAGAAAAGCACACATGGCATCCGCGGAAACGGAGAGAAGATCACAATCTCTTTCTTTCAGAATCAGGCAATGGAGGCTCTGGCGGTTGTCAAAAAAGTGCAGGATATGCTGCGAGACGGAAGAGAGCCACAGGAGATCGCAGTTCTGTTCCGGACGAATACCGGAGCACGTATTTATCTGGAAAAATTCATGGAATACAACCTCCCGTTCCGGATGCGGGACGGACTGCCGAATATTTACGAACACTGGATCGCAAACGATCTGTTTACCTACATACGCATTGCAAACGGAAATCGCAGCCGGAAAGATTTTCTGCAGATCATAAACCGTCCGAACCGTTATATCAGCCGTGATTATCTGGATTCCCAGACGGTTACACTGGAAGGACTGCGGCAGAAATGTCAGGGGCGGGACTGGATGGAAGATCGGATCGACCGCCTGGAATATGATCTTTCCTGTATTGCGAAAATGAAGCCTTATGCGGCGATTAATTATATCAGGCATGCGGTAGGATATGAAGAATATTTGAGAGAATATGCACAGTTTCGCAGGATCAAGCCGGAAGAGCTGTATGAGGTTTTAGATGAACTTCAGGAAGCAGCCAGAAGTTTTGATACTTTTGATGCCTGGTGTGTCCATATGGAAGAATATAAAGAAGCTTTGCAGAAAAAGAGCAGTGAGCAGAAAGAAGAAGCAAAGGCGGTTGTTTTTACAACACTGCACAGTGCCAAAGGTCTGGAGTTTCCGGTGGTATTTCTTGTGGATGCAGTGGAAGGCAATATGCCGCACCGGAAAGCAGTGATGGATGCAGATATCCAGGAAGAACGCCGTCTGTTTTATGTGGGCATGACGCGGGCAAAAGACAAGCTCTATCTGTATTATGCAAAAGAACGCTATGGGCAGGAGCTGTCCTGTTCCAGATTTATTGAAGAACTGCGAGGAGACGGCACACCCAAAACCCGGACAGGGAGGAAAAAAAGGAGACAGACGATATGACATCAAATACAGAGAAAAGTTTGCAGATTTTAAAAGAAGAGATACAAAGGCTGGAAGAACAGGGCATTTCCGGGCATATTTTAGAAGAACTTATGGAATTTCGAAGAGAAAATGATACGGGCGATGCGGCAGAAGAACGCTGCATCCGTCCGCAGATCCCGTTTTTCGGAAAAGAGGTTCTGGAAATGGCGATCGCGGCTCTGTTAGCGGGCGAAAACGTGCTGCTCTGCGGCGGAAAGGCCACCGGGAAAAATATTCTTGCAGAAAATCTTGCCTGGCTTTTTAGAAGGCCAACTTATAATATTTCTTTTCATGTCAATACAGACAGCAGTACACTGATCGGTACGGATACGTTCCGCAACAACGAAGTCCAGCTGCGGGAAGGTCCGATTATCCAGTGTGCAAAAACCGGAGGTTTTGGGATCCTTGATGAAATCAACATGGCAAAAACGATGCCGTATCGGTGTTGCATGCAACTTTGGATTACCGCAGAGCAATTGATGTGCCGGGATACGAAAGAGTTGTACTTCATCCGGCTACGCGTTTTATCGGTACAATGAACTATGGCTATGCCGGCACAAAAGAGTTAAACGAAGCACTTGTTTCCAGATTTGTGGTCATCAATATGCCGTCACCGGATGAGGAAACTCTGAATCATATTTTAAAGAGCATGTATCCAACCTTAAAAGAATCTGCGGCAGAGCAGTTTGTCGGTCTGTTTCTGGATCTTCAGACAAAAGCTCAGAACAGCGAGATTTCTGCCAAAGCACTGGATCTTCGAGGGCTTCTGGCGGCGATCGGGCTGATGAAGATCGGACTTTCTCCGATCCGGGCAATCCATATGGGCGTGGGCAACAAAAGCTTTGACCTGTTCGAAAGGGAGATGGTAGAAGATATCATTATGACCAGAATCCCGTCATCGCTTGAAGCAGCGGAGGTGTTTGAAGATTGACAAACGAAGAGCTGGAACATGGCAGTTTTGAGATTGAGAATCGCATCCGCAACCTGATGTGGACGATCAGCGGAGATTATGATCTGGATACGAAGCCGGATGTGACATCTTTTTACAAATCAAAATACATTTCTATTTACGATGCCATCAAGCAGGGAGCTTTTTCCAGGTTTTTTGACAAGGATGCTTTTGCACTCTATCTCGAAAAAAAGTGTATCTCGGGGCAGATGAAAGTCAGCTTGTGACATTGGGACAGATCTGTGTGGAGGCGGCATGCCATGACAAGATCGCAAAGGAGCGGCCCGGTGTCCCGGATATCCGCAAAAAAGCCTTTGAGGCGATCATGGACCACGATTTTGAAAAAATGCTGGACACGTATACCGGAAAAGTCAAACTTGCCTATATGAGAGAAGCACTGACCGGGAGTGCTCCGGCGGACAGCCGCGTGATCCGCCCGTTTGAACAGCTGAAAAGGCTGGAACAGGCACAGAAAACGGAAGAACTGGTGCAGGCGGTTGATTGGTTTTACAATCAGATGGTGGATCCGACGTTTGAAAAGAGAGTCGGAGATCTGGAAAAAGTCCTTTCCGTCAGCACAGAAGAATTATCTGGCTTTGACTGGCAGGATTTTCTGGAAGAAGAAGCGGCGGAAGATGCTTATCGGAGGATGCAGCATCAGCTGGCAGATGCCATGACTTCTTTTTCTGAGAAGGAAAAGCAAAAAAAGGAACAGGAGCAAAAGGGCGGTACGCAGGTGATCGGGCTGGATGATGAAGCAATTGCAAAAATGAACAGTTACATTGAACTCAATTATGGCAGGAGTTACCTGACACCGCTGGAGGCAGAACGCATCAACCATCAGATCTGCACAGGGGCACATGCAGACTGTACTTTATATTTTACAGATGGGATCCTTGCAAATATGGTGAAAGTCAACGCCCAGTCAGAGTATGCCAGAAGGACGAAAGAAGTCAACTGGCGTGTATACGAGCAGAACCGCAGAATGGCAAAACAGAATATTGATATGCTGACCAATGTTTTAAAACGTGCACTGGTAGCCAGGAACGAAAAAGAAACCTATGTGGGAGAATCTGGTAGAATCCTGCCAAATCGCCTCTGGAATATCGGACGGACAGAGAACAGAAAATTGTTTCTGCAGGAGAGCAGGCGTTATAATACCGATTTTGTGGTTGAAGTGCTGATCGACGGCAGCGGTTCCCAGAGAAGCAGACAGAGCCATGTGGCACTGCAGGCTTTTATGCTCAGTGAGGCACTCACCAATGTTGGAATCCCACACCGGGTTATGAGTTTCTGCACGTTCTGGGATTATACGGTCATGCGGAGATTTCGGGAATACGAGGATGGAAGAGAAGCAAACCTGCGTATTTTTGAATTTTACGGCTCTTCCAACAACCGGGACGGACTGGCTGTGCGTGCTGCAGCCGCAGGGCTTCTGAAAAGAGACGAAGAAAACAAAATCCTGATCGTGTTAAGTGACGGAAGACCAAATGATATTGTAGTCAATCGCCCGAACAGCCGCAATCCCAGGCCTTATTTCGGTGATTATGGCACAAAAGATACGGCAATGGAAGTACGGCATCTGCGAAATGCGGGTGTATCCGTACTCGGTGTTTTTACTGGGGAGGAAGGGGATCTTCAGGCGGAGCGGAGAATTTTCGGCAAAGATTTTGCCTATATCCGCAGAATTGATAATTTTTCGGCAGTAGTCGGAAGATATTTAAAAAAACAGCTGGAAGAGACTTGTAATTAACATCTAAATCCTTTACAATAAAATGCGAGTGCAAAAAAGCACTCCGAAAACTTGCATAAAAGTATCTTAAAAATACAGGAAAGTATGGTGAACCATGGGAATCATTGAGGCGGCGAAGCTGGCATTTGAATATAAAAAGTATGACGAAAATGGGGAAGTCGAAGAGACGATCCGTGCCGTGGACGGTGTGGATCTGGATGTGAAAAAAGGCGATTTTGTGGCAATTCTTGGGCATAATGGTTCCGGAAAGTCCACGCTTGCCAAGCAGATCAATGCGATTTTGACACCGACAGACGGTACCTTGTATGTGGACGATATGGATGTGCGGGATGAAAAGAATATCTGGGACGTACGTAAAACGGCCGGGATGGTATTTCAGAATCCGGACAACCAGATCATCGGTACGGTGGTCGAAGAAGATGTCGGATTTGGACCGGAAAACATGGGAATACCGACCGAGGAGATCTGGGAGAGAGTTGAAGAGAGTCTCAAAAGTGTCGGCATGTGGGAATATCGCAAAAATTCTCCAAACAAACTTTCAGGCGGACAAAAACAGCGTGTGGCGATCGCCGGCGTGGTTGCAATGCATCCGAAATGCATCGTTCTGGATGAGCCGACCGCGATGCTGGATCCGAACGGCCGAAAAGAAGTGATTCGTGCCGTGCGTGCGTTAAATCAGGTAGAAAAAGTAACTGCCATTTTGATCACGCATTATATGGAAGAAGTTATCTATGCAGATAAAGTAATCGTGATGGATGATGGAAAAATCGTTATGCAGGGGACACCGTTCGAGATTTTTGCTCAGGTGGACACTCTGAAAAAATACCGTCTGGATGTGCCACAGGTGACTCTTCTGGCACACGAACTGAGAAAAGCCGGTGTTGATCTGCCGGAATGTGTACTAAGTACGGAGGAGTTAGTAAAAGCATTATGTCAATGAAATTAAAAAAAGTAAGCTACGTTTACAGTGAGGGCGATGCGTTTGAGAAAAAAGCACTCGATGAGATCAGTCTGGAAATTCCGGACGGACAGTTTATCGGGATCATCGGTCATACCGGCTCCGGGAAATCTACGCTGATCCAGCATTTAAACGGACTGCTTCGGGCAACTTCCGGTGCGATTTATTATGATGGAGAAAATATTTATCAGGAAGGTTACGACATGCGTACCCTGCGAAGTAAGGTCGGTCTGGTCTTCCAGTATCCGGAGCACCAGCTTTTTGAAGTCGATGTTTTTTCTGATGTCTGCTTTGGACCGAAAAATCTGGGATTATCCAAAGAAGAAGTGGAAGAGCGGGCAAAAAAAGCACTGACACAGGTTGGCCTGGATGAAAGCTATTATAAGAAATCACCGTTTGAACTTTCAGGCGGGCAAAAAAGGCGTGTGGCGATTGCAGGTATCCTTGCAATGCATCCGCAGGTGTTGATCCTGGATGAGCCGACCGCAGGCCTTGATCCGAAAGGACGCGATGAGATCCTGGATCAGGTAGCACTGCTTCAGAAAGAACGTAAGATCACAGTTATACTGGTGTCGCACAGCATGGAAGATGTTGCCAGATATGTAGATCGTATTATTGTAGTAAATGACGGAAAGATTTTGTTTGATGATACACCAAAACAGGTCTTTCAGCATTATAAAGAGCTGGAAAGCGTCGGACTTGCAGCACCTCAGGTCACTTATGTGGTAAAGGCTCTGAAAGAAAAAGGCTGGGATATTGACACGACAGCAACCACGGTAGAAGAGGCAAAAGAAGCCATTCTTTTGGCAATCAAGAAAAGGGAAAAGATATGTTAAGAGATATTACATTAGGACAATACTATCCGTCTGATTCCGTAATCCACAAAATGGATCCCCGCGTCAAACTGTTTGGGACGATCGTATTTATTATTTCACTGTTTTTGTTTCAGAAGATCAGTGTCTATGTTGTGGCAACACTGTTTCTGGCTGCTGTGATCATGATCTCAAAAGTGCCGTTTTCTTTTATGGTCAAGGGATTGAAGGGGATTTTTGTGCTGATGATGATCACCGTTGTGTTTAATCTGTTTCTGACACCGGGAACGACAGCATTTGCGATCTGGAAATTAAAAGTTACCTGGGAAGGTATCCGGCAGGCTGCTTTTATGGCTGTGCGCCTGACCTATCTGATCCTTGGATCTTCAGTGCTGACGCTGACTACGACACCGAATAATCTGACGGACGGACTGGAAAAAGCCCTTTCCCCGCTGAAAGTCATCAAAGTTCCGGTGCATGAGATATCCATGATGATGTCCATCGCACTTCGTTTTATCCCAATCTTGCTCGATGAGACAGACAAGATCATGAAAGCTCAGATGGCAAGATGTGCCGATTTTGAGAGCGGCGGACTGATCAAGAAAGCAAAAAGCCTGGTACCGCTGCTTGTTCCGCTTTTTATTTCGGCATTTCGACGGGCAAATGACCTTGCGATGGCGATGGAAGCCAGAGGGTACCGCGGCGGTGAGGGAAGAACGAAGATGAAGCCGCTGATCTATAAAAAAAGAGACCATGTTGCATATGTGATACTGCTGACTTATCTGGTATGTATTATTGCAACGGGCAATATCATAGCATTTTAACCAAATCAAGGAAGTCCCCTGCTTCAATTGCGAATATCCGCTTGACAAGAAGCCCTGATTCATGAAAATTATTTCGTGAAACAGGGCTTTTAATAAAGAAAAAACAGAATTCAAGTCGAACGCATATAAGATGCGGCATGCGATTCTGGGCAGCTCGGCTGATATACATCTAAAATAAAAGCCATATCAGATGGCAGAATGGAGAAAAAATATGAAACGAGTGAAACTCATTGTAGCATACGACGGAACAAATTATCATGGCTGGCAGACACAGCCAAATGCAGTTACCATAGAAGAAGTCTTAAATCATCATTTATCAGAACTGTTAAAAGAAGAAATCAAAGTGATCGGGGCGAGCCGCACCGATGCAGGTGTGCATGCTCTGGGAAACGTGGCTGTTTTTGATACCAGTGCACGTATGCCTGCCGACAAGATTTCTTATGCATTAAATACAAGGCTGCCGGAAGACATCCGTATCCAGGACTCCTGCGGAGTGCCGTCTGATTTTCATCCGCGTTTTCAGAAAACCACCAAAACCTACGAATATCGCATCCTGAACCGCCGATTTCCGGATCCGACCAGAAGATTAAATTCTATTTTTTTATTATTATCCATTAGATGTAGTGAAGATGCAGGAAGCATCGTTGTATCTGGTAGGAGAACATGATTTTAAAAGCTTCTGTACCGAGAAACCGGAAGTAACAAATACAGTTCGCACAATCTATTCTCTGAATGTGATAAAAGAAGGTGATATGATTATAATACGTGTCACAGGCAATGGATTTCTTTACAACATGGTCCGCATCATTGCCGGCACATTAATCCGCGTGGGAGGCGGATTCATCGAGCCGCAGCAGATCAAAAAAATCCTTGAAGCAAAAGACCGGACGCTCGCAGGGGAGACAGCGAGACCGGAAGGACTGACACTGATCGGGATTCGCTATGGTGGGAATATTCAGGGCGAACGCATGTGAGACCTGACAATAAATGATTACAGGGGGTTTGTGAAGTTAGCACAGATGTGAGAAAAATCACAGCGAAATATCAGAAATATTATGGAATAGAACCGTGATCAAACATCAGGAGGTGGATATTATGAAGAGAAGGAAAAACATACTGGCAGTGCTACTGGCAGTCACAGTTATGGCAACTGCGATGCCGGGCAGTGCGATAGCAGCACCGGTGGACGGACAGACAACGGAAGTCTCTGCCAAAGCCGGAACAGAAAAAGCAGAGAAAAAAGAGCAGATCCGTGTAATCAGCATTACGGATCCGAAACTGGAAAAAGGTTCTTTTGCCAGGGGAACAAAGGTCAAAGATATGAAACTTCCGGATAAGCTTTCTGCCAGAGGCTATAAAGAGAAAGACAGCAAAAAAGCAGAGGATATCAAGATCAAAGATGTTACATGGAAAACAGACTATAAAGAGGATTCCACAGCAGGCAAGTATACCTTTACCGCACAGATTACGGATGATTATAAGCTGGCAAAAGATGTGGTGCTTCCGAAACTGACGATTGAGATCACAGAAGCTCAGACAAAGACAACCGAAAAACAGCCGGAGACAAAAGCTGCAGAGACAAAACAGCCAGAGACAAAGGCAGCCGAAGCAAAGAAGCCTGAGACGAAAACAACCGAAAAAACGCCAGAAGTGAAGAAACCGGAAACAAAGGTAACCGAAAAAGAAACAGAAGTCAGGAAACCGGAAACAAAGGCAACGGAAAAGAAGCCTGAGACGAAGATCAGTGAGAATCAGCCGGAAACAAAGGCAGCAGAACAGAAGCAGCCGGAGACAAAAGCAGATGCAAAAGCAAAAGATGCGAAGTCAACGGAGTCTGAAAAAGAATCAGAAACAAAACAGTCAGAGACGAAGGAATCCGAAACGAAACAGTCTGAGACGAAAGAATCTGAAACAAAAGAATCTGAAACAGAAAATACGAATCTGAAGATCACTGCTTTTGAAGTGAAAGATGCCAAAGTGACAATCGATGAGGAAAAACAGACAATCACCGTTCTTATGCAGAAGAGCGATACAGATCTGAAAAAACTGGCACCGAAGATCACGGTTCCGGCAGGTGTGACCGTAGATCCGGCAAGTGAAAAAGAAGTAGATTTCTCTGCATCGGATAAAATACCGGTCATCTATAAACTTAGCAGAACCGCAGAAGACGGAAAAACCGTGACAAGAGAATATAAAGTTACGGCGACCATCTGCAAACATGACTGGAAAGAAGCGACCTGTACGGAGGCAGCCATCTGCAAGCTCTGTGGGGTAACAGGAGCAGCGGCTCTTGGGCATGACTGGAAGGAAGCAACCTGTACAGAAGCGGCCGTCTGCAAACGTTGCGGAATCAAAGGATCAGCAGCTCTTGGGCATGACTGGACAAAAGCAACCTGCAAAGTAAAGAGCACCTGCAAACGCTGCAAGATCACACGAGGCAAACTGGCTGCTCATACCTGGAGCAAATGGAAAGTCACAGCCGAAGCAACGCATGAGAAGAAGGGTAAAAAAGAACGTAAGTGTGGCATATGCAAGAAGAAAGAGACCAAGACACTGCCAAAGATCAACTTGATCGGAGAAGCAGACAACAATAAGATTGAAGGACTGACAAATGGTGGCAATTATGCGACCGGTGCCAACATTACCTTCAAGGCAGTTGGTGACCGGATGGATAACAAAGCACCGATCGAAGGAGATGTGCGTTATCTTCCGGTATCCTGGACCTGCGGAACAGGAAAAGGAGATCTGAACGAAACAAACGCCTATGCCAGAACACTCCAGTTTACAACAGCCGGAACCTATACACTGAATGTGACATATGAGCGTCAGCTCTATAAAGACGGCAAGTGGATTGCCAAAGGGGATGCCGATGTACAGACAGTACAGCTGAATGTGACCGGCAATACAATCACCAACAGCACGAACAAAGGTGCTTCTGGTTCAAACTCGAATGTCCGGGTGGCAGCCGTAACCGGTGACAATTCCCCGATTGTTTTACTTTCAATCGTGCTTGCAGCGTCTCTTGCAGCACTCATCGCATTGCTTGTATCCGGCATACGACGCAAAAACAACAGAAAATAAGCCATCTGTCAAACTGTGACGGAAAACAGCAGAAATGATTTTTAAAGGAGTTAAAAAATCCCCTGCAGACAAAAACCTGCAGGGGATTTTAACATACACAGAAAAATTGCTCCATGAAAAAGATTAGTTTTCCATATCTTCAAATTCTGCATTATCCAGCCATTCATCGAATGCATCCGCAACCATTTCATATTCTTCGTCACTTTCGATGTTATCCAGTGTCGGATTTCCGTTTACTTCCTGGAAACGGTACAGATACACGTCACCTTCTTCGGAAGCATTGCCTTTTTCATCCAGCGGAAGCAGTGCAATGTATTCTTTTTCATCTGCTTCAAAGATCGTCAGGATCGCACACTCCATCATGGAACCATCGTCCAGTGTCAGAGTAACGGTTGCTTTTTCACAGTCACTTTTGGAACCGCATGCATCGCAGGAACCAGCACATCCGTTTTCAAAATCGCTCATTCGTATTTACCTCATTTCTTTATAGTTATGCTACTGTTCGTTGCAGCAAGAATGCCCAGGCATTCTTGGATTCGCTGTAACACTTCCTCCACTTTAACAGACAAGTACAAGAAATGCAAGTAGATTTGTAAAAGAAAAGATGATATGATAAAAAGAAAGCAGAGGAAGGAGCATGATGGATGAAACTGATATCGTGGAACGTAAACGGGCTGCGTGCCTGTGTACAGAAAGGATTTTTAGATATTTTTAAGGAGCTGGATGCGGATATGTTCTGTATTCAGGAAAGCAAACTCCAGGAAGGGCAGATCAGCCTTGAACTGGAAGGTTATCATCAGTACTGGAATTATGCGATAAAAAAAGGCTATTCCGGAACAGCCATCTTTACCAGAAGAGAGCCAATGTCCGTGACATACGGCATCGGTATCGAAGAACATGACCAGGAAGGCCGCGTGATCACCCTGGAATTTGCAGAATTTTACCTGGTGACGGTCTACACGCCAAATTCGCAGAGTGAACTTGCAAGACTGGATTACCGTATGCGATGGGAAGATGCATTTCTTTCCTATCTGAAAGGGCTGGAAGAGAAAAAGCCGATGTATTTTGCGGAGATCTGAATGTGGCACACAAAGAAATTGATTTGAAGAATCCAAAAACCAACCGAAAAATGCCGGTTTTACGGATGAGGAACGCGGAAAATTTTCTACATTGCTGGGACAGGGATTTATCGACACCTATCGCTATTTTTATCCGGATCAGGAAGGAATCTATTCCTGGTGGTCTTATCGTTTCCAGGCAAGGAAGAAAAAATGCAGGATGGCGTATTGATTATTTCTGTGTCTCGGAAAAGTCTGAAGGAAAAACTGGTGGATGCCAAGATCCACACGGAAAATCATGGGTTCTGATCATTGTCCGGTTGAGCTGGATATTGATCTTTGAAACGGAAAAAAAGTGTGAATATAATGCAAGGTGCATTGTGAAAAGAGACAATTTACAGTTTCTTATTGCAATGCATCTTTTGCTTTAGTATAATTGTATAGAAGACAGAGACAAGGAGCCGGCATTTTATGAATATTATCAATATAGAACATATCAGCAAGATTTTTGGCGGAAAAGTGATTTTTGATGACGTTTCCTGTGGCATTTCCGAAGGAGAGAAGATCGGTGTGATCGGTATCAACGGAACCGGAAAGACAACACTTTTGCGTGTGCTTGCTGGACTGGAACAGCCAGATGAAGGGCAGGTGATCACACAGAACGGGATCCGGATCGCATACCTGCAGCAGAATCCGGCATTTCCGGAAGAAAAAACCGTACTTTCCTATGTGACAGATGGTATGTGGGACATGGACTGGACACTGCAAAGTGAAGCAAAGAGCATGCTCAATCAGCTGGGCATTTTGGATCATGAGCAGCCGCTGGCAGAGCTTTCCGGTGGTCAGAGGAGAAAGGCAGCACTTGTACGGACACTGGTGCAGGATTTTGATGTACTGCTGCTGGACGAGCCGACCAACCATTTGGATAATGAGATGCTCACATGGCTGGAAGACTATTTGAATCGTTATAAAGGAACCGTGATCATGGTAACGCATGATCGCTATTTCCTGGATCGTGTGAGTAATCGGATCCTGGAACTGGATCATGGGAAAATTTACAGTTATGAAGCAAATTATTCAAAATTTCTGGAGCTGAAAGTGCAAAGAGAAGAGATGGCACTGGCAACGGAGCGAAAAAGACAGAGCGTCCTTCGTATGGAACTTGAATGGGCAAAACGCGGCTGTCGTGCGAGAAGTACCAAACAGCGTGCGAGACTGGAGCGTCTTGAGGCTTTAAAAGCGGGAAAAGCACCGGTCAGTGACGCCACACTTGAGATTGAAGCAACAGCTGCAAGGATGGGCAGAAAGACAGTAGAACTGCATCATATCAGCAAACGCTACGGAGAGAAAGTACTGATCGATGATTTTGATTACATTGTTTTGAAAAATCAGCGGCTTGGTATCATCGGACCGAACGGATGCGGCAAATCAACGCTGATCAAGATTATTGCCGGGCTGATCGAGCCGGACAGTGGGAGCGTGGAGATCGGTGAGACGATTCAGCTTGGATATTTTGCACAGGAAGTGCCGGATATGAATACCGAGCAGCGGGTGATCGATTACATCAAAGATGTGGCAGAGTATCTGCCGACAAAAGACGGGAAGATCTCGGCATCTCAGATGCTGGAGCGATTTCTTTTTACACCGGAAATGCAGTATGCACCGGTATCCAAGCTTTCCGGCGGGGAGAAAAAAAAGACTGTACCTGCTGAAAGTTATTTTTTACCGGGGCAAATGTATATCTGTTTGATGAGCTCTCCAATGATATTGATATTCAGACGCTGACGATTCTGGAGGATTTCCTGAACAGTTTTCCGGGGATTGTGATCACCGTATCCCATGACCGCTATTTTCTGGACAATGTGGTGGACCGCATTTTTGAATTTGACGGAAACGGTCATTTGCAGCAGTACGAAGGTGGTTATACCGACTATCTGGAAACAAAACAGAAAAGAACATCACAAGAAACATCGGAAAGCGGGAATGCACTTTTCGGGAAATCCGGAAAGGGAAAGTCTGAGGAAGGGAGTTCAAAATCTTCCAGAGCTGGAAGCAGAACCGTAAGACAAAACTGAAATTTTCCTATAAAGAACAGAAAGAATTTGAAACGATCGATTGACGACACGCACAGTTAGAAGATGGGATCGCCGCTCTAGAAGCTGAGATTCTGACAAATGCAAC
>ENA-OPZZ01001361-OPZZ01001361.1-human-gut-metagenome-genome-assembly--contig:-NODE-1361-length-15257-cov-3.004230_pt1 | contig 15257 bp, 18 predicted proteins | sample MGYA00242487_ERZ504511 | MGnify/ENA primary metagenome ERZ504511 (study PRJEB26092, sample SAMD00036241) | human gut metagenome | host: Homo sapiens | study: EMG produced TPA metagenomics assembly of... | reverse complement strand
GGGATGGAGGCGGAGTTCGCCCAATACCTGGAGGCGGTCTCCACCCTGGAGCAATCCAAAATTCCCAGAGAGCAGCTGATCTCGGAAAAAGGCGCAGGTGTATCAGCAGCTGGCGGAGCTCAACCGTCAGATCCGCCAGGAGCGGAAGAAGCTGGCCCTGTGCCGGGAGATTTTAGACCGGATACCTCAGATAGAAACGGAACTTCAGAAAGCAGAAGTGAGAGAAAAGGAGGTGAGAAGCGATGAATATCGGAGGCGGTGAAGCCGCCGATCAGCTGGTGCGCATGATGCTGACCGGCACAGAGGCAGCCGTTCGGTTATCCGGCTCGGCCTTGAAAAATATGCTGGCCCTCAGCTTGGCCCTGGCCAAAAACCATAAGCGGATTTCCGGTAAGATCAATCTGGGAAAGATGCTGCGAGAGACACGCGATCTGCGCCAGTTCCCCATGCCCCCGGAACAGTATCATCAGTTTCAAAAGCTGGCAAAACGGCAGAAGCTGCTGTACTCCTCCATCCATGACCGGGACGGCCGCGGGAAGATCATCGATGTGATCCTGCCGGTGACGGAGCTGGACCGGGCCAACCAGATCTTTGAGAGGATGCTGTATCAGGAATCATCCCGGCATCCGGAGCGGCAGGGGCCGCAGGAGGCGGAAAAGGCCGCTCCCAAGCGCCCAGTACAGGAGGAGAGGCAGGAGGGCGCCCAGAGCCGTCAGGAGGGCCCTGTGGCCCAGCAGCAGGCGCAGAGACCAAAAAAAGATTTTCGGTCGGAACGAGACTCGCACGATACAAGAACCAGCTCCTCTACATCCAGAGAGAGCGGGAGTACCGGGATGACGTTTGAGCGCCCCTCCGTTCTGGAGAGGCTGAAGAGCTACCGGGCGCAGTTGGATCAAAAGTCCGCTCCGGCCAGACAGAAAACAAAAAATCAGCATAAGACACGATAATATCGTCAACGACCAGACAGGCGTTTCCTACCCACCGGGGGTGCTGGAGAAGCTCCGGCACCCCCCTGGCTTTTTTTCGTTTTATCAGAGGAGATGATCGCTGCTGCAGCAACTACCAAAAGCCAACAGCCTGCTTGCTTGGCTGTTTCTCTATATCCCCGTTGCCTGGGTGGCCCTGCTCCTTGCCCAATCCCTGGGCGGGGGATTGCCGGATATTCTGAGCCACCTGACGGAAGCTCTGAAACACCCCTTCCAGATTCGCTGGACAGAGCACAGCTTCGCATCCATCCTGGTCTGCTCCGGACTCTACGTCATGGGCATCTGCCTGTATCAGTCTGAGCAGGGCCGGACACGGGATGGAGCAGAGCACGGCTCCGCTGCCTGGGCATCCCCCAAGCAGGTCAATGCGATGTTCGCCCAAAAGCAGAACAAGATCCTCACCCGTCATGTCCGCCTGGGCCTGGACACCCACAAGCACCGGCGCTCCCTGAATGTGCTGGTCATCGGCGGCAGCGGCGCCGCCAAGACCCGCAGCTATGTGAAGCCCAACATCCTGGAGGCCAACACCAACTATGTCATCACGGACCCCAAGTCCGAGGTCCTGCTGGCCACCGGCGGCTGGCTGGAGAGCCAGGGCTATGACATCCGGGTTCTCAATCTGGTGAATCTGGAGCAGTCGGACGGCTACAACCCCTTCCGCTACCTGCGGGACGAGAAGGACGCCCTGCGGCTGGTCAATAACCTCATCCAAGCCACCACGCCAAAGGGCAACCATGAGTCCGACCCCTTCTGGACTAAGGCGGAGACCGCGCTGCTGCAGGCCATCATCCTCATGCTGTTTCAGGAGGCCCCAGAGTATGAGCAGAACTTCTCTATGGTCATGCGGGTGCTGGAATACGCCGAGGTGAAGGAAGAGGACGAGGAATATATCTCGCCCCCTGGACCTGCTGTTCCAGGCCATAGAACGGGAGAACCCCAACAGCGTGGCTGTCCATCAGTACAAGGTCTTTAAGATGGCCGCGGGTGTTGTATGCTCTAAAAGACTTCTTAATCAAGCGGTTGGGAAGTCTCTTAGAACACACAACCTAAAACCGAAGAAAGGAGCGCAAGTTATGAGAAAAAACGAGAAAATCACTGCTCTGTATGAACGATTGAGCCGTGATGACTTTGGCAAAGATGATGACCAACAGCGTGAGAGCAATTCCATTTCCAATCAAAAGGCTATGTTGGAGGAGTTCGCCGCACGGCAGGGCTTTACGAACATTGTCCATTTCACGGACGATGGCATTAGTGGTACTTGCTTTGACCGTCCCGGATTTTTGGCAATGATGAAAGAAGTTGAAGCCGGGAATGTGGAGTACCTGTGTATCAAGGACATGAGCCGCATGGGTCGTGACTATCTGAAAGTCGGTCAGATTATGGAAATCCTGCGTCAGCGTGGCGTTCGCCTTATCGCCATCAATGACGGCGTGGACAGTGCCAGAGGGGACGATGATTTTACCCCTTTCCGCAACATTATGAACGAGTATTACGCCAGAGACACCAGCCGTAAAATCCGTTCCACTTTCCAGTCCAAAGGCAAGTCCGGCAAGCACCTCACAGGCACGGTCATTTACGGCTATCTCTGGAACGAAGCCAGAGACCAATGGTTGGTTGACCCCGAAGCCGCAGAGGTGGTCAAGCGTATCTTTGCCATGACGATTGAGGGCTACGGTCCGTATCAGATCGCCAGCAAGCTGAAAGAAGAAAAAGTCCTCATTCCGTCCGCTTACCTTGCCCAGCACGGCGAGGGCGTGAACAAGAATAAGACTTTCAAAGATGTGTACGGCTGGGGTTCTTCCACCATCTGCAACATTCTTGAAAAGCGTGAATATCTGGGACACACCATCAATTTCAAGACCCGAAAGCACTTCAAGGACAAGAAAAGCCATTATGTCCCGGAGGACGAATGGACAATTTTCGAGAATACCCATGAGCCTATCATTGACCAGCAGACCTTTGACCTTGTGCAGAAAATCCGTGGGAATGTCAGACGCTACCCGGACGGCTGGGGCGAAGCAGCTCCCCTCACAGGCTTGCTTTATTGTGCCGATTGCGGCGGCAAGATGTATGTCCACCGCACCAACAACGGCAAGCGCATTTCTCAATACACCTGCTCACAGTACACCAAAGTTCCTTGCGGGACACTCTGCAAGACCCAGCACCGTATCAATGAAGATGTGGTACTGTCCCTTGTCTCTGAAATGCTGAAAGCCATTGCAGAATATGCCAAGCATGACAGAGCCGAGTTTGTCCGTGTGGTGCAGGAAGCACAGTCCAGCCAGCAGACGGCAGAGGTCAGGAAACAGCGGACACGCCTTGCCACAGCAAAGCAGAGAGTTTCCGAGCTGGAAGTCCTGCTCTGCAAAATCTATGAGGACAACATTTTAGGCAAGCTGTCCGACAGCAGATACGCCACTCTGGACGCTCAATACGAAAAGGAACAGTCCGAGCTTACCGCTGAAATCTCTGCTCTGGAAAAGGCTATCAGGAGTTATGAAAAGCACGAAAAGGACGCTGATCGTTTTATCGCTCTGATTGACAAGTATGAGAACTTCGACAAGCTGACCATTGCCATGCTCAACGAGTTTATCGAGAAAATCCTTGTGCATGAGCGTGACCGCAAAGGCAGTATACAGACCACACAGGAGGTCGAGATTTACTTCAATTTTGTTGGGCGATTCGTTCCCCCGGCGTTTGGAGAAGCGGAGCTTACCCCGGAGGAATTAGAGGAAATCCGCAAGCGTGAGGAACGCAAGGACAGGCTTCATCAGAACTATTTGAAGCGGAAAGCCAGCGGAGCGCAGAAGCGATACGAGGACAAAATCAAGGGGAGAAAAAAGGCAGAAATCGAAGCCAAGAAAGCCGCCATTCGTGCGGAGGACATTGCAAAGGGCGTGTTCGTCCCTGTCAGCAGCTTACCGCAGAGAGAGCCGATGAAAGGAGTACAAACAGCATGAATATCACTTACACACAGAACGGCGATTATCTTATCCCGAACATCGTTATCCGCAAGACAAAGCCCCTCAGACACTACGGCAGACTTCGCAAGGCGTATCTGGAAATGCACCGCCCGATACTGTTCAATGAGCTGGCGCTATCCGACAAGCTCTTTGAGCATTGCGCCGAGATTGACGAAGCGGCACGAAGCCGCATGGAGCTGATCGTGCGGTCACTGGCAGAGCAAAACGGCGTGACAGAGCAACTGAAAGCTGAAAACCAAATGGAATGGGTGCGGCAGATGAACGCTTGCAAGGCACAGGCAGAGGAGATTGTGAAGTTTGAGCTGATTTATGACTGATACTGAGAGCGCCCGGACGAAAAATGTTCGGGCGCTCAAACGCTTGAACAAACTGTAACTTTTTCAAGGAGTCTATTGACTAAGGCACCGAGTATGAGTATAATTAGTTCTGCTACTTAGCAACGCTAATCAGCAGAACTATCGCCACTTCAAAGAACAGCGGTAGCGCACAGACCAACCCCGCAAGGCCGATGGCAAAATGCGCGCGGCTGTGACCGAAGGATTTGAGCATTTTGACGGCAATCTGATCGACTGCGCCGGTTTCATGTAAGATCTTGCCAAACATAGCTCCCAGGGCGACAACCACCGCCAGGAAGCCGAGGGTGCCTCCCATCCCTTTTTCCATCGTCGCTGCGATTTTATCGAGCGGCATACCGGAAAAAAGGCCAGCCCCCATGGACACCACCATCAAAGCCAGGAAAGCGTGCATACGCGCCTTCATGACTAAAAACAGCAGCAGTAAAACAGACCCTACTGCTGTTAAAACAAGCGTTAATGTAGTCACTACTTATTTGCCTTTTTAATAACCTCAATGGTGCTTGCCACAACACCTTCCAGCGGTTGATCGATATCCACCACCAGTACATCGGTTTCGTCCGCACCCGGCTCCTGCAGCGTTTCAAACTGCGTCACCAACATTTGGGTTTTAAAGAAATGGCCTTTGCGCGCTTTCAAGCGACTTTCAATCACATCAAAATCGCCTTTCAGGTAGATGAAAGAGAGATTCGGATTACCTTCACGCAGCAAGTCGCGATAGTGCTTTTTCAGTGCAGAACAGACGATCAGCGACACTTTATTGGTGCGCTGCATAGCAAACGCGGCGTCGTTCAGCGCCTGCAGCCACGGTTTGCGATCGTCATCATTCAGCGGTTCGCCAGACGCCATTTTTTCGATATTGCGCCGTGGATGGAGGAAATCGCCATCAAGAAACGCGGCATGAAGTTGATGCGCCACTTCACTGGCGACCGCAGATTTGCCGCTGCCCGATACGCCCATCAAGACGTAAATGTGGTGATCATGGTTAGTCGTGCTCAAAGTGGTGCCCCCACAATACAAGAATTAAAAATGTTACGGGTAACTGTTATCGGTAACATTGTCCAGCCGGACAATATCAGAAGCAATATCCATCCGTGCCTTAAGTGTATAAGTGTGAGCTACTTCAAATTTGTGGGCTTAAATAGATCCGCCCGGTGACAAGGTGAAACCTAAATCTAACATTTTCGGTGTCACAGATTCGCCACGAATACGCGCCAGCAGGCGTTCAGCGCCAATACTGCCCATCCGCTCACGCGGCGTCAGCACGCTCGCCAGTCGTGGCTCCATCACCTGACCAATGTCATGACCGTGGAAACCGGCAATCGCCATATCGTCAGGAACTTTTAACCCCAGACGCTGACATTCAAACGCCGCGCCGACCGCCAGATCATCATTAGTACAGAACACGCCATCCAGCTGCGGATATTCCCGCCGCGCCTGGCGAATCAGTTCAATACCGGAAGAGTAAGAAGAAGATTGCTCAACCATCACGCTATACGGCACCAGGCCTGCATCCAGCATCGCCTGTTCGTATCCCTTCTGTTTGATGATAGTACGTTCGTCGAGACGTGCGCCGAGATAGGCAATGTGGCGATGCCCGCGCGCAATAATGGCGGTAGTCATCTGGCGTGCCGCTTCAAAGTTATCAAAACCGACGGCGATATCGAGGCACGGCGACTGGCTGTCCATCAACTCCACCACCGGGATCCCCGCCACTTCAATCATCTTTAAGGTGCGCGGCGTGTGGGTACGTTCGGTGAGGATCAGGCCGTCGATATTCCAGGACAGCATGGATTCGAGACGTTCTTGCTCCATTTCCGGTTTATAACCGTAGTGCGCCAGCATCGTCTGATAACCGTGCGCGTCGGTGACGCTTTCGATTCCGCGTAATACTTCCGCGAAAACCTGGTTGGTGAGAGAAGGTAACAGGACGCCAATCGCCCGGCTGGTAGCGTTAGAGAGGATATCGGGCGCACGATTGGGAATATAGCCCAGTTCATCAAGAGCGGCGGCAATCTTGCCGCGTAGAGCGACGGAAACCTGCTCCGGGTTGCGTAAAAAACGGCTGACCGTCATTTTGGTCACGCCTACACGGTCAGCCACATCCTGAAGTACGGGTCTTTTCTTTTCATCGTCCTGAAGGTACAAAAGAGATAGATTCTCTTAGTTTAACACGGACGCATCAGAACCTTCCCGGGGAAAACAGTGCTTGTTTACAATTATTAGATATACACTAAATCAATTGCATCGCATTGTGCTAACGACGCGGCAAAACCCCGGAAGCGTGCATCAGCACGCGACCGGAGCGAGCGAGGAAGCCTGCAAAAAGGCAGGCTTCAAAGATGCCGTTGAGTTTTAAACCGGCGGCAGATCGAACAGTAACACTTCGCTGTCGCTATCCGCATGGATGGAGATTGCCTGCTCATCCCAGATTGCCAGACCATCGCTGGTCGAGGCTTTCACGCCGTTAATGGTGACATTGCCTTTCACCACCTGGATCCAGACGCGGCGTTCAGCGGCAATCTGATGCACCGACTGCTCATCTTTCAGCAACGCCCAACGATACAGTTCCATATCCTGATGCACTTTCAGCGAACCATCTCGCGCATCCGGCGAGAGCACCAGCTGTTTGCCCTGCACGGCATCGAAGCGACGCTGTTCATAACGCGGCGTAATGCCATTTTCTTCAGGCATGATCCAGATCTGATACAGATGCAGACGCTCGGTGCTGTTTGGGTTGTACTCTGAGTGACGAATACCCGTACCCGCACTCATAATCTGGAACTCACCCGCCGGAACCTGCTCTTTATTGCCCATGCTGTCCTGATGCTCAACAGTACCTTCCAGCACGTAGGTCAAAATTTCCATATCTTTATGCGGGTGAGTGCCGAAGCCCTGCCCTGCTTCAATCACGTCGTCGTTAATCACGCGCAGCGCGGAGAAGCCCATAAAGTTCGGATCGTAATAGTTGGCAAAAGAGAAAGTATGCCAGGAATCCAGCCAGCCATGATTTGCATGACCACGTTCATTTGCTTTGCGGAAGTAGATCATTTGTATTCGCCCCCTGAATGATTTCGATGGGCTTAGTGTGGACCCGATCTGCCATGGGATGATAGAGGGTGAAAAATTGACCCCTCTGTTCAAAAAAATTGAACTATTCGAGGGGCCATCAAACTTACTTAGCGAGAGTTACTGTGGAGGGAGAGGCTTGCTCAAATCCGCGTTCAAGGATTTCCAGATTGGTAAGAACTTCAGATTCCTTGACGTAATTTGGCGCACCGTGGGTGATGGTTTGATACAACGCATCATAAACGCGCCCGTAATCGCCCATCTCCGGCTTCATCTCTTCTCTGACCGTCACGCCCTCGTCATTGACATACTCCAGCACACCGACCGAATCATCCGCTGCGAATCCCGGTTCGCCCGGCATAATATTAGCCTTCAGGCTGGTTTCCTGCTGGTCGATACCGTATTTAATAAACGAACCTTTCTTACCGTGAACGATAAATTTCGGATAATCGATTTTCACCAGATGGCTGGTTTTGACGATGGCTTTCAGGTCGCCATAAAACAGTTGCGCTTCAAAGGTGTCGTCAGGATTGGCTTTATTACGCAGGCTGCGGATGTCATAAGCGACGTGATCCGGGCGACCGAACAGAGAAATAATCTGGTCCATCGTATGCACACCAAGGCCATAAAACGCGCCATCCTGCGGCAGCCCAGGTTTGGTTTCTGCCACCGGGCGGTAATAGTCAAAATGGCTTTCCACTTCAACAATCTCTCCCAACTTGCCACTTTCAATCGCTTTTTTCGCTGTCAGGAAGCAGGAGTCAAAGCGACGATTCTGATACGGCGTGACGGTCAGCCCTTTGCTTTTCGCCAACGCAAACAGCTCCTTCGCCTGGGCAAGCGTCGGGGTGAACGGTTTTTCGACCAGCACATTTTTCCCGGCTTCCAGCGCGCGTTTCGCGTACTCGAAATGGCTGTCCGCGTGGGTGCAGACAACAACCAGCTTAACATCGGGATCGTTTAGTACTTCGTCGAGATCGCTGGTCAAATGGATATGGGAATAAATGGGAGCCTGTTCTTCCGGCTTCGCATGGCGACGAAAAATATGCGCGACATGCCAGCTATCCTTGCGGTTAAGTACATACGGCAGATGGTAACGGGTGGTGCTTTTGCCGAAGCCAATAAAGGCGCAGTTGATGACCATGATTTCGTCCTTTTTAAGGTGGTTATTTACACCTTAGCGCAAAGCGGACGTGGTTCCTACTGGAGTGCGCATAACGAACACAAGCACTCCCGTGGATAAATTGAGAAAGAAAGATCCAAAAAAAAAGCCAGCACCCGGCTGGCTAAGTAATACTGGAAGCAATGTGAGCAATGTCGTGCTTTCAGGTTCTCCGCGAGGGTCTTCCTGATCGCGAGACAATAATAATCATTCTCATTCGCACTTGTCCAACACTTTTTGCAAAAAAATGCATTTGACTCGTATTTGAAAGTCAATGATGTTGAAAGGGACATTTACCCCAAAGAGGACAAAGGAATGAGTGAGATAGTAATACGCCACGCAGAAACACGGGATTACGAGGCCATCAGGCAGATTCACGCCCAGCCGGAGGTGTATTACAACACGCTACAGGTGCCTCATCCTTCCGATCATATGTGGCAGGAGCGACTCGCTGCTCATCCCGGCATCAAACAGTTAGTTGCCTGTATTGATGGAACCGTCGTGGGTCACCTCACCATTGACGTGCAACAGCGCCCACGCCGCAGTCATGTTGCCGATTTTGGTATCTGTGTCGACTCTCGTTGGAAGAACCGCGGCGTCGCCAGCGCCCTGATGCGAGAGATGATTGAAATGTGCGACAACTGGTTACGGGTAGATCGCATTGAACTAACCGTGTTTGTCGATAACGCCCCGGCAATTAAGGTCTATAAAAATACGGCTTTGAAATTGAAGGGACTGGTAAGAAGTACGCATTGCGTAATGGTGAATATGTCGATGCGTATTATATGGCGCGGGTGAAGTGAAAACACTTAACTTATTGTAAATACGAATATTTGATGAAGGCTTTGTTGGATATGTTGCGCTTGAAAAAAAGCACGACTTAACTACCCCGTCGAAAATTCATAATAATTATGATGATATATCAGGAAGCATTCGCGAAAGCGAACCATTACCTTGATGATGCAGATCTCCCTGTCGTCATCACTCTGCATGGACGGTTTAGCCAGGGCTGGTATTTCTGTTTCGAATCACAAGAATTTCTTGAATCTGGTGATGAGGCCGCGCGTTTAGCCGGTAACGCACCTTTTATTATTGATAAAGACAGTGGTGAAATTCATTCTCTGGGAACGGCAAAGCCGCTGGAAGAATATCTACATGATTATGAAATAAAAAAACGCTACCTTCGGCTTGCCCTGACAATACGGCCCTCTTCCCACGAAGAGGGCCGCTAACCTTAATACCCCGCCGTTAAATCATCCACCGAGCGCGGGTCGGATGCACCGTACAACTCACCGTCCGGCCCAACCATAATGCTTTGTGTACTACCCATCGCCTCTTTCAGCGCCACTTTCTGACCTTTTGCTTCCAGCAGCTTGAGCGTATCCGGGCTAAACCCTTTTTCGACACGCAGCTCGTCCGGCAACCACTGATGGTGGAAACGCGGCGCATTGGTCGCTTCGGCGACGTTCATGCCATAATCGATGCTATTCACCACCATTTGCAGCACTGTAGTGATGATCCGGCTCCCGCCAGGGCTACCGGTGACCAGCCAGGTTTTACCGTCTTTCACCACAATCGTTGGTGACATTGACGACAGCGGACGTTTATTCGGCCCGACGGCGTTGGCATCACCGCCCACCAGCCCGTAAACGTTCGGCACGCCCGGTTTAGCGGAGAAATCATCCATCTGATTATTAAGCAGAATACCGCTCTCGCCCGCGACAATACCCGTACCGAAGGTGGTGTTCAGCGTATAGGTCACCGCCACCGCGTTACCGTCTTTATCCACCACTGAGTAATGGGTAGTTTGATTACTCTCATAAGGCGCAAGCTTGCCAGGGCGAATCTCACTGGACGGCTTCGCTTTATTGATATCGATTTGATCGGCAATAGATTTGGCATAGGCTTTATTGGTCAACGCCTGCCACGGGACTTTCACAAAATCCGGGTCGCCAAGATATTCCGAGCGGTCAGCGTAGGCATATTTCTCCGCTTCTGCCATGATTTGCATCGCATCGGCGCTGCCAAAGCCGTATTTCTTCATATCGAAGTTTTCCAAAATATTGAGGATTTGTACGATATGGATCCCGCCGGAAGATGGCGGTGGCATGGAGTAAACCTGATACCCGCGATAATCGCCGCTTATCGGTGTGCGTTCGACCGCTTTATACGCCGCTAAATCTTCTTTGGTGATCAAGCCACCGTTTTTCTGCATCTCCTGGGCAATCTGTTCCGCTATCGTGCCTTTGTAGAATTCGTCCGGGCCGTTTTCGGCAATCATCTCCAGGCTCTTTGCCAGGTTCGCCTGCACCAGCTTGTCGCCCTTTTTCAGCGGTTCGCCCGAGATGATGTGGTGGGCGTTCTCCACGATGAGGCTCTGAGCGGCCTGCCGGAATATCTCGTTGAGGCAGACCGTCGGCACCAGCCCGGAGCGGATGATCTCGCCCAGCAGGTTGCCGGGGCCCACGCTGGGCAGCTGGTCGGGGTCGCCCACCAGGATCAGCCGGCACTCCGGCCGCAGGGCGGACAGCAGGCCGTGCATGAGGGTGATATCCACCATGGAGGTCTCGTCCACGATCACCGTGTCGGCCTTCAGCGGGTCGCTTTCATCGTGGGCAAACACCAGCCGGCCGGAGTGGGGGTCGTACTGGGTCTCCAGAAGGCGGTGGATCGTGGTCCCCTCCGCGCCGCACAGCTCCCCCAGCCGCTTGGCGGCCCGCCCCGTGGGGGCGGCCAGGGCGGTCTCCAGCCCCAGGGCATCGAACAGGGCCAGCACTCCACGCAGGGAGGTGGTCTTGCCGGTGCCCGGTCCGCCGGTGAGGAGCATCACCTGGCTGGTGGCGGCCAGCTCCACTGCCTGGCGCTGCTGTGGGGCATAGGTGATGCCCTGCTCGGCCTGGATGCGGTCGATGAGTTCCTCCAGCCCATGGGGGGCCACGATCTCCCCCGCCGCCAGCTCCCACAGCCGGAAGGCCACATACTGCTCCGCCTCGCACAGATCATGGAGGTAGACGGCCTGCTCCCCGGCCACTGGCTCCTCCACCACCTCGCCCCGCTCCAGCAGGGCCTCCAGCGCCTCCTCCAGGGCCTCCTCCCCCACACCGATGAGCTGGGCCGTGGCGGGCAGCAGCTTGCGCCGGGGGAGAAAGGTATGGCCGTTGTCCAGGTTGTGGGTCAGCTCGAAGAGCAGCCCCGCCTCCAGCCGCTGGGGGTCGTCCCCCTCCATGCCCATAGACAGGGCCAGCGCGTCGGCGTTGGAAAAGTCCACCCCCAGCTCCCGGTCCACCAGCAGATAGGGGTTGCCCCGGATGATCTCCAGGGCCCGGTCGCCGTACTTGCGGTAGAGGGGCATGGCCAACTGGAGGGGCACCTCATGCTCCCCCAGAAACTCCAGCAGGCGGCGCATGCCCATCTGCTGCCGGAAGTGCTCCCCCATGGCCAGGGCCCGCTTGCGGGTGATGCCCTTGATCTGAGTGAGCCGCTCAGGGTGCTCCTCCAGCACCGTCAGGGCCTCCTCCCCCGAACTCTCCACCATCCGCCGGGCGGTGCGGCGCGCCGATGCCCCGCACCGCGCCGGAGGCCAGGTAGTCAAAGATGGCCTTGGTGCCCGCGGGCAGCTCCATAAGCTGCGCCACCTCGGGCTCCAGCTCCACCAGCTTGAGATCCAGTACCTCGGTGCTGGGGGTACGGCCGGTGCTGCGTACGTCGTCGTCAAAGGACTGGATGCTCTGAATGAAGCCCTGTACCAGCTTGGGGTGGGCCACAAAGGTGCCCTTGCTCTTGATGCGGTACAGGTGCTCCTCCCGCACCAGGTCGGAGATGGCCTGGCGCACGGTGGTACGGCTGATGCCGAACATCTGGCTGAGCTCCATTTCGGTGGGAATCATGCTCCCCACCGGGTAATTTCCGTTGTCGATCTCCTCCAGGATCAGCTTTTCAAGCTGGAAATACAGGGGAATAGGCACATCCTTATCCAGTCTCTTGTCTTCCAGCATGGCACGATCCCTTCCTCTCTTTTTACAGTCATTGCTTTAACTAGATTGGATTGTTGTAACATATATACATTATAGTCTATAAAGGGGCCCCTTGGCAAGGGGGTCAGGCAAATTCTCTAATTTTGCACAAAGAAATGAGTCAGATATCGCCGAACTGACCAGTCGCAGCCAGACGCTGCGCGGCCTACAGCCTCTGGCTGAACTCCACCGTCTCTCCGTTGGGGCCCAGTAGGTTGAAAAAGCGCACGCCGTTCTCCCAGAAGGGGAGGAACTGAATGGCATCTTCCAACGGGGCCAGGCCGGCCATCCGCACTTCCTCCCAGGCGGACTCAATGTCGTCCACGTCCAGGGCCAGGTGGTCGATGGCTCCGGGCCGGCGGGCGGGCGCGGCGCACTCGTAGGTTTCGATGCACAGGCCGCCGCAGGTGAGAAAGCACACCCGCTCCCCCGTGCCGGGATTGACAGTGCTGTGGGCCCGGACAAAGCCAAGGGACTCATAAAAAGCGGCGGTCTCGTCCAGCGCGGCGGTGGGAAGCCCCAGGTGCTGTAGGCCGGTTACATGCTCTGCAATGCTCACGGAGCTCCCCTCCTCAGTCGTCGCTGGGGTCCACGTCGATGAGGACCTTCATGGTGGTTTCCTGGTGCGTATCGATGTACTCGTAAGCGGCCAGATAGTCGGTAAAGGCAAAATGCCTGCTCATCAGGGGCTGGAGCTGTACCATGCCCTCGCGTACAAAGCGGATGGCATCCACATAGTCCTCGTGGCGATACATCATGGTGGTGTTCAGATCCAGTTCGGAGTCGTTGAGCTTGGCCAGATCACAGTGGGCCAGGCCAGCGTACACCGCAACCAAGATGATGACGCTTCCCTTCCGGGCGTTCTGGATGGCCTGATCCATGGTGGTGTCATTGCCCGCGCAGTCGTAGATGATGTCCGCCTTGTCGGGGCCGAAGCACTCCGTCAGAGCCGCGCCAAAGGGGCGGGTTTTGGTGTTGACAGCGTAATCCGCTCCGCAGGTGCGGGCCAGCTCCAGCCGATAGTCGGAGATATCGGTGGCCATGACCTCGGCCGCGCCAAAGGCCTTCAGGGATTGAACCAGCAGAATGCCGATAGGGCCGCAGCCCAGCACGCATACCTTCTTGCCCGCTACGTCCCCGCCCGCCTGGCGGCGTGCACCGTGACGGCCAGAGGCTCCAGCATGGCGCCCTCGTCATAGCTCATTCCCGCAGGCAGCGCCGTCACCTTTGAGGCGTCCACCGCGAAGTATTCACTGGCAGTTCCGGTGGTCTGAAAGCCCATAACCTTCAGGTTCTCGCAGAGGTTATACTTGCCGTGGGTGCAGGGGTAGCACTTCGCCGCAGTCACACCCTGGGGGTTCAATGGTCACCCGCTGACCCACCTGGAATTGGGTGACTCCCTCCCCCAGCGCCGCGACCTGGCCGGAGACCTCGTGGCCCTGGGTGACCGGGTACTTGGTGTAGGGGTGCTTGCCGTGGTATACGTCGGATGTCGGAGCCGCGATGCCGATGCGCTTGATTTTTCACCAGCACCTGCCCGGGCCCGGGCCGTGGAACGGGCACCCTGTCAAACCGGATCTCCCTGGGGGCCGTCATCACTTCCTGCAGCATGGTTTCTTGCATCATACTCACACTCCTTTGTTTGGGTCCCGTCCGGTGTGCAGGGAGGCCGGACGGGTAAAATCCATCTATATCATGCGAGTATGGGAGGGGAAAGTCAAGAGGATTTTCGTGAAAAATGCACAGAACATCAGGTAAAATCAGCACCCCGCCGGGGAGAGAGCAGGGGCACTCCGGCTTACCCGGAGAGCCCTGCTCTGGAATCAGCCCTCTGTGACGCCGATAAAGCCGCCGCCGGTGGTGTAAATCTTATCAATGACCACCTCGGCTGGATCCCCAGAGGTGGGAACCGGGTCGGCGGGGGCCTCGGGGGCGGTCAGATCCACCACCACGGCCCCCTTGGGAGGCTCGGTTCAGGGGCGGTCTTGCCCTCGGTGTACCGGCCGGACATGGAGAATTCCAAGTCCATCAGACCGGCGGCATCACACTGCATAGAGGCCTCCATCCTGCCGTCGGCGTCCATGGACTCCTGGAGGGAGATGGACATGGGAGCGGAACCGTCGACATCGGCGGAGAGCTCTACGGACAGGTCATAGGCGGATACGTCATCACCCCGCATGGTGAGGGTGAAGGTGAAGTCGGCGGCCACGCCGTCCTGCTCCAGGGCGTAGTGAAGGATGCGGTCGTTCCCGCTGACCGCCCAGGCGTCGTCCCGCAGGAGCTGGGCGGCCAAATCTACGGCCTGGGTCAGCTCGGAATAGGCGGTGTCCTTGTCATTGGGCTCCACGGTGGAGAGAAGCAGGGACAGCAGGGCGGTATAGTCCACGTCGCCGGTGGTCATCTCCATGAGGGCACCGTAGTCCAACCCATGTCCTCATATATGGCACTCATATCCATAGAGTACCAGGTGTCGGCGGGCAGGCCGGCGGCCTGCTCCAAAAATGCTCCGCCCAGGCTGATATAGAGCTGTCCGGCCTCCAGATCGCCCCGGAGCTCCATATGGATACCTTCCTCGGCAAGGGCATCCAACAACTCGGTATCGCTGGCGCTCATACCTCCGTTCTGGCCATCCGTCAGAGCCTTCAGGAAGGGGCGCAGGTCCATAGTCAGGCCCATAGCGGCGTCCATCT
>ENA-OPZZ01001359-OPZZ01001359.1-human-gut-metagenome-genome-assembly--contig:-NODE-1359-length-15259-cov-3.652524_pt1 | contig 15259 bp, 17 predicted proteins | sample MGYA00242487_ERZ504511 | MGnify/ENA primary metagenome ERZ504511 (study PRJEB26092, sample SAMD00036241) | human gut metagenome | host: Homo sapiens | study: EMG produced TPA metagenomics assembly of... | reverse complement strand
GCGATAGTTCTGCTTGCTTTGAGCTTTTCCTTATCATGCTATCATTTAACTATGGGAATCATGTGGTTTGTAACAGCCCTGATTGGTGTTGCTGCTGTAATTCTGATTTCTCAACTTATCAACGAAGAATAGAATCCTGCAATACTTTGGTCGGATTTCTCTAATTATTCTTTGTATTCACGGCCCTGTGTATCGAATTGTGGTAAAAATTGTATCAATTCTGTTGAATCTGGGACAGATGCAGTGAGAGAAAATTTTCTACTGGCCATGGTAGTGGTAGTTATTACGATGGCAATATGCAGTACGGCATATGAGGTTGTTGTAAGACTTGCTCCATGGATGGTGGGAAAGAAAAAAGTAAAGGAAAACTAACAATGTCAAAATACTTTGGAACGGACGGCTTCCGTGGAGAAGCCGGAATTACTTTGACAGCCGATCACGCCTACAAGGTGGGGCGTTTTCTCGGTTGGTATTACAATGCTCTCCGTGAGCGCAACGGAGATAACGAATCTGCCCGTATCGTTATCGGTAAGGATACGCGCCGCAGCTCCTATATGTTTGAATACAGTCTGGTGGCTGGTCTGACTGCTTCTGGCGCAGACGCTTACCTGCTTCATGTCACCACCACTCCGTCTGTGGCCTATATCGCCCGTGTGGATGATTTTGACTGCGGTATTATGATCTCTGCCAGCCACAATCCGTACTATGATAATGGTATCAAACTAATTGACTGCTACGGAGAAAAGATGCCAGAAGAAACTCTGCTGCTGGTAGAGGACTACATCGACGGAAAGCTCCATGTGTTCGACAAGGACTGGCCGGAGCTGCCCTTTGCTCATCGTGAGCACATCGGCTGCACTGTGGACTATGTGGCAGGTCGTAACCGCTACATGGGCTACCTGATCTCTCTGGGCATCTACTCCTTCAAGGGTGTCAAGGTTGGCCTGGATTGTGCCAATGGCAGTTCCTGGAACATTGCAAAGTCTGTTTTTGATGCACTTGGCGCAGACACCTATGTAATCAACAATCAGCCCAATGGACTGAACATTAACAACAACGCTGGTTCTACTCATATTGAGGGCTTGCAGAAGTTCGTTGTGGAGAAAGGTCTGGATGTTGGTTTTGCCTATGATGGTGATGCCGATCGCTGCCTGTGTGTGGACGAGAAGGGTAATGTCATTACAGGTGATCACATTCTGTACATCTATGGCTGCTACATGAAAGAGCGTGGCAAGCTCTTGACCAACACCGTTGTTACAACAGTTATGTCCAACTTTGGTCTGTACAAAGCATTTGATGAGCAGGGTATCGGTTATGCTAAGACTGCCGTTGGAGATAAGTACGTCTATGAGTATATGGCAAAGAATGGCTGCCGTATCGGTGGTGAACAGAGTGGTCATATCATCTTCAGCAAGTACGCCAGCACAGGTGATGGTATCCTGACGAGTTTGAAAATGATGGAAGTTATGCTGGCTAAAAAGAAGCCGATGAGCGAATTGGCAGCACCGCTGAAAATTTATCCGCAGGTGCTGGAGAATGTTCGTGTAACGGATAAGAAGGCAGCACAGAACGACGAGGCTGTGCAGACAGCGGTAAAGAATGCGGCTGAAGCACTGGGGGATACTGGCCGTATTCTGGTTCGTGAATCCGGCACGGAGCCTGTGGTGCGTGTGATGGTGGAAGCCTCTGATCATGATACTTGTCAGAAATATGTTTCCGAAGTTGTCGATGTGATTCGTGATAGAGGATATAGTCTGTAAATTGAAAATAGCCTACCAGAAAATAAGCATTTATTAAGCGTAATATTGAAACAGCCTTATCAGAGTGCTATACTAAAATTACTATAATTTTCTGGAGGTTATTTATTATGCCCAGAACAAAAGGTAGCAAGAACAAGCCCAAAACTGTGACTGCTGATTTTGCAACGCAGATTGCGGAAAAGCAGTCCGCGAAGGAAGCACTCACAGCGGAAATCGCATCCATCACCGCCAACATTGACACTTTGAAGGCTGACCTGAAAGCAAAAAAGGCTGCTTTGAAGAAGGCCGAAAAAGAAGTGGCGGCTTTGGAAGCAAAGAAAGCAAAGGCAGATGCTAAGGCTGCAGAGGAAGCAAAGAAAGCAGAAGCAGAATCCGTCCTGAAGAAGCTGCTTGCCGAAGGCATGAGTGCTGATGAAATTCTCGAAAAACTGAAATAACACGAAAAACCCGTAATGGACAGGCATAACGCACCGTCCATTACGGGTTTTAGGGTTATAAGAACATAAGTTCATCCGGCGGCCACATCAAACTGAAAATGTGCCGGAAGGTTGAACTGTTTGATAAACGCATGGTGCTGGGCGTGATAGTGCCGTAGATCGTATCCCAGATGATGCAGCTCAAGAAGTTTTACCAGCACCAGATTGAGGTGAATCCGCTTGGCCGCAGAAATCTGCGCCGCGTCCAACCCGCGCTTTGTCATTTGATAGACTTCATCACTGTCCAACATCAGGTGGGATGTGAAAGCGTTATGCTCGTAAAGAAGGATGTGCTTGTCCTTAATGGTCAGAAACTTGTCCAGGGTATGCAAGTCCATAAGCAGCTGATGCTCCAGATAATGCCCCAGCGCATAGCCGCACACCATCTGCTTCGTCTGTTTGTCCAGCTGGCGATTGATAAGGATCAATGGCTTATCAAAATAGAGCGAAAGTAAACCCAACATATCTTTAATGCGGGATGTTTCACTGATGTCCAGACTGCAACTGCGCGCAATCTGTTTGATGTTGCGAGTTCCGGCATTTTGGACAAGTTCGTTGGCAGCTTGGTGAATAAACGCAGAATCCATAATGTAATCTCCTTCCGGGGATGGCATAGTGAATAGAACAGTGGTTTAGAGGTTCATTATTCGTTCCTTTTCTCGTTTTTGTTCTCGGTACTTAAAATAGGCTTTGTGCATTTCATACATGATGCCGTCCATATCCTGCGGGGTCAACTCTCCGCTAGCAAATAGCTCAGTAAGCTCAAATGCGAGATGCTGGGCTTCTATTTTGCCCTTTTTTCCGTAGGCTTCGGCGGCACGTTCGATAAATAAAGACTGATCCGGCTGTAAATAGGTCAGAGGTACATGGAATATATCGGCCATCTTTTCAAGCATTTCAATACTGCGAGGGTAGCGGCCATCACGCTCCCATCCGATGATCGTTCTTTTGTTGATACCCAGACATTGTGCCAATTCGTCCTGTGTTAAAGAATGCTTCTTTCGTAGATCGCGAACTTTCTCTCCAAATTTCATGTTTGCAACCTTTCTATGGCGTAGTTATCGTGCTGTAACAATGTACAAAGGAATTTGTAAATATTCAATCTGAAAGATGCAACGAATTTTCACATTTTCCTCTTGACACGGCGGCACGACTTGCTTATAATATATGCTATATTCTATCATCTTTTGGATTATTATACCGTAAAAATCGTAAATATGCAAGCCGAAAAAGGTGAAAAAAGAGCGGAAGTTCAAAAGGTGAAATTGAATAGAAGAAAAAAAGAAACCTAAACCAACACAAAGGAGGCCGTGAGAAGATGAGCAACGGAGAACATGAAATCCGCACCCCAAAGGGTCTGCGGATCGGGAATCGCAGTGTCGTTGATGGAAAGAATATGCTTCAGATCAAGCGTGGTGGCTGTGAAGATTATATTTCTGCTGAATCTCTGGTGGAGTGCATTCACGGCCTTCCAGTGAAGAGTATCGAATTTTTCACAGCAGAGAACCAACGGAAAGAAGCCTGAAGCAGAGTGCTTCATCGGACACTGAAATTGCAGAGGTGGAATCTTAGGCGGCACCTGGTTAGCCGACCAGCTCCATCAGACGTTCTTTTGGGTCTACAATATAATATCTGTTTGTTAGAGCGATACCGTAGCAATATGTGATATAGGCCGGAACAGAATGAGCGAATGCAGCGCAGTAGTGCGCCTGTGAGTAACTCATCCTGTTCCGGTTTTTTTGATTTTTTTTTCAAAAACACCTTGCGAAATGCCCTTCCAGCAATTCTATATATGAGAGACTAAACATCACACCTTAAAAGTGAATCATGAAATAGCGATGCAGTAGGAGAAGTCTTAGACTTCCCGTTCAAAAAAAACGGGTAAGTCTGGGACAACTTTTGCTGCATTTTTTGTTTCAGACCGCCCGCAGCCAAAAGGCAGAAAGGTGGACAGTATGATGACATTCAAGGATCTGAAAAAGCTTGTTGAACTCCCTTTGTACAAGGAACAGCGTGTTCCAACCGTGAAGGCACTTGAGGTATCTGGTGTGCCAGTGGTAGCTGAGAAGATTCTGGAAAATCATGGAAGCATCAGTGTCTACCAAAATGGTTATGTGATTTACCGGGCGCATAAAAGAGTGACCGTTTTCTCGCTTCGCAACTGCGTACATTATAAATATGATGCACTGGAGGGTGCGGGGCATCACATTGAGGAAGAGGAATTTGATGAATACGAGTGGCACATCCGTCTGGTTCTGGAAGGAGAGGATCGTATTTTCATGAACTACGAGATCATTCAGGGAAAATGGATGCCATCCCGTGAGGACAGGGAGTATAAGGAAGAAATCCTGGAGGGAGTCGATGACGCAGTCAGTACACTGGAAAGAATGATAAGTGAGGAAAGAGTGGAAGAACTGCTCTCTACTTTGACTGATTTGCAGAGAAAAGTCGTTCACATCCACCTATTCCATGGTCTTTCTTTTACAGAGGCGGCAAAACACCTTGGCATGACCCGCCAGAATCTTACCGGAATTTATAACGCAGCAATTTACAAGATACAGAAAAAGCACTTCCGGGCACTGTGCAGTTGCTAACATATTATACATAATCAAAAGATGAGCCGTCCAATCACAGAAAACAATCTGAATTGGGCGGCTCAAAAATTTTTTTGAGTTTTTTTCAAAAACACCTTGCGAAATCGCCTTTCTCCGATTCTAGGAATGAGAGGAATACGCAAAACCTCCAGTCCAATCGGGAAGTTCACAAAATGTTCAAAATTTTTTTTGAACACACCTTGCGAAATGACCCTTCTCCGATTCTAAGGATGAGAGGACAACACAAAACCCCTCACAGGAACCTTGAAAACTGAATAAGCCATCCCAGAGAGATACTTCTGATACTGAATGTGCATTCTGCGTGTCTTGTCAGAGAAAACGCCGCTGAAATATGGGGCAGGAACGGGCTGGGGCAGAATGGCAAAGCTCAAATAACAGCAGATACACTGCGGCGGAGTGTTGCAAGATGCTCCGTCGTATGAATGTACTGTTATTTATAATAGTGCAAATTCAGCTGGAAGGAGGTGATGAATCTACATGAAGTACCCGTATTTCAGAGGTCTGGAAGCAGACCGATATAGTTTCTATCGTGTGCCGAAAGCACTCATCAAGGTAGACCTGTTTGAAAAGATGTCCGGCGATGCAAAGCTGCTCTATGCGGTCTTGCTGGATCGGATGAACCTTTCACTGAAAAATGGCTGGCAGGACGAGAATGGAAATGCCTACATCATCTGTACAATAGATGAGATCATGGATTCGATTCGATGTGCCAGACAAAAGGCGGTCAAACTGCTGGATGAGCTGGAACACGAATATCAGCTTATTGAGCGGCGCAGGCAGGGCTTGGGAAAGCCGAACCTGCTCTATGTGAAAGACCTCTATGCGGGACTTTCACAATCGAACTACTGGAAGTATGAAAATCAAACTTCTGGTGGTTTGAAAAGCGAACTTCCGGGAGTATGGAAATCAAACGGAAGTAATACTGAGAAGATAAATAAGACAGATAATAGTGAAACTGATCTTATCTATCCGGCTGAACTGCAGGAAGAAGAACAGTATCGCCGCTATTTCAAGGAGGCTCTGGAACTGGAAATTCTGGAACAGGGCTATCCGGCAGATAAAGCGGTCCTGTATGAGATTCTGGAACTGCTGGTGGAAACCGTCACCAGCAGAAAGAAGTTCCTGCGCATCTGTGGCGAGGAAAAGCCGAAAGAGGTGGTGAAAAGCCGCCTGATGAAGCTGGATTCCTCGCATATCCAGTACATATTGGAGTGCTTAAAAGAAAACAGCACTCCGATTCGGAACATCAAGCAATACCTGCTGGCAACACTTTACAATGCTCCCGTGACCGTGGATAGCTATTATTCCTCACAGGTTCGGCATGATATGGGGTGGGGCGGCAGAGTAGATAAGAACTAGGAGGACAACCCCATGAACATCGTATTCATGAGTATGGACACGCTGCCCTCTACGCTGTGGGCGCGTGATCTGTATGACCAGATGCACATTCGCAGCGATTTCCGCAAGTGGTTCCCCCGGATGTGCCAGTATGGATTTGTGGAGGGCCGGGACTATGAGTTCGTTCCCCGTGTCCGTCCGCAGGATGAGGGCGGGCGCACGGTGCAGCGGTATGTGAAAGACTACCGGATCACGCTGGAGATGGCAAAGCAGTTGTACAAGCTCCATCACTTCCACAAAATTGCCGTGCAGGGCTTTGAAACAATGCAGTTCCCGGACAGCTTCTTTGACTGTGTGGTAGGCAACGTGCCGTTCGGCAATTACAAAGTGCCGGATAAGCGGTATGACCGCCACAACTTTCTCATCCATGATTACTTTATTGCAAAGAGTCTTGACCTTGTTCGTCCGGGCGGCGTGGTGGCGATAGTCACTTCCAGCGGCACGATGGATAAAAAGGATTCCTCTGTCCGAGAGTATCTTGCCAACCGTGCTGATCTGGTCGGCGCAATTCGCTTGCCGAACAATGCGTTCCAGCGCAATGCGAACACAAGTGTTGTAGCTGACATTTTGTTCCTGCAAAAGCGTGACCGGGCGGCAGTGGAGCGGGCAGAGTGGGTAGACCTTGGCACAACGCCGGAAGGATACCCCATCAACCAGTATTTTGCGCAGCATCCCGAAATGGTGCTAGGTGAGATCACGACCGAAAGTACGCAGTACGGCAAGCAGGAAACCACGGTCAAGCCCATCGAGGGCGTAGACCTTGCCCAGCAGTTGAAAGCAGCCGTTGAGAACATCCATGCGGAAATCACAGAGCCGGAAATCACGGACGATGAACTTGACCAGAACGCAGAACCGCTCCCGGCAGACCCGAACGTGAAGAATTTCAGTTACACCAATGTGGACGGACAGGTTTATTACCGTGAAAACTCCTACATGAATAAGGTTGACCTGCCTGCGGTCACGGCGGAGCGTGTGCTGGGGATGATTGCCCTGCGGGAAACTACACAGAAATTGCTGGACTGCCAGTTGCACGATGGTACGGATGCCGAAGTGGAACTGCTGCAAGGAAAGCTGAAAGACCAGTATAAGCGGTTCACAGCGCAGTACGGTCTTATCAACAGCACTGCCAACAAACGGGCATTCCGGCAGGACAGCAGCTATTGCCTGTTGGCATCCCTTGAGATTCTGGACGAGGATAAAAACCTCAAGCGGCTGGCAGATATTTTTACGAAGCGCACCATTCGCAAGCCGGAACCCGTCACCTCTGTGGATACTCCCAGTGAAGCCCTGGCACTCTCCATCGGAGAAAAAGCAAAGGTCGATGTGCCGTTTATGGCAGAACTTTGCGGAAAGACAGAGCAGGAAGTGACCGAAGAACTGGCAGGTGTTATCTTCCACAATCCTGTCACACAGGTGTGGGTGACGGCAGACGAATATCTGTCCGGCAATGTCCGGGAAAAGCTGGCAACGGCAGAAACCTTTGCTGCAAACCACCCGGAGTATCAGGTCAATGTCGAGTATCTCAAGCGGGTACAGCCAAAAGATTTGAATGCTTCGGAGATTGAAGTACGGCTGGGTGCGAACTGGATCAAGGCAGAGTACATTACGGACTTCATGGAGCAGGTGTTTAAGACACCAAGCTACTATATCGGAAGTTCCATCAAGGCAACCTATTCGGAGATCAGCGGTGCATGGAATATCAGTGGTAAGTCGCTTGACCGGAGTAATCCCCGCGTGACGAACACCTACGGCACAATGCGTACTCTCCAATGCAGAGTTGGCAAGCGGAGAACAGATTGGCATAAAGATTCTGGACAGCCAGATCACTGCACTGGAAGCTGAACTGGAACGGTACAGTAATTTGAAAATCCGTCTGTATCAGGACTTATGCGATGATGTCGTCAGCCGGGAAGAGTACGGAGAAATGAATACTCGCTTTGCGCAGAAGATAAAAGAGGCGCAGGATAAGATTCAGGAAATCCGCGAAAAGAAGCAGGAAGCGTTAAAGCACGATACGCTGCTTCCCACTTGGCTGGAAGAATTTAAGCAGTACGAACATATCAAAACGCTCGAACGCAGGGTCGTGGTGGAACTGATTGACCACATAGATGTTCATAGCAAAACAGAGATTGAAATTCATTTCTGCTTCGAGGATGAACTGCACAGTATCACAGAAAAATTTATGGAATATCAAGCACATCATGGAAATGAGGTGGCAGAGGAATGAAATGGGTCAGTTATACAAGGTCGATTTCCAGCAGGATAGGAGAAGAAAATCCATCCAATACGATTGCAGAACAGAATGAGCGCATTGCACAGTATCTAAAAAAGCGTGGGTGCAGCATATCCGAAAAGTATAGTGACCGCAAGAGAACAGCAGAAGCCACAGAGGGCTTTGACAGATTGGTGCAGGATGGGATGGCTCGGAAATTTGATGCAGTTGTTGTGGATTCTATCTTCCGCTGCGGAAGAACCCTTCCGTTTGCCATTGAAGCACTGCAGAGGACGTTTTATCCGCTTGGTATCCAATTTGCAGTTGTGGAAGATGACTTTTGCAGCGCAGATAAAACTGCCGAAGAAGTTGCAGAGTATTTCAATGGAAAGACCATTGATAAGATTCGTTCGGAATTTATTACCAATCGCCAGAATCACTTTGAAGAAGGTACATTGACCCATCGACAGGCTAAATATGGTTATGCGCTGTCAGAAGATCGCAGAAACCTTGTTCTTGATCCTGAGAGCTCACAGGTTGTAAAGCTGATTTTTCAGATGTATCTGGAAGATATGAAAATCCCGGAAATCGCAAGAGCATTGGATGCACAGGGCGTTCCATCTCCACAAATCCAGATGGCAAAGAAAAAAAGGTCAAGAACAAAAATCAAGTGGCCGGATTCAACAATTCGCTCGATTTTGAAAAATCCTCTCTATATCGGAAAGTGTACGCTGACACTGGCAAAGGCAAAGCGAGAATTGGAGGTTCCGGCGATTGTTTCAGAGACGGAATTTCAGAAAGCCCAGAAAAAGTTGGAATCTACGAGGTTGCCTTCGAGAAAAAAGGCCCGAAAAAAACCAAATCTGCTCTTCAAAAAAATCTATGACAAAGAAAGCGGAAAAGGTCTGCTGTGCAGAACATCAGAAGATGAAAGCCAGCAAATCTATTCGTTTGACAAGGGGTATAGATGCTTCTCTGGAAAAGCCCCTTTCATCGAAAGCGAAAAAATCTTTCGAGAGATTCTTTCAGCTTTGGAAAAAGAAAAAATGCAAGCTGCGCATATTGATAGGGTGCTGGACTTGAATCCTGAGAAAGTCAAGCAGTGCATGGATGCTGGACTGTTGCAGTAGGCGTTCTGCGTATTCTGGAAGCTGTTCATACTGCCGGACTGGAAAAGACCTGCCGGATTTATCAGGCTTCTACTTCTGAACTGTATGGTAAAGTTGAAGAAGTTCCTCAGAACGAAAACACTCCGTTCCATCCATATAGCCCATACGCAGTTGCTAAGCAGTACGGTTTCTGGATGATGAAGGAGTACCGTGAAGCTTATGGCATGTACTGCTGCAATGGTATTTTGTTTAACCATGAGTCCGAGCGCCGCGGTGATAATTTTGTTACCCGTAAAATCACGCTGGCGGCCGGCCGTATTGCCTGTGGGCTGCAGGATCATTTGGAACTGGGTAATCTGGATTCTCTGCGTGACTGGGGTTATGCAAAAGACTATGTAGAATGCATGTGGCTGATCCTCCAGCAGGATGAGCCGGATGATTATGTGATTGCAACTGGTGTGCAGCATACCGTTCGCGAGTTCACCACCCTTGCATTTGCCAATGATGGTATCGAGCTTGAGTGGAGGGGCGAAGGCATGGAGGAAAAGGGCTATGATAAAAAGACCGGCAAGATGCTGGTTTGCGTGAACCCGAAGTGGTATCGCCCGACCGATGTTGTGAACCTGTGGGGCGATCCTACCAAGGCAAAGACCAAGCTGGGTTGGAATCCGCAGAAGACTAGCTATGAGCAGCTTTGCGCAATTATGGCAGAGCATGACCTGCAGCTGGCTAAAAAAGAAGCTGGAATTCAGTAATTAAGAGGGACAGGCAGGCGGTCGATTAGCATAGATGTCTGCCTGTCCATTTTATTATAGAGGTGGAAAAATACATATGAGTAGAGTATTGATTTTTGGAGCAGGTGGCTTTGTTGGAAGTTACCTTTGTAAAGAAATTTTTGAATAATGGGTACAAAGTGAGTGGAACCGACAAAGGAGAGGGATCAGCACTTCCTTCAGAAGTTGATTTCTATAGGACTGATTTAATGCAAGCCGATGAGGTTGAAAAGTTGATTGGCCAAAATCCAGCCAGATATCATTGTAAATCTTGCAGCAATCAGCAGTGTTGGTGCTTCTTGGAATATGCCACAGACAACAATGGCAATAAATGTTATCGGTGCATTGAATATTATGGAAGCTGCAAGAAAAAGTGAAAAGAAACCAAGGATCCTGTTTGTGGGTTCGAGCGAAGAGTATGTGATTTCAGAGAATCCTTTGGATGAAAATACACAGCTTAATGCAAATAATCCATATGGTATATCAAAGGTTACGCAGGAACAATTTGCAAAATTATACAGAGAACAGTATGGCTTAAAAATTTATTGTGTTCGACCGTTCAACCATACAGGCATAGGGCAGAGAGACTCCTTCGTTTTGCCTAGTTTTTGCAAACAGGTAGCGGAAATTGACAAAAGTGGAAAAGATGGAAAAATTCAAGTAGGTAATTTGAAAGTTAAACGAGATTTTAGTCATGTTAAAGATGTTGTACGAGCATATCGCATGATTGTAGAAAGTGACAACTGTAATCAGATTTATAATGTAGGTTCAGGTAATGCGTACAGCCTTGAAGACATGCTGACATATATTATCGGATTAAGTAATCAGCATATTGAAATTGAAGTGGCTCAAAATAGAATCAGACCAACAGATCAGCCGGTAATATGCTGTGATCGTAGTTTGATAGGAAAAGAATGGGGTGGGAACCTCAGTATAATGTGTATGACGCGTTAAAAGAAATGTATGAATATTATGCGAGATAATGGAGAAACATAAAATGAAGAAGATAGTTTTATTAAGCGAAAGACTTCCATACCCACCGACATCTGGAACTAAGAATCTTTTATACAATTACTGTAAAATACTACACGAAAATGTGGTTATAGTTGATCATGATCATAATTATAAAGTGAGTGATCGAAAAAATACATTTACAGCTGCGCCGATTCATATAGGAAATAATGTGTGGATAGGAGCAAATGTTACAATTATGAAAGGAACATCAATTGGAGAAGGATCAGTCATTGGCGCTGGAGTGGTATTAAAGGGAGAATATCCAGCAAATACTGTGATTTACGAAAAAGCGGATATAGTAATGCGTCCAATTGAAAGGAAAAAGAAAGATGAATAAAAGTGGAACATCAAAAACACTTGTAAAAAAATACAGTTATGTTATACATAATGAATATTACTAAAATTGTTTTACCATTAGTGACATTGCCATATTTGACACGTGTTTTATCGAAGGATTGTTATGGTGTCGTATCTTATGTTAAAGCAGTTATGCAGTATATGCAAGTTGTGGTTGATTTTGGATTTATTCTTTCAGCGACAAAAGATGTGGTAAATTGTAAAGAGGATAAAAAAAGGCTTAGCTATATAATTGGCGATACAATGGTTGCGAAATTAATTCTGGTATTAGTTTCATTTGTTGCATTGGTAATTATGATATATGCCATTCCAATCCTTAGACCACATGCATTGTACACAATTCTTTCTTTTGTGGTTGTAGCGATGACATGTTTTTTGATGGATTTCTTATTTAGAGGTCTTGAGGAAATGCATGTTATCACTATTAGATATGTATTGATGAGATCTATCGCAGCACTCTTGACTTTTGTATTTGTCAAAAATGACACAGATATGATTTGGATTCCAATTTTAGATATTATAGGAACGTCTGTGGCGATTATTTTAGTTTTTTTTGAAATGCGTAAACGAGATATTAAAATTTGTTTTACAGGCATTAAAAGCGCACTGATAAAACTGAAAGAGTCTGCTATATTTTTCTTATCTAATATGGCAACAACGACATTTACTGCGTTAAATACATTACTTATAGGCATTTATGTGGATGCCGCACAGGTGGCAGAATGGAGTGTTTGTTTGCAAATGGTATCGGCGGTAATGTCAATGTATACACCTATTACAGATGGAATATATCCACATATGGTAAAAAGCAAGGACTGGAAATTAGTAACAAAAACAGCAAAAATATTTATGCCAATAGTGGCGGTGGGATGTATATTCACATTTGTGGTTGCAAAATATGCCTTATTGATAGTTGGTGGAGAAAAATATGTTACAGCAGTACCATTGCTTAGAGCATTTATTCCTCTGCTATTCTTCTCTTTTCCTTCAATACTTTTTGGATGGCCTGCATTGGGAGCTATTGGAAAAGAAAAAGAAACAACGTTCACGACAATTATTACTGCATTTTTGCAGATTGGGGGACTCCTGGCTTTATTATTAATTGGGCAGTTTAATGTAATTGATCTTGCACTTCTTCGCGGATTTACAGAAGCATGTATGTTTGCTATGAGGTATAGATATTGTAGAAGATTTAAAGGAGAATTTGCAATATGAAACAAGCCGCTTTAATAACTTGCCACAATATAAAAAAATTATGGTTCTGTTTTTCAAACATATGCTACAACAGTTGTTTTTAAAGAATTTGGATATGATGTTTTAGTAATAGATTATCAACGTCCTGGAACTGATAATGAAGGATTTAGGAAAAAAATATTGAGTGAGTCTCATTTGGCACATAAACCGATTTTAAAATATGTTTTTCCATTGATACTTAAACCATCTTTTGACAGAATGGAGAGAGTATTCGAGAGATTTATTGAATCGTACGTTAAGACGACAGATGAAAAATATCTATCAGAAGATGAATTGGTAAGAAATTGTCCAGATGCAGATTTATATATTTCTGGTAGTGATCAAATTTGGAATAGTGACATAAATGGTAGAATAGAAAGACCATATTATCTTTCCTTTGCTCCGCAAAATAAGAAAAAAATATCTTTTGCCTCTAGTTTTGGAAAAACTAAATTGAGAGATGAAGAGGTTGAAGAAAATAAGAAATTACTTGCACAATATAGTTGGATTTCTACACGAGAACAATCAGGTGCTAATTTAGTTCAAAGTTTGGGATTAAATGCAGATGCTATACTTGATCCAACATTATGGCTAACAAAGGAACAGTGGGAAAATGTTAGAAGAATCAATTAGAGTCCCAGAAAAGTATATACTTGTATATCAGCTTCATCAGAATAGTGAAATGGATAAATATATAGGGATATTACAAGAAAAATATGGGATGCCATGTTACGAGTGGATTTATACTATCATTATGTTGTAAAAAAAAGGAAAACATGTTATTTGCCCGACACCAGGACAACTTATTTCGTTAATAAAAAATGCAAATTACATTGTTTCTGATTCATTTCATATGACAGTGTTTTCGATTATATTTAATAAAAAATTTATTTCTATATATTCACAGAATAGCTTTAATGACCGTATAGCAAATATTTTAAAGTGGCTTAACCTGGAAAGTCGGCACTTAGAACATTATAATGATTTTGCCATACTAGATAAAGATATCGATTATACGGCTGTAAACAAATTGTTGGATGAAAAAAACAAAGAGATGAGAAATTTATTAAATGAGAAAATTCAATTATTGGGATGAGGATAAATATGAAAGTTTTTGCGTTTAGAAATGAAAAAAGAGTGGAAGAAAAATCATCTTCAGGTGGAGCATTTATGGCGGTTATAGATGCTGCCTTCAAATTATGTAAAACGGGGGGGCAGTGAATCAGTAACTATATATGGAGCTGTATTTAATAATGATTTAGAAGTGGTTCATTCCAAGGCTACGACTATTGCTGAATGTGAAAAATTTCATGGTTCTAAATATGTACTCTCATCTATGGGACAAAATTATAAGGAAGTTGAAATTGATTTATTAAGTGGAAAATGTGTTTTGTTTTCAGGAACACCGTGTCAAGTTGCTGCAATTAAGTCTTTTCTTAATAAGAAGCATATCCCGTTAGAAAATTTTTATACAATAGATATAATTTGCCATGGAGCTCCAGGAAAAAAATTATGGGCAGATTATCGCGAATGGATTCAGAAAAAAAATAGAAGCAGTTTGTCTGAGTTTTCGTTTCGGTACAAGAAAGCAAGATGGAAATTATACCCCTGTATGGCGAGATTTGAAAATGGCAAGATGAAAATAAATACACAAGATGTTCGTGTATATACAACACTTTTCTTTACACACTTGGCGTATCGTGAATGCTGTTACAGTTGTAAATATGCCGATATACAACGCGAAGGAGATATTACACTTGGAGATTTTGGGGTTTGAGAATGTTATGCCGACTGATTTCTGCAAGATGGAAAATAAAGGCAGAAGATGGAGTTAGTCTTGTACTCGTTAATTCCTCAAAGGGAAAAACATTGTGGGATTTGGTGTATCAAATCAAGAACGTTGTTTAATTGAAGAATGCACTTCAGGGGAATTTATAAAATATCAGCATAATTTAGTCTCTCCTACTGAAAAACCAAAGAGAAAGCTATTTGCTGAATACTTAAAAACACATCGCGAAAAAATATTAATGGTAAAATAGTTGATTTTAGATTTAGAGATAAATCGGGTGGATGGGGACTTAAGGGATCTGTCATTTATCAAGATAAAATGGATAAGTTAAGAAAGAAAACTCTTCCGATTCAGTTATCTTCTTATTATGCTTTGTTTTTGGATTCAGAAACGTACCGAGAAAACTGTTATTCTTGTAAATACGCTGGAAAAAAGAGAATAGGTGATATTACATTGGGCGATTATTGGGGAGTAGAAGATGAGCATCCAGAAATACTTGCAGAAAATGGCGGACGATTCGATA
>ENA-OPZZ01001357-OPZZ01001357.1-human-gut-metagenome-genome-assembly--contig:-NODE-1357-length-15263-cov-3.425476_pt1 | contig 15263 bp, 16 predicted proteins | sample MGYA00242487_ERZ504511 | MGnify/ENA primary metagenome ERZ504511 (study PRJEB26092, sample SAMD00036241) | human gut metagenome | host: Homo sapiens | study: EMG produced TPA metagenomics assembly of... | reverse complement strand
AAAGAAGAAAAATAAAAAGACAGGATAATAGAAAATCCCGGATAACTGAAGAAATTCAGAAATCCGGGATTTTTTATCTTATTCGGATTGCAATCTCCGACCAGGATGACCGCTCATTCGCTGAGTCGGCTTTTACTGTTCTGTATCCGATACACTGTCAGAAACATCAACGGATCCATTTTGAAAAGCCTGAATGGCAGCTCCGGCATTTCCAAGAAGTGCATTGGTGAAATCTTCGTTCAGCTGGATTTCCCAGGAAGAGCCGTTGTTTGTAAAATGGATCGTCACTTCGGTATCCGTCGTGTCGGTGTTTTCTGTCAGTGCCTGTGCAAGCAGAGCGGCTGTTTCATCAGCAAGCTCACTAGAAGAGGCACGGAGTGACTTTGAGGTAGCCGCATAGTGTATCAGAAGATCCTGATAATGTTTTAATACACGCTCCATATCCAGGCTGGTGATGGAAAGTGTTGCCGTGGCAGATTTTTCTGCCTGGTCTTCCTGAACCGACAGGATTTTATAAGAGATACATTTACTTAATTGTTCGGCAAGAGCATGGTCCACTTTCTCATAGTCCTTGCTGTACGTGGCAAAAATATCATGCATGTTTAGATAAGATTTCCATTGGTCCGGGGACTTTTCTTTCAGCCCTTCCATGACAACGTTAATGATCTCTTCTGGTGTGACCAGATATGGATCTTTCAGATAGGTGATAAAACCGCTGACCAGATCATCCTCCAGCTGATCCGTATTCTGGATCATCCAGCCATCCTCCGTTTTCAGAAGCTTAATATCCGCTTCGGTGGTCACCAGATCATAGGTGTTTTCGGATAAAACATCGCCAAGCAGTGCAAAATAAGAGTTCAGCGTCATATTTTCCGATGAGCCGCTGCCCGTACCTTTCTTGACGAGAGCCAGACAGATATCCTTTGCGAGGGCATGCGTATCCAGATTGGTGATCTCTACGTGCACCGTCGCTTTCTTATCCTCCACGGAAGAACTCTTTATCTTATAATCGAAATTCTGAAAGAACCGTTTTACCGCTTCAGTTGTCTCGATTCCGACATCGCTGCTGGAAGAATGGGAACTCATCATATCCTCATAGGAAACAAAAGCCTTGATCGTGCTCTCATCCAGCTCTTTGATCAGGTTTAGTTCCTTTTTGACAGCACGTTTCGGAGAGTCCTTGGAACATCCGCCGAGCGAAAAAGGCATGACCAGAAGCAAAAGGATCAGGAGCAGAGAGGCAGAAAAATATTTCCGGTTCATAGCGTCCTCCTTATAGCAAATTTAAATTTATTTTATCCGATATCAAAGATATTGTCAAACATCTTGACATTTTTGCAAAAGTTATATATATTTAAACAAACTTGCAAATGAATAAAACTTCAGAAAGAGAGGATCAGATATGTATTCGTTAGATGAAGTGAAATCCGTAGACCCGGAAATCGCATCCTGTATCGTCAAAGAAGAGGAACGTCAGAACAGTCACATTGAGCTGATCGCTTCCGAAAACTGGGTAAGCAAAGCTGTCATGGCAGCCATGGGCAGCCCATTGACGAATAAATATGCAGAAGGATATCCTGGCAAACGTTATTATGGCGGGTGTCAGTGTGTGGATGAGGTAGAGCAGCTTGCCATTGACCGTGCCAAAGAACTGTTTGGATGCACCTATGCCAATGTACAGCCACATTCCGGAGCACAGGCAAATATGGCAGTCTTTTTTGCTATGTTAAAGCCGGGAGATACCGTGATGGGCATGAACCTTGCACACGGCGGACATCTGACACACGGAAGCCCAGCAAATTTTTCCGGTGCATATTTTAACGTTGTACCGTATGGCGTAAACGATGACGGCGTGATCGATTACGAAGAAGTCAGAAGGATCGCAAACGAATGTCATCCGAAACTGATCGTAGCCGGTGCCAGTGCCTATGCAAGGATCATCGATTTCAAGAAGTTCCGCGAGATCGCCGATGAAGTCGGTGCGTATCTGATGGTCGATATGGCACATATCGCAGGACTTGTGGCAGCAGGACTCCATCCAAGCCCGATCCCGTATGCGGATGTGACAACGACTACAACACACAAAACGCTGCGTGGACCAAGAGGCGGTCTGATCCTCTCGAGCGAAGAAACAGCAAAGAAATTTAACTTTAACAAAGCTATTTTCCCTGGCACACAGGGTGGACCGCTGATGCATGTGATTGCAGCAAAAGCTGTCTGCTTTAAAGAAGCACTGTCAGATGATTTCAAGATATATGCTCAGGGTGTTATTGACAATGCTCAGGCACTTTGCAACGGCCTTACAAAACGCGGCATCCGCATTGTTTCCGGAAAGACGGAAAATCATCTGATGCTGGTGAATCTGACCAACCTTGGAAAGACCGGAAAAGAAGCAGAAAATCTGCTGGATGAGGTCAACATCACCTGCAATAAAAATACCATACCAAACGATCCGAAATCCGCTTTTGTGACAAGCGGTGTCCGACTTGGAACGGCAGCTGTCACCTCAAGAGGCATGAATACCGAAGACATGGATGTGATCGCAGAAGCGATTGCCATCGTGCTGAAAGAGGAAGAAAATGCTGCAAAACGGGCAAAAGCTCTGGTGAAAGGTCTGACGGAGAAATATCCGCTGATCTAAAAAATCGAATAAAATATCCGGAAGGCTCCTGCATATGCGGGAGCCTTTTTGATGGCAAAGTGAAGTGTGAATACAGAACGTTCAAACTTTAAAAGAAAATTAAGTATTCAATAAAAAGGGAATGTGTTATACTGTACGGGTCAGAGAAATATCTGTTTATAAATCAGAGGCAGGAGGTAAATATGAATAAAAAGAAATTGATCATAGGGGGGAGTGCGGCAGGCGTGATCCTTGTTGCGGCAATCTTTGGATTTGTTTTTCTGAAGGGACATTCATCCGGTTCTTCAGACAGTGGAGATCTGGTGTATGTGGATTCTGTGACATCGATCATGGGACTTGGAAGCGGTACCGGACAGCTGAACCGTTTCGCAGGTGTGGTGGAGCCGCAGAAAACGGTGACGATCAAACAGTCATCCGACAAAAAGGTAAAAGAATGTTATGTAAAAGAAGGCGATGAGGTCAAAAAAGGCCAGAAGCTTTTTATTTATGATACATCAGAAGCGGAGGAGAACCTTTCTAGCAAAGAGATCGAGATCGACCGCATTAAGATGGATATCGAAACTTACAAATCAAATGTTGCAACACTTCAGAAAGAAAAAGCAAATGCGTCCAGCGAAGATCAGCTGGATTATACTGTGCGTATCCAGTCTGCCCAGAACAACCAGAAAAAGAGCGAATACGAGCTGAAAAGCACGCAGCAGGAGATTGAGCAGCTTAAAAAGAGCATTCAGGAAGCAGAAGTGACAAGTGAGATCGACGGAGTCGTAAAATCCATCAACGATTCCAGTGATGACAGTGCCGGATATTCCGGCTCTTCTTCGGATGATTCCAATGCGTATATGACGCTTTTATCGACCGGACATTACCGCATCAAAGGTACGATAAATGAACAGAACCGTACTTCCTTAAATGAAGGTGATGCCGTGATCGTACATTCCCGTGTAGACGAAAACCAGACCTGGAAAGGTACCGTAAGCACGATCGATCTGGAGCATCCGGAGGAAAACAGCGACAGCGGCTATTATATGAGCAGCTCTTCTTCAAGTGATACGACAAGTTCCAGCAACTATCCGTTTTACATTGATCTGGAGGATGACAGTGACCTGATGCTCGGACAGCATGTTTATGTGGAAAAAGACGAAGGCCAGACAGAAAACAGAGAAGGCCTGTGGCTGACAAGCTATTATATCATCCAGGAAGACGGACAGGATCCTTACGTCTGGGCAGCCGGCAGGCACGATAAGATCGAAAAACGCAAAGTAACGCTTGGCGAATATGATGAAAAACTTGATCAGTATCAGATCACGGACGGTCTGACGGAGGATGATTATATCGCTTACCCGGAAGATTCCATCACAGAGGGCGAAAAAGTAACAAAAAATATCGAAGATATATATGGAAACAGCGATGATGGCTCTGATGGAAGTATGGATGATGGTGTGGATTCGAATGTTATGAACGGATCTGATGATGGAGAGATCATAGGAGGATCTGACGAGGATGTTATGCCAAAGGAGGCCGGAAGTGCATCCGATATGATAAACAGTGCGGATGATAATATGCCGGATGAAGAAGATTATCCGGACGACAGTGCAGATGACAGTGCAGGCAGCATGCCGGACGGGGCAGCAGAAACCGGAGATCGTCCTGCAAGTGCAGAATAATGCGGCATTGGAGGAAAAGACAGTGATATTGGAATTGAAACATATATATAAAGACTATATTCAGGGCAGCATGGTTGTTCCGGTCTTGAAGGATATCAATCTCCAGGTAGAAAAAGGAGAATATCTGGCGATCATGGGTCCGTCCGGTTCCGGAAAGTCCACGCTTATGAATATCGTGGGCTGCCTGGACCGTGCAACAAAGGGAGAATTCATCCTGGACGGTCATGTGGTAGATGGTATGAAAGACAATGACCTGGCAGATTTAAGGCTCAATACGATCGGCTTTGTCTTTCAGACGTTCCAGCTTCTGCCAAGACAGACGGCACTGGATAATGTTGCACTGCCGCTGATCTATGCGGGCGTACCGAAAGCAGAGCGTATGAAACGTGCGGCGGCGGCACTTGACAAGGTCGGACTTTCTGACCGTATGAATTTTATCCCGAATCAGCTTTCCGGAGGTCAGAAACAGCGTGTAGCAATCGCCAGGGCAATCGTCAACAATCCGGAAATCCTTCTGGCGGATGAGCCGACCGGTGCACTGGATTCCAAGTCCAGTCATCAGGTCATGGAGCTTTTCCAGAAGTTAAATGACGAAGGAGTTACCGTTGTCATGATTACGCACGACAGCCATGTGGCACAGTGTGCAAAGCGGATCGTTGACATTTTTGACGGTGAGATTTCAGAACGTGACCGAAAGGAGGAAACTCTTTGAAAAAAAGAATGTGATGATCATAACAGCAGCACTGCTGGCGTGTGCGATCACGATCACGGGGATCGCAAGAGCCGTAAGAGGCGGCGGCAGTGCCGTGGATGTCACGCAGGTATCTTACCTGAACAGCGGCTGGTGGGATGAAGGTACTTCGACCAGCGGTTATGTTACGGCAAATGCCTCACAGGATGTCTACCTGGAAAGTGACAGTATCGTAGAAAAAGTTTATGTAAAAAGGGTGATAAAGTAAAAATCGGTGACACCCTTCTGGAATATGACAAAACCCTCCTGCAGCTGAAGCTGGAAGAAGAACAGATCAACAAACAGATCCAGGAACTGGAGCTGCAGGGAGCAAAAAATGATCTGGAAAAATTAAAGAAGATCACACCGGTGGCAGACAGTGAAGGCAGCTCATCCGGTGTCTCTCCTCTGGATGAGCCGGATGACAGTTCAGATGATCTGGATGACGGTGGAGCAGATGGATATGAGGAAGCCAGGGCAGCGATTGTGAAACATAATGTTTCACTGGTTTCCACGGCAGCAGGTGCGGATGTGCAGGTCATTGACGGAAACAGCGATGGCAGTGACAGCACCGGAACGGCCGGCGGGGAGACAACGCAGCAGACGGAAAGCCAGACGCCGGAAAGCACGACGCCTTCCACGGAGCCGTCATATCCGGCAGAAACGGAATCCGAGCCAGAAACAGAAGAAGAGACGGAAGATTCTCCGCTTGCAAAGACAAAGGCGTATCAGAAACTGGATTATAAGACGAAATACTATAAAGGAAGCGGGACGAAAAGCGATCCATATGTTTATCTTTGCAAAGAAGGAGCAGAGGTTTCGGCATCTTTCATGAACAAAATCCTTGGCTTTAATACCGATGGCAGTTCCAGAAAAGAAGGCGGTATCAACAAAGACGGAAAAGGCTGTTATGCTGTTTTGCAGATCAGGGAAGGAGATTCTCTGGCAGGCGGATTTATCAAGTCCGTGACAGTCAACGGGACGATTGATACAGACAAAGCATATGCCCCGGATGTGACCTGGATCTTCAGCAGCAAAGGCATCACCAAGAAGGTACCGGATATTCAGGATCCGCAGATCGAAGAGCCGGAAGAACCGTGGGAGCCGGATGATCCGGGCGATAACCCGTTTGAACCAGGTGATGGCGTTTACACAGTATCAGAACTGAAAAAAGCGATTGCTGAAAAGGAAAAAGAAATTGCAGAACTGGAACTGGATATTCGTGACGCAGAAGTCAGTGTCAGCCAGGCACAGCGGAAACTGGATGAAGCGACAATAAAAGCAACAATCAACGGCGTGGTGAAAACCGTCGGTGATCCGAAAGTCGGACAGGTGGACGGAGAAGCCTTTCTGACCGTTACGAGCAACAAAGGAATGTATGTGAAGGGCAGGATTAGCGAGATGGATCTCGGAAACGTCGTTGTCGGTTCCACAATTACCGGAACGGCACAGGAGAGCGGTACACCGATCACAGCAGAGATCACAGAGATTTCCAAATATCCGTCTAACGCTGATGGCAATTCTTATGGCGGAGACAGCAATCCGAATGCTTCCAGCTATCCTTTTACTGCCTATATTGAGGATTCTGATGATCTGATCAATCATGAATACGTGGATATCCAGATCGAAGGAAACGGCGGAAACGGATCTTCCGTTTATTTGCCAAAAGCACTGATCCGCATGGAAAACGGGCAGAGCTATGTATATATAGAAGGAAAAAATAAAAAACTGAAGAAACAGTATGTCCGTACAGGACAGACATTATATTCCACCTATATTGAAGTAAAAGAAGGAGTCAGTGAGACAGACTGGATCGCCTTTCCATACGGAAAAGCAGTAAAAGAAGGTGCACCGGTAAAAGAACTGGAAGGAAGCGGATTCGCAGATCAGTTATACTGATCGGGCATGCGTTTTTCAGTACTTGCCGTGCAGTTGAAAACAGGAGGTAGAATGTGTTAGAAAATATAAGACTGGCATTTCAGGGTGTATGGTCGCATAAACTGCGTTCTATGCTGACGATGCTCGGTATTATTATCGGTATTGCATCCATTATTTCCATTGTTTCTACCATTCAGGGAACGAATGAGCAGATCAAACAGAACCTGATCGGCGGAGGAAACAATACCGTAGATGTAGAGCTTTACCGTGCAGATGAAAAAATCCAGGTGTCGGATTACGAACAGGCACCGAGAGGCGTGCCGACCATAACAGATGATATTCTGCAGGAGATCAAAGACGTGGACGGTGTGGAGAGTGCCGCCGCCTACTACAGCAGAAGTTATGCCGACAGTATTTATTATAATAATAACTCTCTTCAGGGAGCACAGGTACTTGGCGTAGACAACAATTATTTCAGTACGACCGGTTATGTAGTGCGTACCGGCCGTACCTTCCGGGAAGAGGACTACAAAGAATTCCATAAAGTCGTGATCCTGGATCAGTCGGCAGCGACGAGCCTGTTTCAGGAGGAAAGTCCGCTCGGAAAAACGATCGAGATCAACAAAGAGCCGTTTACGGTTATCGGCATTGCACAGAAACTGGAAGAATTTGAGCCGACGATCAATAGCTTTGAAGAATATAATAACTATAAAGGAAACGAAAGTCTTGGCGTGGTCTACATTCCTTCCGCATGCTGGTGCATTCCGTATCAGTATGACGAGCCGCAGAATGTTGTGGTACGTGCATCATCCACCGAGACGATGACAAAAGTCGGACAGAAAAGTGCAGATATCCTGAATGGCTATATGAATGTAAAAGAAGACGATGTAAAATACAAAGCAACGAATGTGCTGGAACTTGCAGCACAGATCCAGAGTTCCAGTGCCACGATGAACACGCAGCTGATCTGGATCGCAAGTATTTCTCTTCTGGTCGGCGGTATCGGCGTTATGAACATCATGCTGGTATCGGTAACCGAGCGAACGAGCGAGATAGGACTGAAAAAGGCGATCGGAGCCAAGAAACGCAGCATCCTGACGCAGTTTCTGACGGAGGCGGTTGTGCTGACAAGTCTTGGCGGAATTATCGGAGTGATCGCAGGAAATATCCTGGCACAGGTCATCCATAAAGTTTCCGGGACACCGGTGGCGATCAGTATTCCGGCAATTCTGATCTCTGTGCTGTTTTCCATGGTGATCGGAATCGTGTTCGGACTGCTCCCGTCGGTACAGGCCGCAAACCTCGATCCGATCGATGCTCTGCGTCACGAATAAGCACGAAGAAATCAGAAAAAAGGCTTGCACTTGGAAAATTTTTATGATACACTACCAGAGGCAAAAAATAATCACGTGTGTGGATTCTGAAGATGGTGCTGCAGGGCAGTTGATTAGGAAGCAAAAGCACACGGAAGAAAAACCAAAAGGAGAAAAGACATGAGTGTAATTTCAATGAAACAGTTACTGGAAGCAGGTGTTCATTTCGGACATCAGACAAGAAGATGGAACCCTAAAATGGCTCCATACATCTACACAGAGAGAAATGGTATCTACATCATCGACCTGCAGAAAACAGTAGGTATGGTAGACACAGCTTACAAAGCAGTAGAAGATATCGTAGCTGACGGCGGTACCGTTCTTTTCGTTGGTACAAAGAAACAGGCTCAGGATGCTGTTAAGACAGAAGCTGAGAGATGCGGAATGTACTATGTAAACGAAAGATGGCTTGGTGGTATGCTTACAAACTTCAAGACCATCCAGAGCAGAATCAAACGTCTGAAAGAGATCGAGGCTATGCAGGAAGACGGTACTTTTGATGTACTGCCGAAAAAAGAAGTTATCGCTCTGAAAAAAGAGATGGATAAACTGCAGAAAAACCTTGGCGGTATCAAAGACATGAAGAAAATCCCGGATGCTATCTTCGTAGTAGATCCGAAAAAAGAAAGAATCTGTGTTCAGGAAGCTCATACACTGGGTATCACTCTGATCGGTATTGCAGATACAAACTGTGATCCGGAAGAACTGGATTATGTAATCCCAGGTAATGATGATGCTATCCGTGCCGTAAAACTGATCGTTTCCAAGATGGCAGACGCTGTTATCGAAGCAAATCAGGGTGCAGAAGAAGCAGTAGCTGAAGAAGCTGCAGAAACAGAAGAAGCAGCTGAATAATCAATAGATACAAAGCAAATATACCACTTATTATCCGGAGGAAAATAAAATGGCAGTTACAGCAAAACTGGTAAAAGAGTTAAGAGAGATGACCGGAGCAGGAATGATGGACTGTAAAAAAGCCCTGACTGCTACAGACGGTGATATGGACAAGGCTGTTGAGTTCCTGAGAGAAAAAGGACTGGCAACCGCTCAGAAAAAAGCAGGAAGAATTGCAGCAGAAGGTATCGTAATGCTGAAAGTTTCCGAAGACGGCAAAAAAGCTGTTGCAGTAGAAGTAAATGCTGAGACAGACTTTGTTGCAAAGAATGAAAAGTTCCAGGGATATGTTGCACAGGTTGCAGAACTGGCTCTGAACACAAAAGCAGCAGATATCGATGCATTTATGGAAGAAGAGTGGACATTCAGCGAGTCCGCTACTGTAAAAGAAGAACTGGCTCATCAGATCGCAACCATCGGCGAGAACATGAACATCCGTCGTTTTGCACAGGTTACAGAAGAAAACGGTTTCGTAGCTTCTTATACACACATGGGTGGTAAGATCGGTGTTCTGGTTGACGTTGAGACAGACGTTGTAAACGATGCAGTAAAAGAAATGGCTAAAAACGTAGCAATGCAGGTTGCAGCTCTGAAACCGCTGTATACAAACGACAGCGAAGTAAGTGCAGAATACATTGCTCATGAAAAAGAAATTCTGCTGGCTCAGATCATGAACGATCCGAAAGAATCCCAGAAACCGGAAAAGGTTATCCAGGGCATGATCGCAGGCCGTATCAACAAAGAGCTGAAAGAAATCTGTCTGCTGGATCAGGTATATGTAAAAGCAGAAGACGGAAAACAGTCTGTTGGTAAATACGTTCAGGAAGTAGCAAAAGCAAATAACGCAAACATCACAATCAAAGGTTTCGTAAGATTTGAAACAGGCGAAGGTCTGGAGAAAAAAGAAGAAAACTTTGCAGAAGAAGTTGCAAAACAGATGAAATAAATCATAAGTTATCATAACTTGATTTTATAAAAAAAATTCTATTTTATAACGGGTGAAAACCCACATTATAGAGGAGAAAATCCCTTAAATGTACTATTTTTAGTATGTTTGAGGGATTTTTTTTGCTTTCTGAATCCTGAAAATGCAAAATATCTTAAATTCATAAAATATCATAAATTATCACGTCTTATCGTAGAATTTTGGTTTATTTTGGTTTGATTTGGGAAAATTTTGGTTCAACCAAATTAGATGCGAAGTCTTCCTGTTTCTTTAGTAAGACGAAAATGTAACACAATAATCAGAGCCGATATGAGTTTTCATTCTAAAAAATGTATAAGGAGGAAGAAAGAAATGTGTAAGGTAATTGCAATAGCAAACCAGAAGGGTGGAGTAGGAAAAACTACTACAACAGTTAATTTAGGTATTGGATTAGCAAGAAAGGGAAAAAGGGTTGTGTTAATAGATGCAGACCCACAGGGTAGCATGACAGTAAGTCTTGGAATTGATGAACCAGACAAGATTGAGTATTCATTGGCAAATGTGTTAATGGATGTTGTAAATGAGGAAGAAATCGATTATGCAAAAATAATTTTAAAACATGAAGAAAATATTGATTTTATTCCGGCAAACATAGAGTTGGCAGGATTAGAGGTTTCTATGGTTAATGTAATGAGCAGGGAATTAGTAATGAAAAGATTTATTTCTAATATAAAAGAAAACTATGACTATATTCTCATTGACTGTATGCCAAGCCTTGGAATGATAACTATTAATGCGCTTGTATGTGCCAATTCAGTACTAATTCCAGTTCAGGCATCGTATTTACCGGTAAAAGGATTACAGCAGTTAATAAAGACGATAAGCAGAGTAAGAAGACAGATAAATCCGGAGCTAAAAATAGAAGGTATGGTTATGACAATGGTTAATATGCGTTCTAACTATACAAAGGACATATTAGAGGCATTAGAGAGCACCTACGGAGAAACAATTGGAATATTTGACAGCAGAATACCAATGTCAGTAAGAGCTGCAGAAACAAGTGCTGAGGGAAAGAGTATATATATTCATGATCCAAGGGGAAAGGTGGCAAAAAGTTATGAAGAATTAACAGAGGAGGTGCTTGTACATGAGTAAAGTAAGAGAAAAAATAAAATTAACAAGTTATGATGAATTATTGAAAGTGGAAATAACAGATGGATTAAAAGAAATAGATGTAGATAAATTACATGATTTTAGCAATCATCCATTTAAGGTGTCGGATGATGAAAAGATGGAAGAATTAACAGAGTCAATAAGGGAAAGAGGTGTACTTCTTCCTATATTGGTAAGGAAAACAAATGACGAAGAATACGAGATAATATCGGGACACAGAAGAACTCACGCAGCAAGACTTGCAGGAATTGAAAAGGTGCCGGTTATTATAAGGGAATTAAGTGATGACGATGCCACAATTGTAATGGTTGATTCAAATATTCAAAGAGAAGAAATTCTTCCAAGTGAAAAAGCATATGCATTTCAAATGAAACTTGAAGCGATTCAACATAAAGGAATAAAAGGAGAAGAAAGCAGGGAAGTTGTAGGAGAGGCAAATGGCTTGTCAGGGAGACAGGTATCACGATACATAAAGCTTACTAATCTGTTACCGGAGTTACTTGAAATGGTAGATGAAAAAAAGATTGCCATAAAACTTGCAGTGGAAATAGCAGAATTGTCCGAGAGTGAACAGCAGGAAATTTTAGATTATTTCAATCTTGGATATAAGGTTAGTTTAGAGCAGGTTAAGGCAATTAAAAATAAGGAAAAATCAACAGACATCATTGAAAGATCGGAAGAGAAAACTCAGCAGAGTGCAAAGGTTACAATATCCAGGAAGAAACTTAAGCAGTATTTTCCTGAAAATTATACAAAGGCAGAAATGGAGAACATAATTTACCAGTTATTGGAGAAATGGAAGAGTGATGGTTATGACATTTGATTATTATTATGGAGCTCAGGCAGAGCAGTTTAATTTCATAAGAATTCCCAAAGCAATGATTGTAGACCTAATGTTTGCAGATTTGTCAGTCAATGCAAAACTTCTTTGCGGCTAACGGCGGTACAGGCACAATGGCAGATGTGACCGGTATTTCCGGCAAATACACGCTTCCTGCAAACGGCTTCACTGCTCCTGCCGGTAAGCAGTTCAAGGCTTGGAGCGTTGGCGGTGTTGAAAAAGGTGGTTGGCGATAAGATTACCGTTACTGCTAACACTACCGTAACCGCAGTTTGGGAAGCTGTTGAGTACAATGTAACCGTGACAGGCGGTACTGCATCCGTTGGTGCAGGCACTCCGATCACCAAGGCAACAATGGGTACAACCGTTACTCTGACCGCAGGTGCAGCTCCGTCCGGCAAGGTATTTGATAAGTGGGAAGTTGTAAGCGGCGGCATTACCCTTGCAGACGCAAATAGCGCAACCACAACATTTACTATGCCTGCAAGTGCAGTAAGTGTGAAAGCGACCTACAAGAACGCTCCACATACGCACACCTATAATCAGGAAACTGTAAAACCAGAAGCACTTAAAACCCCTGCTGACTGCACAAGCAACGCAGTATATTTCAAGAGCTGCTCCTGCGGTGCAATCAGCACAACAGATACCTTCGTAGCGATGAATACTGCTCTCGGTCATGCATATGGTTCTGATTGGAAATACGATTCTACAAACCACTGGCACGAATGTTCTCGTTGCCACGACAAAAAGGACGAAGCGGCTCACGATTACGGTTCTGACAATGTTTGCGACACCTGCGGATATTACAAAACTGTACCGCACACTCACAATCTGACTTTGGTTGCTGCGAAAGCTGCCACCTGCACAGAGGGCGGTAAGGAAGCATACTACAAGTGCGAAGGTTGTGGCAAGTTCTATGAAGATGTACTCGGTACAAAGGAAATAACCGACCTTCATCTTGGGGCAATATTTGCTAAGATTGCCCACACCACAAAGCAAACCGTAACAAAAGGCAACCCCCAACAGCAAACGGCAAGATAGTAAATTACTGTTCGGTATGTAAGAAAACTCTTTCAACGACAGTAATTTCCAAAGGCATCAAGCATAAAGCTTAAAGCAACATCATTAACATATAACGGAAAGGTTAGAACACCTAAGGTTATTGTTAAGGACAGAACAGGAAAGACACTTGTTAAGAATACTGACTATACTGTGTCTTATGCAAAAGGAAGAAAGTATGTTGGCAAGTACGCAGTAAAGATTACCTTTAAGGGTAAATACAGCGGAACAAAGACGCTTTATTTCACAATCAAGCCAAAGGCAACAAGTATTTCCTCACTTAAAGCAGGTTCAAAGAAGTTTACAGTAAAGTGGAAGAAGCAGGCTACACAGACAACAGGCTATCAAGTTCAAGTCGCAACCAATAAGAAATTCAAGAAGAACAAGAAAACCGTAACAATCAAGAAGCAGAAGACTACAAAGACTACCGTTAAAAAGCTTAAGGCAAAGAAAAAATATTATGTAAGAGTTTGCACCTATAAGACAGTTAAGATTAACGGCAAATCCATAAGGATTTATTCAGGCTGGTCAAAAACTAAGACTGTTACAACAAAGAAATAACAGATAGCTAACCATTTAAGGATGGCGGTAGCGGAGCTTCCGCTGTCGCCTTTTCCTTACGAAAAGAAATCGAACAAGGAGAAATCAAATGGACGAACAAGAAATTGAAGAAATACTCAGAACATTTGACAAAGCACCTTCGCCTTCGTCAGAGAATAGTGTTCAAAGTCATTTTAGTGCGATTGGGGGCATTTATGACTGAGACTTTTGAGAGACATCGCTCAAATCAAAATCGTAACACGAATTGAAATGAGCAAAACTCCGAGCGAATACAGAAAATCATATTTATAACCGTTGACTTTATAAAAGCTCGGGTGTATAATCAAAAAAATAAAGCTGTCTCGGCTGATAAAGACTATAAATTTTGCTGTTTCTGAACACAACAGCAGAGTTTACAGTCTTATTTTTTTAGGTGATAATATGAAATTCAAAAAATATGCAACAAAAACGCTGATGATCGTTATCGGATCAATAATATCCGCATACGGAATTACGCTTGCAATAGGCGCAGGTTTCGGCGGCGCAACACTTGCGATATTGTGGCAAGGGCTGACGAATGTGACAGGTATGTCAATCGGCACATCGTCGCTTATTGTGGCTGTGGCAATGATAATTTTTGCCCTTTTCTATGACAGAAAACAAATCAATATCGGCACAATTCTTTACCAAATCATTTACAGTTTTTTCGTAGATGTATTCACAAAAATTCAGCATTATACAGATATTAAAGCGGTTAATTTTGTTATAATGCTGCTTGGCATTGCTATATTTTCGTTCGGAACGGGGATTTACTCCGCCGCTGATTTCGGCAGGGGCTCATATGAAGCAGTCACATTTTCGCTTGCCGAAAAAAACGGGTGGAAAATCAAAATCGTACGAATGGTTCTTGATATTATAATGGTAATTATCGGCGTTTTGCTCGGCGGTAAATTCGGAATTTGCACAATTGCCACCGTTTTGCTCTCCGGTCCGATAATTCAGGCAACCGTAAGCACTGTTAAGAAATCAAAGATTTTAAAAAACATTTCTTAAAATTCTCATACAAGCCTAAAAGTGATAAGACATACAAAAAGGATGGAATTCGATTTTGAACAAGTCTGTAAAAAATGGACAATAGAAAAAACGGAGTTAAGGTTATATCCGCTAACGAAAACATTAGCGAAGGCTCAAAAGGCATAATTCTTGAATACGTACTTGAAGGTATGGCTGAATATTATTCAGCAGACTTATCAGAGAAAGTCATTTTGCCGATGATCGTACTTAAATGCTTTGATGATATTCTTTCCCCTACCCTACCAAAGAAGCCGTTGTTAAAAAGGCTGAAGAACTTCAAGCACAAGGTATGATTTCAGTTATTGACAAAGTAATGGCATTATTATACTATGACAGTGTGAGTTAACAGTAAACCAAAGAACAATATGTCGATCATGAAAGAATGCTCCTTTGTGTTTCCCGTGCTTATGATTATTACAAGCAAAATAGCTATTGACTAAAACATTTACACAAAATCAGTGTTAAAAATAT
>ENA-OPZZ01001356-OPZZ01001356.1-human-gut-metagenome-genome-assembly--contig:-NODE-1356-length-15264-cov-9.012552_pt1 | contig 15264 bp, 13 predicted proteins | sample MGYA00242487_ERZ504511 | MGnify/ENA primary metagenome ERZ504511 (study PRJEB26092, sample SAMD00036241) | human gut metagenome | host: Homo sapiens | study: EMG produced TPA metagenomics assembly of... | reverse complement strand
TGCATAAAGGACATTCCCATTTCCGCTGACTATGCACGTCTGACTCAGGCAATTGCCATGGGGAAATCCACAGTGGTCTGGATCATGTTGTCACACTGGAAATGGCACAGAAGCTTCTTTCACATCCGAATATCAGAGAAAAAGCCGAAAAAGCACAGAAGCTTCTGGAAGATGGTGTCATTTTTGAAGATGCGCTTTCAGAGTCAGGCCTCTTTGAAGGACTGAATGCACGTCTGATCACAGTCGGATTACGTACAGGTACAGCAGATGAAGTCATGAGCAAACTTGCCATCCGGTATCGTGAGATGGCGCTCACAATAACAGGAAACATTCTTTCTATCGCAGAACCTTCCATCGTTATCATCTTTTCTCTCCTGGTCGGACTGGTTCTTCTCTCTGTTATGATGCCTTTGCTTGGAATTCTTTCAGAAATTGCTATGTGAGGTAATGGATATGGATATATTTGAAACAGGACATACACGTCTCAGAAGAACATTGCGAAACATTCTGCCTGTTATTATACCGGCTGTTCTCTGTCTGATCTTTTATCTGGGAATTTCCTGTGCAGGCAGGGAAACCATTTCCCGGGAACAAAGTTCCCTGCAACAGGCTTTGGAGCAAAGCGCAATACAAGCTTATGCTCTTACAGGTCATTATCCCCTGAGCCTGGAAGAGCTACTGCACGATTACAATATTTCTTATGATACAGATAAATTTGTAGTTGAATATGTTCCGTCCGGCTCCAATCTTCTTCCTTCCATCAGCGTACTGGTTCTCTCTTCCGGAAAAGGAGGCAGTCTATGAATTTGAATCGCTCCAGCAGCCGCAGTCATTCCGTTTGCAGACTTTTCACAGTTGTACTGCTTGGACTTTTCCTGATCTTTCTGCTCGTGATGCTTCTTTTTTCAGCTCAGGCCTACCGGACAGCGACAAAAGGAACTCAGCAGAACAACAACCTGTATACCGCTTCCTCCTACATATCTGTCAAATTTCACCAGCATGACAGTTCGCAGAGCATTTTCACAGACACTGTAGATGGTTCTCCGGCACTCTGTATGACTGATACAGTAAACGATCAACAGTATATTACTTATATTTATCTGAAGGAGCAGCACCTGAAAGAGCTTTTTACTGCTGCCGGAAATACACCATCCGCACAGATGGGTACAAATATTGCCAGTCTCAGTGATTTTCAGATTCAGCAGGAGACAGACGGATTCTACCGTATTACCCTTAAAGATCCAGACGGTAATACCAGCAGCCTGCTGCTGCACTCTGGTTTTGGCAACAACAGTTTCTGACATACTGACATCATACAGGAGATTTCAAGCATGAAAAAATTAATCACACATTCAAAATCCAGCCTGTTTTTAATAGAAATGATTCTTTCCATTCTCATCCTTGCACTTACCTGCACTGTCTGCGTCAGAATCTTTGCAGCAGCAAAAACGCAGCGAGAAGAAGCCAGAGAACTTAATCACATCCAGGAGCTGGTCACTTCTGCCGGCGAAACTCTGGAAGGGTGGAACGGTCAGCTTTCATCATTTATCAGTATATTCGGACAGCCCTCAAAAACTTCCGGCGCTCTACTGCAATATTACTATGATGACAGCTGGAATCCCTGTACAGAAAATTCGGCTGAATATACCATGACCATACAGCCGGCTGCTTCTGAGACAGAAAAAATCTGCAGATATAAATTTTTACAACTCGCAGCACGACAATTTATATCAGCTTTCTGTCAACCTTCCCTTTTACATCAGAAAGGACGGTCAGCCATGAATAAAAACAGAACCTCGTTCCTCTCTGTGGGAATCCCATCCATGTGTACGATTTTCTCCGTACTCTGTCTGGTCATCCTTGCGTTGCTGACTCTTAATACTTCCGAACAGGATCTGCAGACCAGCCGGATTGCGCTTGAACAGACCACCGCCTATTATACCGCCTGCTCTGCTGCTTCCTCAAAATATCAGGAACTGACAGCCTACGCTCAACAGGCATTTACGGACGGTCAAAAACAACAGACTTATAATACCCTTATGTCGTCTGTCACACAACAATATCCGGATGCCAGATGGGATCCCAAAACACAGATTTTATCCTTCACTGTAGATTTTGCCGAGGAACAGGCAATATATGTAGAAATAAACATTCCATATTCTTCCGACCTGATACCGGAAATTCTCACATGGAAAACCATCAGCACCGCTGCCTGGAATCCAGACACAAGACAACCTGTTTACAAAGGAGATTCAAAATGACAGAACAGATAACACCTGAATATTTATCCTTCGCAACCGAACATCACGCATCCGATATTTTTATCATTGCCGGTCGTCCGCTTTCCTTTAAAATCAACGGCAAACTGTCAATATATGGCGAACGGTTAATGCCTGCTGATACAGAAATCCTGCTACGGCAGATTTATCAGATGTCCAACAACCGTAACTTTGACCGTTTTCTGAAAATCGGAGATGATGACTTTTCTTTTTCCATCCCCGGACTTTCCCGTTTTCGTGTTAATACCTACCGCCAAAGAGGTTCTCTTGCTGCAGTTATCAGGGTAATTGCTTTTGAACTTCCCGATCCCGGAATTCTCAATATTCCGGAAGATGTTATGTCTGTTTCTGATTTTACCAAAGGAATGGTACTTGTTACAGGACCTGCAGGAAGTGGTAAATCCACAACAATGGCATGTATTGTTGACCGTATCAATCATTCCCGGGAAGGTCACATCATCACCCTGGAAGACCCTTTGGAATATCTGCACAGACATGACAAATGTATTGTCAGTCAGCGTGAAATATGCACAGATACGGAAAGCTATCTGGTGTCCCTCCGAGCCACTCTGAGACAGAGTCCGGATGTGATCCTTCTTGGCGAAATGCGAGATTATGAAACGATCCAAACCGCCATGACTGCCGCTGAAACCGGCCATCTGATCCTGTCCAGTCTTCATACCACAGGTGCCGCCAATACTATCGGGCGCATTGTAGATGTATTTGAACCGGCTCAGCAACGGCAGATTTCCATTCAGTTATCCATGGTATTGCAGGCAGTAATTTCCCAACAGCTTATCCCTGATATAAACGGGCACACTATCCCTGCCTTTGAAGTTATGCGTTTGAATCCGGCAATACGAAACATGATCCGGGACAATAAAGTTCATCAGATTGATGGAGTTATCGCTTCTTCTGCGCATGAACATATGCGTTCCATGGATCAGAGCCTTCTGGAACTTTATAAACAGAACAAAATCACAAAAGAAACCGCATTAAAATTTGCGTCCAATGCAGATATGTTAAAACGGAAGCTATAACATAATGAGAATTGCTCCGCTGATTTTCCGGTATACAAAAACAGTTCAGAAATGAGTTTATCCAAAATTTTGAATATATTTCATCTCTGAACTGCTCTTATTTTTCTGTTTTCTGTTCAAATATAGTCAAGCGGATAACTACTCCGCAGGGAACTTATCTGATCCGGTTAATGTACCAGATTTCCCACCAATCCATAAGAAACAATATACATAATCACAGTCGCCATGATAATCCCACAAAAAATTGCCAGGGAAGACTTCTTAATATCAATCTCCAGAAGAGAAGCGATCAGAGAACCTGTCCATGCCCCTGTTCCCGGAAGCGGGATTCCCACAAACAACATCAGCCCCCAGAACTCATATTTCTTTACCTGATCACTCTTTCTCATTGCCCTGTCTTCCAGTTTTATAACAAGCCCCCGAAAAAGTTTCGTCTTTTTTAAAACCTTGAAAATCTGTCTGATAAACAACAGAATAAACGGAATAGGAATAATATTTCCAACAATACACAGTGGAATTGCCTTTGCAGCCGATATCTTAAGTAAGGATGCTGCAAGCAATCCTCCCCTGAGTTCCAAAAGCGGAATCATTGAAATAATAAAAACTGCCCCTTCAGGTGAAATATATTGTGACAGATTCTGTGAAAACCAATGTACCAGCGCTTCCATAAAGCCTCCTAACTCTTACTTCAGATAATCTTTCAAAAAGTCAATAAATTTCTGCATTTCTTCCTTTGTTCCAACTGTGATACGAAGGAAATTGTCAATTCTGTCCTCCTGGAAGTAACGAACATAAATATGCTGCCCTCTCAATGCCTCAAAAAGTTCTTTCGCAGGGCAGGATTTTATGCGTAGCAAAAATAAAGTTAGACATAGAATCCTGAAAAGAGAATCCCAGTGCCTTCAATTCTTTCTTTGTCCATTCTCTTGTCTCTATGATTTTATTACATGTCTCATCAAAATATGCTTTATCTTCAACTGCCGCCACACCTGCAGCAATCGCTGTACGGTCCATAGTATAAGAATTAAAAGAATACTTCACATCATTCAGGAATCTGATCAGTTTCTCATTTCCACACGCAAAACCAATTCTCATCCCAGCCATAGAACGCGACTTGGAAAATGTCTGTACGACCAGAAGGTTGTCATATTTTTCAATCAATGGAAGCGCCGACTGACCACCAAAATCCACATAAGCCTCGTCCACGATCACAATCACATCAGGATTATGGCGGATAATATCCTCCACTTCCTCCAGCGGCATCTCCACACCTGTCGGCGCATTCGGATTCGGGAATACAATTCCTCCGTTTTCTCTGAAATAATCTTCCTTCCTTATATGAAAGTTCTCATCCAGTGCCGGTCTCTCATATGGAATGCGAAACAGGTCTGCCCATACATCATAAAAAGAATATGTGATATCCGGAAAAAGAACCGGCTTCTGTGAATTAAAGAATGTAAGGAAACTCATGGCAAGCACATCATCGGAACCTACTCCCACAAAAACCTGTTCATCCTTCAGCCCGTAATTCTTTGCAATGGCATGTACCAGTTCTCCTGCTGTAGGATCCGGATAAAGTCTCATAGTATCTGTATCCATCTCCCTCAACGCCTTCTCCACTCCAGGTGCCGGTGGATACGGATTCTCGTTGGTATTCAGCTTGATCATATCCGGCTGATTGGGCTGCTCGCCTGGTGTATATGGTATTACTTTACGTATATTTTCTTCCCATCTGCTCATTTATCTGGTTCCTTTCATGTTTTTTATTGTTTTTCACTTTCGTCAGTATAACATTAATCTCTATTTTCGTAAATCAACTTTTTGCATTTTACTGATTGACAAACCCACTTTGCAAGTTTATAATAGGCGGCAGAAAAGATAAGAAGAATCAAAACGTTGAAGAGAAGAGTACGCTGAGGAACGTTACAGAGAGAAATGTATACCGGTGCAAGCATTTCATCGCGAACCAGCCGAAGACCACCTCTGAGTGACTTTAATACAGTCCGGTGATTCCGTTACCATCGAATGAAGCGGTTCTGATCAGATGATTTATCCATCAGTAATGTATCAGAACAACCGGGGTGGAACCGCGAGTAATGTTATCTCGTCCCCTACAGTATTTAACCGTACTGTAGGGGATTTTTTTATTCTTTCTTTTACCCCTTCGCAGTACAAAAACCTGTTACTGTTCACTCCGTTCTCAGCAGCACGCTCCGCGGGATATCAACAGTGAACAGCAACTATAGCAAATCCATACTAACGTAAAGGAGATAATCATCATGATCGTAACATTAAAAGACGGCTCAAAAAAAGAATACGCTGAAGCAAAATCCGTAATCGACATTGCTTACGACATCAGCGAGGGACTTGCACGTGCTGCCTGTGCAGGAGAAGTAAACGGAGAAGTTGTAGACCTGAGAACAGTTATTGACAGTGACTGCGAATTAAACATCCTGACAGTAAAAGATGAAAAAGGACTTGCAGTTCTCCGCCATACAGCATCCCACGTACTTGCCCAGGCAGTACAGACCTTATTCCCGGATGCAAAGGTTGCTATCGGACCTTCTATTGATACAGGATTCTACTATGATTTCGACTGCCCTCCATTCTCCCGTGATGACCTGGATGCAATCGAAAAAGAAATGAAAAAGATCATCAAAAAAGGCGCTAAGATTGAACGCTTCACAAAATCAAGAGAAGATGCCATCGCATACTTCCAGGAGAAAAATGAACCATACAAGGTAGAACTTATCGAAGATCTTCCGGAAGGCTCCGAAATCTCTTTCTATTCACAGGGAGACTGGACAGACCTCTGCGCAGGTCCTCACCTTATGAGTGTAAAGGGTGTAAAGGCATTCAAGCTTCTCTCCTCTTCCAGCGCTTACTGGAGAGGCAGCGAAAAGAACGCAATGCTCACACGTATCTACGGAACAGCTTATGCTTCCAAGGATGAGTTAAAAGAACATCTGGAACAGATGGAAGAAGCAAAAAAACGCGATCACAATAAACTTGGACGTGAAATGAAAATCTTCACAACTGTAGATGTAATCGGACAGGGACTTCCTCTTATCATGCCAAACGGTGTGATCATGATGCAGGAGCTTCAGCGCTGGATTGAAGACGAAGAGACAAAACGTGGCTATGTAAGAACAAAAACTCCGTTAATGGCAAAGAGTGACCTCTACAAAATTTCCGGTCACTGGGATCACTACAAAGACGGTATGTTCGTTCTCGGTGACGAAGAAACAGACAAAGAAGTATTTGCGCTTCGTCCTATGACATGCCCATTCCAGTACTATGTATACAAAGCAGAACAGCACAGCTATCGTGATCTGCCTCTTCGTTACGGCGAAACATCCACTCTGTTCCGTAATGAGGATTCCGGGGAAATGCATGGTCTGACACGTGTACGTCAGTTCACGATCTCCGAAGGTCATCTGATCGTAAGACCTGACCAGATGGTAAAAGAATTTAAAGACTGTATCGCACTTGCACAGTACTGCCTGCAGGTTCTTGGTGTAGAAGAGGACGTAACCTATCACCTTTCTAAATGGGATCCGAACAACAGAGAGAAATACATCGGTGATGCAGAAGTGTGGAATCAGACAGAAGCTCATATCCGCCAGATGCTTGAAGAACTGAACATTCCATTTACAGAGGATGTTGGAGAAGCTGCTTTCTACGGACCTAAGGTTGATATCAATGCCAAAAATGTATACGGAAAAGAAGATACAATGATCACGATCCAGTGGGATGCTCTTCTTGCTGAACAGTTTGATATGTACTACATCGATGAAAATGGTGAGAAACAGCGTCCATACATCATCCACCGTACATCCATGGGATGCTATGAGAGAACACTGGCATGGCTGATTGAGAAATATGCAGGTATGTTCCCGACCTGGCTCTGCCCGGAACAGGTTCGTGTAATTCCGATCTCTGAGAAATTCCACGACTATGCTGCCAAAGTGGAAGCACAGTTAAAAGAAAACGGAATCCGCTGCTCCGTTGACCAGCGTTCCGAAAAGATGGGCTACAAGATCCGTGAAGCACGCCTTGCAAGAGTTCCATACATGCTCATCGTTGGTGCCAAAGAGGAAGAAGAAGGCAAGGTTTCCGTAAGAAGCCGTTACCTTGGTGATGAAGGAATGAAAGATCTTGGTGAATTCCTTACATCCATCAAAGAAGAAATAAAAAACAAGACAATTCGTAAAATCGAAGTTCAGGAAGAAAATAAATAAAACAGGTATTTTACTTTAACCTGTTCAAATAAGTCCCCACCCTCTGCTTTAATTGCATCAGGCAACAAGCACTGGGTGGGGACTTTTATTTATCAGTTATCCCATCTGTACAATTACATGGTATTCATTTCTGCCATTGACCATAGGAATCTGGTTTCCATTTATTCTCTCTCCATCTACCTCAATCCATCTGACTCCTTTCTGCACACCTTTCGGTTTATGGATCTCAATATGATAATCCGCTCCTCTAAAATGACGGTTCACTTTAAAATTGCCAAACGCTTCCGGAAGGCAGGGGTCTACGATCAGACCATCATATTCTGGCTGAATGCCAAGAAGCGCCTGTGACAGGTTTACAAATGTCCACGCCGCAGTTCCTGTCAGCCAACTGTTTTTTGCCTCTCCAAATCCTGGTGCATCAGCTCCCGCGATCATCTGCGAATATACATATGGTTCTGTCCGGTGAATATCACTGATTTCCTCAATATAAGATGGACATATTTTACGATAAACCTCAAATGCCCTGTTTCCTCTTCCAAGCACAGTCTCCGCAATGGAAATCCACGGATTGTTATGGCAGAAAATTCCTGCATTTTCTTTATATCCAGGCGGATAAGAAGTAATTTCCCCAAGTTCCAGATGGTATCTTGTATAAGCCGGCTGAAGGATCATTATTCCATACTTTGTTTCCAGCAATTCATTCACAGAGTCCAAAGCTTTTTCTGCTATTCCTTCTTCCTTGCCGATTCCTGCCATAACACAGAATCCCTGTGGTTCAATAAAAATCTTTCCTTCTTCGCATTCTTTTGAACCAACCTTTTCAGACTGTGCATCATAGGCACGTAGGAACCATTCTCCGTCCCATCCATTGTCCAACACTGCCTGATACATCTCATACACTGCTTTCCCCGCTTCTTTTGCAAGTTCTGTGTGCCCGGTCCGCTCACAGAGCTCCTCAAATTCTTTTCCATATTTCACAAACATACCTGCAATAAATACAGATTCTGCCACAGGGCCTTCCGACGGCCCTGTTGTCTGAAAGGATTCTCCAGGTTCACTGGAAAAGCAATTCAGATTCAGGCAGTCATTCCAGTCTGCCCTTCCGATCAGAGGAAGTTTGTGAGGACCGAGATGGGTTACTGTGTAACGAAAAGATTTCTCCAGATGTTCAAAAAGCGGTACCTCTGTTCCCTTCTTACAATCAAAGGGTACCTGCACATCAAGTATCCCATAATCACCAGTCTCTTTGATATATGCTACTACTGCTGCGATCAGCCATAACGGGTCGTCATTAAATCCGCTTCCAATATCCAGATTCCCCTGTTTTGTCAGCGGCTGGTACTGATGATATGCACTTCCATCCGGAAACTGCGTAGATGCTATATCAATAATCCTTTCCCTTGCCCGCTCCGGGATAAGATGCACAAATCCCAGAAGATCCTGACAAGAATCGCGAAACCCCATCCCCCGTCCTGTTCCTGATTCGTAATAAGATGCTGATCTGGACATATTGAAAGTTACCATACACTGATATTGATTCCAGATATTTGCCATGCGGTCAATATGTTCGTTCTCGCTGACGACTGCAAAGCGTGCCAGTAATGTTTCCCAGTAATTTTTCAGTTCTGCAAAGGCCTGCATCGCTTTTTCCATTGTATTAAATCTTTCAATCAATGCTTTTGCAGAGGTTTTATTGATAATTCCGGGAGCTTCCCATTTATCATCTGCCGGATTTTCACAATATCCCAGCACAAAAACAAATTCTTTTTCTTCTCCCGGCAGCAGAGTCAGATCTATCTGATGTGCAGCAATGGGATACCATCCGCTTGCAATAGAGTTACTGCATTTTTTCTTACATACAGCTTCCGGAAAAGCATTCCCGTTTCCTGCTCCCAGAAAAACATCTCTGTTAGTATCATAATTGTCCACCTGTGTATTTACTGTAAAGAAACTGTAATGTTTCCTTCTTTCTCTGTATTCTGTCTTATGATAAATCGTACTCCCCTGTACTTCCACTTCCCCGATACTTAAATTCCTCTGGAAGTTCGATGCGTCATCCACTGCATTCCAGAGGCAGAATTCCACGTATGAGAACAGAGAAATATTTTTTTCAGTTTCAGAGTTATTTTTCAGTTTCAGACAATTGATCTCACATGGAGCATCAGAGGGCACAAAAACCAGAAGCTCTGCTTTCAGATTATTTTTCGAAGAACAGAAGCGACTGTATCCAAGACCATGTCTGCATTCATAAGTATCTGTTTCTGTTGCAGACGGCATAGTTCCCGGATTCCAGATTACTCCGTCATCATTAATATAATAATACTTTCCGTTGGAATCTGCAGGAATATTATTATAACGGTACCTGGTAATTCGCAACAATTTTGCATCTTTATAAAAGCTATATCCTCCGCAGGTGTTGGAGATCAGTGAAAAGAAATCATTACTTCCCAGATAATTGATCCAGGGTAATGGTGTATGTGGTGTAGTGATAACATATTCTTTCGCCTTGTCGTCAAAATATCCGAATTTCATTGAAAAGCCTCCTTAAAAAAGAATAAATAAACACTTGTAAGAAAAAGGCTGAAAACATACTTGCGAAAACGAATACGTTCAGAATTCATAGTTTATTATATAGTTTAGATTGGATTTATCACAGTATAATTCAGTTTTTCAAAAAAATCAACTACATTTTTAGCAGTCAAAATATTTCGCAACTGTTATTTTGACTTCCGTAAGATTATTGCGAAACTTTTCGCTATATTAAAGCCTGTTTTTTGTGAAATTAATAAATTATTATAAATTCTTTTTTGTGCAACAGGGATAAATTATGCAAATACAACAAAAATACTTGAAATTTATCTGAAAACGAAGTACGATTAGCTTGCGAAAACGTTTTAGAAGCAAAAAACAGAAAAGGCTGGATTATAATATGGTATCCATGAAAGACATCGCAAAACAATGTAACGTATCTGTTGCAAGCGTCAGCAAAGCACTTAATGGTTATTCGGATATCAGCGAAGAAACCCGACAGCTTATTTTAAAGACTGCATCAGAAATGGGATATCTTCCAAATTCCTCAGCAAGAGCACTAAAGACCAGACGCAGTTATAATCTTGGTATACTTTTTGTAGACGAAGCCATGAGTGGCCTCACCCATGATTATTTCAATCATGTACTGGAAAGCTTTAAACGCACTGCCGAATCCAGAGGATATGACATCACTTTTACCAGTGGAAACCTCTCTGGTCAGCATCTCAGTTATTATGAGCACTGCCGTTACCGTGGAGTCGATGGAGTGGTGATCGCCTGTATCAATTTTTTTACAGAAGAGGTACAGCGCCTGGTACAGTCCGAGATACCGGTAGTCACTATCGATCATGTATTTGATGGAAGAATTGCTGTTGTTTCCAACAACATTCAGGGAATGGAAGAACTTGTCTCTTATATTCTTGAACGGGGACACAGAAAGATTGCCTATATTCACGGAGAAGATTCCTCTGTCACACGAAACAGACTTGGAAGTTTTTACAGAACTCTCCAGAAAAAACGAATCGATATACCTGATGAATATATGCCAGTCATTCCTTATCGAGATGCAGAAGCTGCAGCAATAGCAACTTCAGAGCTTCTGGATCTGAAAGATCCTCCTACCTGTATCCTCTATCCAGATGACTTCTCCGCACTGGGTGGCATCAATGAAATCCACGAACGTGGACTTCGAATACCAGATGATATTTCCATTGCAGGCTATGACGGACTTACTTTTGCCCGCATCCTGGAGCCACGGCTGACAACTCTGTGTCAGGACACAGAAACGATTGGACGGCTTGCCGCACAGAAGCTGATTGATCTTATCGAGAATCCTAAAACAACGATCATCGATAAATTCACCGTTGATGGAAGACTTTTCCCCGGTGCATCAGTCAGAAATCTGGCAAAATAAGAAAATCTTCAGTATCTTCACAGTTGGTGGACTGCTGAAAAGTTACGATCAACCCAAAACAATTATCACAAGGAGGTAATAACATGATGAAGAGAAAAGCTATGGCAATTACATTAACAGCAGCTATGCTTGCTGGTCTTACAGCAGTTCCAACATGGGCTGAAGATGCAGCCGCTGACGAAGGTAAAGTTTTAAACATTTATTGCTGGAATGAAGAATTCAAATCCCGTCTGACTGACCACTATCCCGGATATGAAGAAGTTGACGGAACTCATGGCAAGATCGGAGATGTTGATGTTGTATGGAACATTACTCCTTCTGATGACAATGCATATCAGAATAATCTGGATGAGACTCTTCTGAAACAGGCTGATGCAGCAGCAGATGACAAAATCGATCTCTTCCTTGTTGAAGCCGATTATGCACTGAAATATGTAAATACAGATTATACAATGTCTGTGGCAGATCTGGGAATCACAGATGAGGAAGTTGCAGACCAGTATCAGTACACCAAAGATGTTATGACAGATTCGGATGGCAACTTAAAAGGTCTTTCCTGGCAGGGCTGCCCGGGTGCTATGATCTACAGAAGAGATATTGCAAAAGAAGTATTCGGAAGCGATGATCCGGCAGAGGTTCAGAAGAAAGTTGCAGACTGGGATACATTTAAGGCAACAGCTGAAGAGCTGAAGGAAAAAGGCTATCAGATGACTTCCACTGTAAATGATGCCTACCGTGTATTCTCTAATAATGTAACTTCCCCATGGGTTGTTGACGGAAAGATCACTGTTGATGACAATATCAAAAACTGGGTAGATATGTCCAAGGAAATGGTTGATGCCGGAGAAACAGCTACCTATGAATTGTGGAGTGATGACTGGAGCAAGGGCTTCTTCAAAGACAGCAATGTATTCTCATATTTCGGACCTGCATGGTTCATCGACTTCTCCATGAGCGCTGACCAGGATGGTTCAGTTGGTAAAGATGGCGGCTGGGCTGCAACAGAAGGGCCACAGGGCTTCTACTGGGGCGGAACATGGATCACAGCAGCTGCAGGCACAGACAATCCCACACTGGTTGCTGATATCATGAGAACGATGACAACTAACGTTGACGTTATGAAAGAAATCGTTACTGCTGATAATGACTTCGTAAACAATAAACCTGCCATGGAAGAAATGGCTAAAGATGAAAGCTACGGCGATGCAGTTCTTGGTGGACAGAATCCTCTGGCTATGTTCTGTGCAGGCGCTGATAAGATTGATCTGAGTAACATGAGTATCTATGATCAGGGCTGCAACGAAGAATTCCAGAATGCCATGAAGAACTACTTCGAAGGCAACGCATCTTATGATGAAGCTCTCGACCTGTTCTATAAGGCAGTTGTAGAAAAATATCCGGAACTTTCCTATTAATCAAACATTGAAACCTGTGTGCCTGCCTGACCATCAGGCAGGCACACTTTGGATTACAGCAGACTATGGAGGAAGATAATGGCAAAGAATAATAACCATAAAGCGGTCAGCTATAACAAATGGGGATATATCTTCCTGATACCATTTGTAGTAGTATATCTCATATTCCAGCTCGTTCCGCTTATCAGTACAATTTATAACAGTTTCTTTGAAAATTACAGATCTGGATTAACGCAGATAGGACCGAATTTTGTGGGACTTGCCAATTATGCAAAGCTCTTTCAGGGTGGCGATATCTGGATTTATTTTAAAAACACAATGATCATGTGGGTAATGGGATTTATCCCACAGATCCTGGTTTCCCTGCTCCTGGCTGCCTGGTTCTCCAATCCAAGCCTCCGGCTTAAGGGACAGCGCTTCTTCAAAACAGTTATTTATCTGCCAAACCTGATCATGGCATCCGCCTTTGCAATGTTATTCTTTACCTTATTTGCAGACGGCGGTCCCATCAATGCAATGCTGATGCAGTCAGGAATACTGAAACAGGCATATTCCTTTTTCAGCCATGCCTGGAGTGCCAGAACCCTTGTTGCAGTCCTGAACTTCCTGATGTGGTTCGGAAATACAACTATTCTTCTTATGGCAGGTATGATGGGAATTGACTCCTCGCTTTACGAGGCAGCTGAAGTAGACGGTGCAACTTCCTCACAGATTTTCAGAAAGATCACTCTTCCACTCCTTCGTCCAATCCTGATCTATGTTATGATCACATCCCTGATCGGCGGCATGCAGATGTTCGATGTACCTCAGATCCTGACAAACGGAACCGGCGACCCCATGCGTTCCACTATGACACTGATCATGTTCCTGAACAAGCATCTGTTCAGCAAGAACTACGGAATGGGTGGTGCATTATCCGTATTCCTGTTCATTATCACAGGAGTGCTCAGCCTGATCGTATTCCGCTTTAACAAGATAAAAGACTGATGGAGGTGAGAAGAATGAATGAAAAAAACTCCAAAAATAAAAAAGGAATGAGCATGAAAGGTCAGCGTACTCTTGCCTATATCGTACTGATCATCATTTCCTTCTTCTGCCTGTTCTGGTTTTATGTACTGTTTATCAATGCCACCAGATCTAATGGCGCACTGAAAAAGGGATTCACAGCCATTCCCGGAGGACATCTCATTGAGAACTGGAAAAATCTTCTCGCAGGAACACTCCCTGTATGGAATGGTATGTTCAACAGTATTTTCATTGCTACCTGCTCCGCTGTTTTATGTACCTATTTTTCAACAATGACTGCTTACGCTATCCATGCATACAATTTTAAAGCAAAAAAATTTATGTTTACATTTATCCTTGCAGTCATGATGATCCCAACTCAGGTAACTGCTCTTGGATTCCTTCAGCTGTTGGGAAAAATAGGTCTGGACGACTCCTTTGTCCCACTGATCGTTCCAAGTATTGCTGCTCCTGTTACTTTCTTCTATATGAAACAGTACATGGAAAGCAACCTTCCTCTGGAGCTTGTGGAAGCAGCACGTATTGACGGTTCCGGTGAATTTAATACCTTTAACAAAATCGTATTCCCGCTTATGAAACCGGCTATCGCTGTGCAGGCAATTTTTACCTTTGTACAGAGCTGGAATAATTACTTCATTCCGGCGCTGGTCCTTCACTCAGATAAAAAGAAAACACTTCCTGTACTGATCGCACAGCTTCGAAGTGCAGACTTCCTGAAGTTTGACATGGGACAGGTGTATGTAATGATCGCCTTTTCCATCTTCCCGGTCATCATTGTCTACATTCTTCTTTCCAGATTCATTGTAGAAGGTGTTTCCGCAGGTGCGGTTAAGGGTTAGATGCTGATACAACAAAAGCTGTCTGTTCCGGATGCAAATACATCCGGAATCCAGACAGCTTTTTTAATTATTTGCAGTACTGTTCTGTAATGATGTTACTATTTACAGCTCAGAGTTTTATTTTCTTAGATCTCAGCCAGTTTCAGCAGATCCGGGATCTTGGATTCCCAGCCAAGTGCCATGATATGTACACCCTGACAGTATGGCTTGCACTCTTTGATGATACGTGCAGCGATCTCAACACCTGTGATACCTGCTTTTGTCTTTTCTTTGTCTGCTTTCAGTTCCTCGAGCATCTCGTCCGGAACATGAATACCGGCAACATTATTGTTCATGAATTTAGCCATTCCAGCAGACTTCGGAATGATGATACCAACCTGTACAGGTTTTCCGAACTGTTTTGCTTTTTCCATGAATTTGATGAATTTCTCCGGCTCAAATACTGCCTGTGTCTGGAAGTATTCTGCACCTGCAGCTACTT
>ENA-OPZZ01001355-OPZZ01001355.1-human-gut-metagenome-genome-assembly--contig:-NODE-1355-length-15275-cov-3.442237_pt1 | contig 15275 bp, 11 predicted proteins | sample MGYA00242487_ERZ504511 | MGnify/ENA primary metagenome ERZ504511 (study PRJEB26092, sample SAMD00036241) | human gut metagenome | host: Homo sapiens | study: EMG produced TPA metagenomics assembly of... | reverse complement strand
GCGTTATTATGGTAATTCTGAAATGCGGGTGCTGAATTACGGACTTCGTAAAGAATTTGCAGACCGCTATAATCTGGATGAGCTGATGAAAACCAACCGGTTGACTGACAAGCAGATGGCGGAGGATATTGCCGGTATATTGGAATAACCTTTTACGGAATGGCTGAAGTCCGAGACTTCAGCCATTTTTGTAATAGTGAAATAGATAAGCCGGATTAAAACTGTTTGTTATCATAAGCATGAGAACTGGAATACTTATTCTTTTTCCAGAAGCGAATAAAACACAGGATGATAATCGGGAAGTAGTTCCGGGTGAAAAGCTTTTATCATGTCACTCAGAAGAACATCGGGTGAGAGGGGAAGATTCTCATACAAAGGTATCCATTCCAGATTGCAATAAATAACCTTCTTTTCTTTAAAAGCCCGGAAATCAGCATATTGTGGATTGGAAGCTTTTAATGCTTCATAAGAGAATTCTCCTTTATAACCATTCATCACTCTCCAGTAGCCGGCATTATATCCTTTGGCGTATACGGTTTCAAAATCCATGAGTACACCTCCTGTTTCACTATTATCCTTCATAAAGTAATCGGCCCCTGCGTCGGCGAACAAGCGGGCATAGAAACTTTGTCCTCCGGGTACATACCAGGTATCTCTTCTCATTTCTCCACTGAATACACTGGGACGCTGTTTTACATTGGAAACTTTGGCTTTCAACAGGTTATAGCGTTGTTCCATTTGTGCAAATAATTGGCATGCCTCTTCCTCTTTACCGATAAACATACCTGCTACCTTGATCCATTCGGACAGCCCCAATGGTGATGTTTCCTTGAAAGCCCAATAGGGGACCAGAGGGATGTTCAGCTCTTTCATCACTTCATACCCTCCCCGGCGGTTGGGAGATACGAAAATGATATCGGGTTGGGATGCAATGATGATTTCCGTATCAAAAGTTTCCTTCCATTCCTATCTTTTTCACCCGTCCGTCTTTTAATCGGGCAAGCCATTCCTTATTCTGCATCCGGCGGGTGGTACTTGTCGCTACCACTTTGTCATAAGCGTTCAGACCGGTAAAACCTGCCAGTTGAGGCGTGGTCATGCAGATCACTCTGTCTGTCGGGGTCGGAATAACGGTATAGCCATCGGGTATCTCGGCTTTTGTTCCTTTAGGAACTAAGGCGAAAAGTTCGGGTATTGCATGGTTATTGTTCGGCTCCGAGATGGACAGAAGCTTTACTCCATCCGGACGAACAGTTATCTTGAAGCCTTTGGCATAATGGGGGGCCAGGGCTGTTTGTATGGTATCTGCGGAAGGTAGCCCGTTTTCACTCACCGGGTTGCGGCTTTTATAGCCGCAACCTGCCAGGCAGAAAGTTGTTATGAGCAGATAGACAAGTCTGGTTTTAGAGGTCATGCTAAAAATAGTTTTATTGCTTGAAACGAACCAGCAGACTGACATAGAAAGAGCGTCCCGGTGTCAGAGTTGCATAATTACTGTTATAAGGACGGTCATCTGTGTAATTGAAAATGTTTTCAACTCCGACGGCGGGTTCCAGAGCAACAGATTTTAAATTGAATGAATGGCGTGTGTTGATATCCCAAAGCTGGTGGGCGGGGGCGTTGCCGTAAGTTTTAGACCAGCGTGTACCTTGATAGCGTCCGTTGATTGCAATATTGAATGTATAATCGTTCCATGTTTTTCGCCAGCTGGCATTGAAATTACCCGAGTGACGTACTGTTCTTTCCAAACGGATGTCTTCCGTACGGTTGCGCCCGTCCGTGTAAATATAGTTTGCTCCGAACATGAAGTCTGTGAAGGGACGGACTGAAAAACCTATGTCAAAGCCTTTCACACGTGCCTTTTCTATATTGCGGTACTGGCGTCTGCGAGTGATGCCGTTTTCAATATCTTCGGGCGTTGTTCCTATATCTTCCGCTTCGATCTTGTCTTTCAGGTCATTCTGATAAATGGACGCGGCAATGGAGAACAAACGATGATTGTATTCTATATTCAAATTATAGAAATTGCTCTTTTCCGGGTCCAGGTCAGGGTCTCCGACCGTGATTTGTCCACGGCTTTCAGAAACGGCATACATTTGTTGCAAGGTAGGTGAACGGAATCCGGCAGCGTAGGATGCACGTACATTCAGTCCTGAATATTGGTACATCAAGGATAGTTTGGGCGTGAACTGGCTTTTAAACTTTTCATTATAGGCATATCGTATACCTGCCACTACGCTGATTGCATCCAGTAGTTTTACTTCGTCCTGTACGTATGCTGCCAGTGTATAAACACTTTGGTATTCATTATTCAGCATCTTGCTGGTTTCAGTCGGCTCCAAGCCTTCGAATACATAGTCCAGTCCGGTAAAAAGTGTATTGTTCTCGTGGGTTTTGAATACACCTTTTAGATTGGCATTGGTGTAAGTCTGGTCTTTACTGAGGACTTCGTCACCGGTTTTATGCGTTTTTGCATCATTTATATAGTCATAAAAAGAACGGAAATTGGTGGTGCTTATATTCCCTTCTATATATGAAGCCCGCTTAGCCAACAGATATTTGGCTGTTCCACCCACTGTATAGGACTGATGCCGGTTGTTGTAATCGTAGGCTCCGGTACGGTCGTTCTCGCTGATAAAAAGATTACCGTTCAAATGAAGGCTTAAACGCTCTGTGGCTGCGTAGCTCAAGGTTTGGCTCACATTATGCGAATGATTCTTATAGACCGGTTTCTTTGTGGTTTCCACCAGTTCTCCCTTGCTTTCCTCATACGGATTCAGTTGCCATCCATCCGAAGTGCGGTAATTATAGTTCAAGTGTGCGGATAATTTTCCATCATTGGCGTCTGCGTTGACTGATTCTGAAATTCGTCCGTGAGAACTTACACGGGTATTGGAAGATACATTCAATGCAGATTTAGGATCATCGGTAATGATATTGATTACTCCTGCGATGGCGTCACTGCCATAAAGGGCGGAAGATGCTCCTTTCAATACTTCAATACGTTTTACGGCATCCATATTGATCCGGTCGTAATCTATAGATCCCGAAATATCTCCGGCTACTTTTTTACCGTTAATTAATACGAGGAGGTATTTATCAGGCAGTCCGTTTACGTATAGGGTTGTTCCCATAGCGGTGGTTTGCACCGAGATAGAGGGAACCAGTTTCACCAAGGCATCCTGGAAACTGGATGGATTGGCATTTTGCAGATCACATTGGGAAATGACCTCTACGGGTACAGGGCTGTCTTTCAGCTTGTGGTGAGTTCCGGTTCCGGTTACCACTACCTGATCCATGTTGAAAGTGGTACTTTTCAGCCTTATCACCATTTCTTTTTGACTTTGACTGACTTTCTGAGTGACAGGAGCATAATTCAGGCAACTGGTACGCAGGGTATACGTTCCCTCTTTGATGTCTTTCAACAAAAGTTCTCCTTTAGGATTGGTAGCACATCCTATTGTAGTTTGTTCCAAACGTACGTTAGCGCCTTCCACCGGCTTTCCTGTACGGGCATCCACTACTTTTCCACTTAACGAGTATCTGGGCGGATGCACACACACCTGCAGCCGAAATAAGGCTGTTCAGTAAACATTTCTTTTTCATCGAAATAATTTAAGAATTAATAATTAGCTTTCCTGGTCCCCGGGAAAGCGTGAATTATCTATGTTCAGACCTGGCAGGTTTCCTGGCTTCACCCTGAAAAGCGCCTTCCCATTTCTTACAAAGGAAACAGTGGCATGGCGAGAGTTGCTTTTCATTGACGGGTTTCACAGTAGCGGGCACTGCTTCGGATTCTATGACCGAATTCCCTTTTATGCAAATACGGAAAGTACTTACATCACCAAATCTGATGCAAAGGTAGGGTTTTATTTTAAAATCTTTTGGGATTCTGAAAATAAAAGAAACATTTTTGTGATGTTTGATACTGATTTATAGGCTTCTTAATATATAAGGAAGGGACAACTAAGGACGAATGGGCATTTTCTTTGGCAGGATGAGAGGCTTGTTTCCGGTTTTAAATCCATAACTACTATTAATAGGTATTGACTGCTATTGGAAATAGTTCTATCTTTGCCCCCGTTACGATGAAGAAGCATTTGATTCATATTCTAAAGCTTTTCCTTCCACTGATATTTATTGCCTATTTGGGAGGTATTACCCTTTTTACTCACTCGCATGTGGTAAATGGGGTGATTATCGTACACTCGCATCCGTTTAAAGGGGAGCATCAACATACAGAAGTGGAATTGGAAACTATCTTTTTCCTTTCTTCTTTTGCTGCTTCCGGTAGTTTGTTCACTCCGTCTTCCACAACGGTCTTTTGGGTATTGCTGTGTTTGCTGGCTGTGCCGGCTGTAGAACGCATCAAACTGATACGAACCGGTTGTGGCATTTATTTGCGTGCGCCTCCCGCTGTTTGTTAAATAGTATATTTTTATGTTGGTGGAGTGATTTTCCGTTACATTATCTGTTTGCGGATTCATTCTTCTGACCGCTATCCTTTTATTTATTAATAAACAGAATAACAACACATGAAGAAATATATATTTTTCTTGATGGGAGCAGTGTGTTTTCTACTCTCATCATCGGCTGTGCACGCCAATGAATTGAATAAGTCCGATGCCAATATCATAGGTCATGTATTGGATAAGAATACGGAAGAGCATCTTTCTTTTATCAGCGTATCGCTGAAAGGAACTACCATAGGGACTATGACTGACGCCAGTGGACACTATTTCCTTAAAAATCTGCCTGAAGGAGAATTTACCATGGAGGTAAGTGCTGTCGGTTACAAGACGGTCAGCCGGAAAGTAACTTTAAGAAAAGGGAAAACTTTGGAGGAGAACTTCGAGATAGAAGAGGATTTGATAGCATTGGACGGAGTGGTGGTGTCTGCCAATCGTAGTGAGACCACCCGCCGCATGGCACCTACGTTGGTTAATGTGATGGATGTGAAAGTGTTTGAGAACACTAATTCCTCCACATTGTCGCAAGGACTGAATTTTCAGCCCGGAGTGCGGGTCGAGAATAATTGTCAGAACTGTGGTTTCCAGCAAGTACGTATCAATGGGTTGGATGGCCCTTATACGCAGATATTGATTGACTCGCGTCCTATATTCAGTGCCTTGGCCGGTGTATATGGATTGGAACAGATACCTGCCAATATGATTGAGCGTGTAGAGGTGATGCGCGGAGGAGGTTCGGCATTGTTCGGTTCTTCAGCCATTGCGGGAACCATTAATATAATCACCAAGGAGCCTGTACGGAACTCAGGGCAGTTGACACATACTCTGACAGGCATAGGCGGTACTTCTTCTTGGGACAATAATACGACACTGAATGCTTCGTTAGTGACTGATAATCATAAAGCAGGATTGTATATTTTTGGACAGAACAGAGAAAGAAGCGGTTATGACAATGATGGCGATGGCTACACCGAATTGCCAAAACTGAAAAATCAGACAGTCGGTTTTCGTTCTTTTATCAAAACAAGTACATATTCAAAACTGACTTTTGAATATCATCATCTCAGTGAGTTCCGTCGTGGCGGGAATAAACTGAACCGACCTCCCCATGAAGCGGATATAGCCGAACAATTGCAGCATACTATCAATAGCGGGGGAGCGAAATTTGATTATTTCTCTCCGGATGAGAAACAGCGGCTGAGTGTATATGCTTCTGCACAGCATACAGGACGCGACAGTTATTATGGTGGAGGACAAGATGTGAATGCGTATGGCGCGACCACGGATTTTACCTGGGTCACAGGATCGCAGTATATCTATAGTTTTGATAAATGTTTCTTTATGCCTGCCGATTTTACCGGAGGACTGGAATATAATCAGGATAACTTGACGGATGATATGTGGGGGTATAACCGTTATACCAAACAAGAAGTCCGTATAGCCAGTGCATTTTTCCAGAATGAATGGAAGAACAAGCAGTGGAGCTTTTTACTTGGAGGGCGTTTGGATAAACATAATATGGTGGATCATGTAATCTTCAGTCCGCGTGCTAATCTTCGTTACAATCCGACCGAAAATATGAACCTGCGTGCCAGCTATTCTTTCGGATTCCGTGCACCTCAGGCCTTTGATGAAGATTTGCATATAGAAAATGTAGGTGGAACTGTGTCTATGATTGAACTGGCAAAAGACTTGACAGAAGAAAAATCACAAAGTCTGAGTATATCGGGAGATTTGTATCATCGTTGGGGAGATTTTCAGGGAAACTTGCTTATAGAAGGTTTTTATACTTCGCTTTCAGACGTATTTGCCTTACGTCAGAAAGGAGAGCGTGACGGTATTATTATCAATGAACGGTATAACGAGAAAGGAGCTAAGGTATATGGTTTGACTTTGGAAGGAAAGATTGCTTACCGTTCCTTACTTCAATTGCAGGCCGGCGTTACCATGCAGAAGGCCGAATACAAGCAGGCACGTGCATGGAGTGATGATGAAACGGTTCCGATGGAGAAAAAAATGTTCCGTACTCCGAATACTTATGGATATTTCACTTTGTCATACAACCCTTTCGTACCGATGACTATTGCATTATCCGGTACTTATACCGGTAGTATGATGGTAGAACATAAAGCAGGTTTTATTGATAAGGACATTGCTGTGAATACACCTGATTTCTTTGAATTGAATCTGAAAGCCGGTTATGATTTCAATTTGTATAAAGGCATAACCATGCAGGTCAATGCTGGAGTACATAATATCTTTAATGCGTATCAAAGTGATTTTGACCGGGGGGCAAAACGTGACTCCGGTTATATTTATGGACCGGGTATGCCGCGTTCTTACTTTGCCGGAGTGAAATTGAGTTTTTAATTTGTATATATCATTGCCGGGAGAGGACGGATAGCGCTCCTCTCCCGGCAATTTGCGTCATAGAATAAATAACCTATTATAGGGCTTTCGAACAGGTTATTTTAGATAATAATTCTTTTGATACACTTTATTTAGAATAATTATCTAAATTGGAATGCTTTATTGGATGTAAAATCTGCTATTCCTATCTTTGTGGAGAAATAAATCTGAAATGTGATTAATATAAAGATAAATCTCCTATATAACTATCCGCTATATGGATTTATCGGAATTAATAAGTAAAAAGGTCAAAAAAGATGGGTATTGCTGAGTTGATAAATAAGGAAAAGAAAACAGCATTTTCTTTCGAGGTTCTTCCACCGTTGAAAGGTACTGGAATTGAAAAACTATATGCTACAATAGATACATTACGGGAATTTGATCCTCTTTATGTCAACATTACCACTCATCGCAGCGAATATGTGTATCGCGAGTTGGGGGGTGGTTTATATGAACGTAATCGTTATCGGCGGCGTCCGGGTACGGTGGCGGTGGCTGCGGCTATACATAATAAATATGATATCACTGTTGTGCCGCATATTTTGTGCAGTGGGGTTTTCACGTGAAGACACGGAATATATATTGCTTGATTTGCAATTTTTAGGTATTACTAATCTGTTGGTACTCCGGGGTGACAAGGCAAAAGATGAATCTTCTTTTGTTCCCGAGAAAGATGGTTATGCCCATGCTTTGGAGTTGGAAGAGCAGATCAATGCTTTTAATGAAGGCAAATTTATTGATGGAACGCCGATTCAGGCTCCTTTAACTCCTTTTCGTTATGGGGTGGCAGGCTATCCGGAGAAGCATGAGGAATCTCCCAACATGGAACAAGATTTATATTGGTTAAAAAAGAAAGTGGAAGCCGGAGCCGATTATGTAGTGACACAAATGTTTTATGATAACCGAAAATACGTTGACTTTGTGGAGCGTGCAAGAAAAGAGGGGATTAATGTTCCTATCGTACCGGGCATCAAACCTTTTTCCAAGCTATCACAACTCAGTGTTATTCCTAAAACATTCAATGTGGATTTACCACAGGAATTGGTTGTGGAAGCAATGAAATGCAAGGATGATAAAGAAGCGCGTGCATTAGGCATAGAGTGGTGTATCAATCAATGCCGGGAGCTGATAGCATATGGGGTTCCGGGGATACATTTTTATACAGTGGGTGCGGTGGATAATGTGAAAGAGGTGGCGACAGCTGTTTATTGATAGTCTTTAATGGAAATGTTTCTGTCAGGTCATTTATTGCTCCGTATCTTAACGGTTTAAGATGCGGAGCAAAATTATTTTGTAAATGGGTTATAAGTCATCTTCCAAAGCTGTGCTTTTGGCATAAGCCGTACTCTTTGCTTCAAAAAAATCAGTCTTTACCATATTGGCATTGGAATATTGAGATACCCAGTGCATGCTTTCCGGCTCTTTATGGTTTTCTTCGTACAGAGGGCCAAAACCTAAACTACTCCAACGGAGATTGCCTAAATATTGAATATAATCTTCTATCATTTTCCGGTTGAGTCCCTGTATATTGTCTCCTATCACATATTGTCCCCATTCTATTTCCTGCTTGACCCCCTCACGCATCATGTATTCATATATTTTTACTTTATCGGGGTGAATAAATCCGGTTCCTCTTTCTTTAATTCCAGAATAATGTTGCGGAATAACCACAGATGCGTGTTTTCATCTCGATTGATATATCGGATTTCTTGTGCGGAACCTGACATTTTTCCATTACGGCTCAAGTTATAGAAAAACATGAATCCGCTATAGAAATAGATTCCTTCCAATATATAGTTGGCGATAAGGGTTTTCATCAATGCGAATCCATCCTGACTTTCCTGGAATTCGTTATAGCAATTGCCTATAAAGGTATTTCTTTTCAGCAGGTGTCCGTCTGTCTTCCATTGGTAAAGGATCTCGTTACGCTTTTCGGGGCTACAGATAGAATCCAGCATGTAACTGTAGCTTTGGCTGTGTACACATTCCTGAAAGGCTTGGATATGGAGGCATAGATTAACTTCATTGGCTGTGATGTATTCGCTGATGGTGGGCAGATTATTGCTTTGTAAAGAATCAAGGAACACTAAAAAACTCAGGATTTTATCATAGGCGGTGCGCTCTGCCTGGTCCAGGTGAGGATAATCCTTGGTGTCTTGGGTGAGATTGATTTCTTCGGGAATCCAAAAATTATTCATGGCCTGACGATACCAGTCACTAACCCATTTGTAGCGCATATTATTGAAATCATTCAAATTGGTGGTGTTTCCTCCAATCATTCTTCTGTGACGGAGGTCGGTATCTCCCTCAGGATTGAAAAGGGCATTCTTTTTTAATTTTATTGTATTCATGATTTATTGTTGTTTTATATTCTGTCTTCTTGTTTTACTGCTAACTCAAGGCTGTATATTAAAAATAAATTTGTTATTCATTTCTTGTAGGGGCGCAAGCATGGTGCCCCTACAAGAAATGTTTTAGCATGACAATTCAGTACTGGAGTGTTTACGAAAAGATCAGGAAGCACAGCTTTCACATTCTTCTACTTCCAATGATTTGCTGCGGACATAATATACTGTTTTTACGCCACATTCCCATGCCAGCAAATACAGGTTTAATACTTGTCTCAGGGTAAATTCATTGGTAATGTATAGATTCAGACTTTGCGCCTGGTCTATATGTAACTGCCGGATCCCTGCGGCACGGATACTCCATGTCTGATCTGTCAGATAAGCACTTTTATATATCCAATAGGTCTTATCGGACAATGCCGGTGCAACACGTGGCAGCATGGCTCCTTTCTTTTCTTCCAAGAAGAAACGTTTCATTACCGGATCTGTTCCGGCAGTGGTTCCGGCAATGATACTGGTGCTGCTGGTGGGGGCAATGGCAAGAAGATAGGCGTTTCTCATTCCTTGTGTGGAAACCTTTACAGCCAATGCTTTCCATTCTGGCGAATTGTAACCCCGTTTTATAAAATAAGCTCCGGTCTGCCAGTCGCTGCCTTCAAAATAATGATAGGCCCCTTTTTCTTTTGCCAGTTCGCTACTTGCTGCTATGGCAGCATAGTTGATACGTTCGAAAACTTTATCCATAAAACTGAGATGTTCCTCGCTTTCCCAACGAATGCCGCGAACAGCAAGAGCATGATGATAGCCGCTGACTCCCAAGCCGATACTGCGGTAGCGATGATTAGTAATCTGAGCGAAAGGAATCGGATAAAAGTTCAGTTCAATCACATTATCCAATGCCCGTACTACAGTTGCCACCTTTTCTTTCATTTGTTTTTCATCCTCCAAGGGCAAATGTCCTAATGAAAGGCTGGCAAGATTACATACCACAAAGTCTCCGGGCCGGATTGTTTTGACTACCACTGTATCACCATCTTCCGTACATATCTCTGTAGAGACTGTTTCAATGGAGGACATGTTTTGTGCTATTTCCGTGCAAAGATTGGAGCAATAAATGATTCCCCGGTGCGCATTGGGATTGGCACGGTTCACGGTGTCACGATTGAATGTAAAGGGAGTACCTGTTTCTACAGCCGAACGCAGTATCAGTCTGACGATATCTTTGATGCTCATGCTGCGCTTGGAGAGTCGGGAGTCATTTACGCAATCCATGTATCTTTGTTCCCATTCCTCTCCGTAGTAGTCTTCCAGACAGTATCCTTTGACGGTCATTATTTCATTGGGGCAGAATAAATGCCATTGCTGGTTTAAATCCCGTTTCGCCATACGCCAGAATAAGTCCGGATAGCATACGGCGGGGAAGATGTCGTGCGCTTTCATCCGGTCATCTCCATTATTGGTCCGGAGTTGCAGAAACTCAGGCAAGTCTTTGTGCCATACATCCAGATAGACGGCTACGGCTCCCTGACGCATACCTAACTGGTCAACGGCTACAGCAGTGTCATTCACCAGTTTCATCCATCGGATTACACCTCCGGCCACACCTTTGAATCCGCGTATGTTTCCACCTGCGGCACGAACTTTGCCAAAGTACATTCCCATTCCTCCTCCAAATTTGCTTACCATCGCAAAATTGTCTAAGCTGCGGTAAATGCCTTCCAGACTATCGGGCACTGTATCAATGAAGCAACTGGATAACTGGTGATAAGGTTTTCGGGCATTTGCCAGGGTAGGAGTGGCCATTGTGACTTCCAGACGACTTAATATATCATAGAACCTTTTTTACCCATTGCAGTCTGTTCTGTTTTTCCGGGTATAGCGAGATGAAGGGCAATCCCTAAATACATTTCCTGCACAGACTCTATAGGTTCGTGTGAACGGGTACGGATCAGATAACGTTTGGCAAGCAGATCCAGTCCTGAATAATTGAAAAGCTTGTCACGTTCGGGACACATGAAGCCGGCTGCCGTTTCTATCTCCTGTGGAGTATAGGAGGCCAAGATATAATTACCATACAAACCCTCATCGGTGAGGTAGCGTAATTTATCATAAAATGAAAAGATGCCGGCAGCTTCCGCCTGTTCGGTCAGTTTCTTTGTCAATCGGAAATTCAGCAGACGCGCTGCAATGAATTCCCAGTCGGGAGTTTCTTGTGTTGTCAGTTCTACAGCCGCTTTGACAAGTGCCGCCAACCGTTCCCGGATGTCATATCCGGTTTACAGAAACTTGTGAATTTCTCTGCGAGAAAGGTTAGACTATATTCCTTCCCGGAGAAGTCTTTTTGTATCTCTTTCAGTATATTTGCTATAGTATCATCACCGGTTCCGGTAATGATTTGACTGAGGACTTTTCTTCTTTCTGTGCGCTGCCAACGGTAAAGTATATAGTTTTTGGCTTCTGCGTAAAAGCCATGTTCCATCAAGCTACGTTCCACTTCGTCCTGAATGCGTTCTACACTACGATTTGCTTCGTTTTGATGCAGAAATTGTTCCACTTCATCTACTATGGTGTAGACAGCTTCATCTGTTATTTCTTTTTGGGTACTGATAAAACTTTTCCGTATGGCAACGGCTATTTTTTCCCTGTCGTAGGATTCTGTTGTCCCATTCCTTTTAATTATTTGCATGAGATGCTGTTGGTATGAATTATTGTATATTTTCGTACCGCTTCCCTAACCCCACGAGTAGAAACGGCCTTTGATGAATGGCAGGTCTTCTGACTGGCTCCTCATTTCCGATGCCTTCCCGCGTTCTCGTTATGTGGAGTCAGGCAGTGGCAATAGGTACGTATCGGAAATTTTATCGGAGTTTCACAGCAGCGGGACTGTCCGGGATTTACACCCGATTCCCTTTTAATCCGGATAGAGGACATCTATTCGGAACCGATTCGGGAACAAAGATAATGAAAATTGGAATTATTACAGCATTGAGTTCGTTTAAAAATCAGAAATGATTTGTAAAATTTGGATAGCATTAAACCTCTTGGGCAAGTTCTATTACCATGCTTCCAAGCAGCACAGCTACTATTTCCGTGTACAGTGCTATGAGTAACCAATTGACATATCTCCTGATACCCATCAGCATTTCTATCAGATATACGGGGATGAGATGAAAGATGGTATCTATCGGTTTTGGCGTATCTGAAAAAGGCGGAAATAAATTCCGCCTTTTTCAGATAAATATATTAAGTTGGTTATGCTTCCGGTTGATAGTCTTCACCGTTCTCCCATGCACTGTCATCATTCCAGTTTTCATATAAATGGTTTACCCAAATTTGGCGAATCTCAGGATAACTACCCAAAGGTTTCATATTACATCCGTCTTTAATACCATGATCGGCTCCGGCTTGATCTGTCGGGTGGCTTTCGAATGTTCTGTCTACTTTGAATCCTAATTTCTCCAAACGTTCACGCCAGCTATATTCATTTGTATTGATTTCCACACTACTTACATCGTCATCTTCGGCCATAGCTTCCAATCCCCAAAGATCGTTGTGGGCATGGTCACCGGCAATTGACATGAAAGGTGCAAGATAAACATTTACTTCTGATGGGTTCAGACCGTTCTTTTCGCAATAGCTCATCACCTTAGAGTACATACAGTTGGGATATTGGGTTTTGTCAAATCCTTCTACAGGAATTCTATTAGCCGGCTCTTTCTCTATTTCTTTCGGGAAGAAAAGCATGTCACCATAATCCACAGTACCTACAAAGATATTGTTGTTGGCAGCAAGTTCCTGCAATGCTTTTTCCATGTCAGAATACTTTGTGTTGGCATTGTAATTCTCATCCGGATTACCGTGTCCCATTAGAAGCACGATGTTGTTCTTGCCTGCTAATTTAGACTCATAGTGTTTGTAAAGTATCTCTGCTACATCTTTAGTATCTTCTGCACTGGAAAGAAGGTTGGCACCTTTCAATACATCAATATGCGGATACCATTGAATCATAAAGTATTTTTTTACATCAGTATTCATCAATGAAAGATATTCTTCGCCTGGAATTACGTGCAATGATTGTACAGCCACACGTTTGTATCCTGCATCGCCTATTGCTTTCAACCATTGGTCCAATTCATAACGTGCTATGCCGGTAGATGCTTCTACGCGCCCGATACATGTACGTGAAGTAAATGACATATAAATATCCGTATTGGGGGAATTTAGATTTGAAATCCTCAATAATGTCATCATAAACAGTTAGGGACTCATTATAGGTGCTGCCGAAAGTACAGAGTAAGATGGCAGTGTCATGTTGTTTGGTTTTGCTCACTACATCCACAGCAGGATTAACAGTACTTTCTTCATCATCATTGTCACTACAGGAACTGAATCCTGTGCAAGTTACGGCAGCAACAAAAGCCGCCATCAGATAATACTTGAATTGTTTCATACGAATAAAAAATGATTTATAAATTGTTGGTTATAAATTGTTTTTGAATTTAATAAGGGCAGATACATAAAAAGTTCTTCCTGGAGTTGATGTAGCACGATTCCGTCCGAAGGGAGTACGGTCTACATAGTCAAATACATTATCTACCCCGGCATTCATCGTTAATGACCACCGTTTCATTTTTAATAATGAGTGGGCTGTGTTGATACGCCAAGTTTGGAATCCGTCGGCATTATTATCATTTATATAACGGCGTGTAGACTGATATCTGCCATAGATGCCGATACCCAAACGATACAGTTTCCATGAATGTTGCCATAAGATATTTAAATTTGCATTATGGCTGGAAGTAGCATCAATAGGAAGATATTTCATATAATCTATACCTTTGTTAGGATATTGCGCTTTTGGATCAGCATAACTATATCCGCCGGCAAGGCTGAGAGATTTTGCAGGATGATAGTTGAAGGTGAAATCCATACCATAAATACGTGCCTTTGTCAGATTCTTATATTGTTTGCTCTTTTCTACTTCAAGAAACTTTTCATCGGGAGTTACGGAAATTTCAACCAGCTCAATCATGTTGTGAAGATAATTCATGTATCCGGTTAAACTGGCTTGGAATTTTTGCCCTACGTACTCAATACCGATTGAAGCATATTGTGAGGTTTGTGCTTTTAGATCTGTGTTGCCATGATATGCAGTCAAAGCACCGCCTCCGATAACTCCGGTATAATTATAATAAAGTTCTTTAATAGTGGGTGCTTTGTAGCCTAAAGCATAAGACGCACGCAAATTAATATGTTCTCCCGGTTTATAAAGTCCTGATATTTTCGGACTGAAATTCAACCCTGTTTCCTTGTGTTGTGTTCCTCGTACCCCGGCAGTCAGAACCAGATTTTCTCTGGCTGTCCATTCCTCCTGTATATAAGCTGCCAACGTATAAACGGAAGCGCGGTCACCGTCAATGTGATGAGGTGATTCCAAATGATTGTACTGATATTCGATTCCTGCATTTAAAATATGATCCTCTCCAAGATAAAATACACTTTTTACCTGGCCTAATATTTGTTTCTGAATACTTTGTTTGATACGTTGACCGGCAAAGTAGGTGATACGTTCATGGCGGTCATTGTCTAGAAAATAATCAGTATGCTCGTTTAGCTTATAGTCATAGAAGTAACCGTATCTGCCATAAGATAGGTCTGCTGCCAGATAATTCCGTTTTCCTAATTTATATTTACTTCCCACTGCAAATGTATAGTTGCGATAATAAAAATCATTGGCTTGATATTTCCAAGGACCGTGTGTACGCATTACCCAACGCTCATAATAAGTGCCTTCTGCAGTGAGGTCTAGTTTACGGTTGACTTGCCATTCAATGTTCTCGGACAGGGTATAGTTTGAAGAACGGTTTACGGTCAACATAGTAGAGCCGGATTTCAATTGATTCTGATCCCATTGTAGGTCTGTATTCCGCCAACCATCGGTATGCCGGAAGTTGATTCCGGTTACAGATTTTATCTTTCTATAGTTAAAGCCGAAACTGGTACTTTGACGTATATCACCATATTCACCTATGCGGGATGTGTTGGTGAG
>ENA-OPZZ01001354-OPZZ01001354.1-human-gut-metagenome-genome-assembly--contig:-NODE-1354-length-15279-cov-4.063556_pt1 | contig 15279 bp, 14 predicted proteins | sample MGYA00242487_ERZ504511 | MGnify/ENA primary metagenome ERZ504511 (study PRJEB26092, sample SAMD00036241) | human gut metagenome | host: Homo sapiens | study: EMG produced TPA metagenomics assembly of... | reverse complement strand
AGATGTTTGAAGATATGAAAGAACATTTGTCAGACTGGGAAGACAGGGATGCAGTTCGTAAATATTTGGAAGATCTGCTTGATAAAAAAGCATTTGATAAAAAAGGGCTGATCTATGGAATGGGACATGCAGTATATTCTGTTTCTGACCCAAGAGCAGATATCTTTAAGAAATTTGTAAAGCAGCTTGCAACGGAAAAAGGCTGCGAGAAAGAATATGCTTTGTATGAGATGGTAGAGCATATGGCACCTGAGGTTATCGGGGAAAAGCGTAGAATTTATAAAGGTGTTAACGCAAATGTCGATTTCTACAGTGGTTTGGTATATGGAATGCTTGGGCTTCCAAAAGCGCTTTATACACCGATTTTTGCGGCAGCACGTATCGTAGGTTGGAGTGCACATCGGTTAGAAGAGCTGAAGAATGCGGATAAGATCATCCGTCCGGCTTATAAACCATTGTGTCCGCACAGAGATTATATAAGAATTCATGATAGATAGCAGATGACGTAAATGAACAAAAGAGTAGTGAAAAACGAATTTTATTATCCATCCAAAGACGGCGCCACGCAGATTCATGCAATTGAGTGGATACCGGATGGAAAAGTGGCGGCGGTATTGCAGATGTGCCATGGCATGGTGGAGCATATTGACCGTTACGATGAATTTGCACGATTTCTAGCAGAAAAAGGATATTATGTTGTGGGCCATGACCATCTAGGTCATGGCAAATCTGTCACGTCAAAAGATAAGCTTGGATTTTTTCATGAATCCAAAGGAAATACCTACGTGATAGGAGATATTCACCATTTGAGAAAGATAACGAAGAAAAAATATAAAGATGTACCATATTTTATGCTGGGACATAGTATGGGATCTTTTCTGCTTCGACAGTATCTTGGATTATATGGGGATGGCATTTCGGGAGCCATTGTGATGGGAACTGGAAGCAAGTCCAATCTGCTTCTTACAGCCGGCAAAGTGCTATGTCGTATTATTGCTTTTGGAAAAGGCTGGGAATACCGCAGTAAATTGGTGAACAATATGGCGTTTGGCGGTTTCAATAAGAAGTTCTCACAAGAGACAAATGGTTCGGACTGGCTGTCAAGGAATCCCGTTAATTCTCAAAAGTATGCAAAAGATCCGTTATGCAGCTTTGTGTTTACCGTAAACGCTTATTATCAGATGTTCTGTGGAATACTGGCAGTAAACCATCAGGAAAAAAATGGAAAGATACCAAAGACACTTCCTATATTTTTGGTTGCTGGAAAAGACGACCCTGTTGGTAACTTTGGAAAGAGTGTGGAAAACATTTATAAAAATTACAAATCATGTGGAATAGAAGATGTTTCTATGAAGTTATATGAAAATGACCGCCATGAGATTTTAAATGAAGTGGATCGTAGTCTGGTTTTTGACGATTTGCTGACTTGGATGGAAAAACGAAAAAGATAGACAAAAAAAGAAAGCTGTGACAGCTTTCTTTTTTGGTTATTTAAAGGAATGAGAGTAAAGTGTACATCTTCGAGTTACCCCGAAGATGAATTACTTTATGAGGGGGGAGATAGTTGTTCTATCAACTATCTGACTTTAGTATAAAAGAAAAATGTGTCCAAAATATGATTAGATTCTAAAAGAAAAGGAAATTTTATTAAGTTAATCTTAAGAAGATTTATGTTGTATATAAAAAGGGGATAAACAGAGGAAAAGCCGGTCTTATGACCGGCAATTATGAAAAAGAAAATGATATAAAAAGATTAATATCTTTTATGGTTATTAGTATACTGGCTTTTTGTGTAAAAAGTGTGATAGAAAAGTAAGAAAAATGTGAACAGTTTTTGAAGAATCAATGAAAACGTTCCGTTATTTCTTATTTTTTGATTGGCAAAGTAGTTTTTTGTAAGTGCCATCGATCAATATGGCACCAAGCGGGGCAGTGATTAAAATTCCTAAAACTGCAACGGAAAGGACAATCTGTCCGCAAGGGAGTCCCATAGCAAGCGGAACAGAGCCAATAGCAGCCTGAACGGTAGCCTTTGGAAGATAAGAAAGGATACAGAAGAACCGTTCTTTTTTTGTGAGCCTCGTCCGGATAAGGCATATCGCAACTCCGACAGAACGAAATAGAAGTGCAACCAGTATCATGAGAATGGCAGCACCTCCTGCGTTCAGCGTATAGCGGATATCTACAGCAGCTCCGACTAAAACAAACAGAATGACTTCTGCGGCGAGCCACAATTTCCCAAATTTATCAGAAAGTCTTTTGGAAACAAAAGTGGTGCTTTTAATTTTTAACAGGCATGCCATGCTTACAACAGCTAAAAGACCGGATATAGATACAATGTCTTTCATCCACGTTTCAATTGCCATTAACAAAAAAGAAATTCCTAATACAATAATCACTTTCATACTGTTTCGGACACAATGCTTGTGTGCATATGCTGTCTCGAAAAATAAACTGAGCAGATACCCGGTAATGCCACCGAGTACGATGCCGAACAAGATGGAAACCGGAATGTTGACAAAATCCATCAGATGTGCATTTCCACCTTGGGTTATATTGGAAAATGTGGAAAACAGCACGATGACAAAAATATCATCGCAGGAGGCACCGGCAAGGATAAGCTGCGGAATACTTTTATCTGTACCGTAATTCTGGACCATCAGGCGGACCATTCGTGGTACGACAATAGCAGGAGATACTGCAGCGAGAACGGCTCCCATGACAGCTGCCTCAATCGGTTTAATCCCCAAAATATGAGGGGCAAAAAGGAAAAAAGCGAGTATTTCAAAACTTGCAGGTACAAATGACATCAAAACAGCGGGACGCCCGACTTTTTTTAAGTCAGACAGATCTAATGACAATCCGGCCTTTAACAGAATGATGATCAGAGCCATTTGCCGTAACTCGGATGAAATGGACAAAATAGAAGGATCAAGCAAGTCAAGAACATATGGACCTAGAATGATTCCGGTGATGAGCATTCCAATAATACGGGGTAGCTTTAATTGCTGACAAATAGCTGCGGCAGCAAGACCTACGAGAAAAATAAATGCAAGTGATGTTAACATAAATAAGAATCCTCCTCAATTTCAACAAATGTTTTGTAAAAGTCATAGAGCTTTCCATTTTCTTTGGCACGCAATAAAAATCGGCTGATTATAAAACCGGTGCGGTATGTCTTTTGAATCTGCGACAGCAGTTGAGACAAATTATTAGGAAATCCTTCAGTGACTTCTTCTTTCATCAAACAAGCGATGTAACGGTGTCTGCTCTTCTCCCAAAGTACCTGAGTATCGGGAAACAAAGAGCGCTGTTCAGACGGAATCGTCAATCCCCGAAGCTCTGACTGAATATGTTCTGAATGCTGTACACGAGAATACAGATACGGATTCTCAATATATTGTCGGAGTTTTTCGATTTCACCTAAATCAAAAGAGACAATACAGTCGGTATCGATGTCGACTTCTGTGAATGGATGGGATTTCAGCTCATTTAAAGTATTTATAGCATTTAGATGATTGCGAAGTTTTTGCATTCGGTGCTTAAGTTCTTGCTGTTGCTGAACTAATTCATCAATTTTTTCATGTAATAAAAAGGAATGCTCTTCAGGGGTGGACTGTTCCATCGTTTGTATCTGTTTGAGCGGGAGTCCCAGACTTTTGTAAAAAATAATATCGGAGAGATTCATAAAGTCTTCTATCGTATACTCGCGGTAGTTATTTTCGTGATTCTTTTTTGGTGTCAAAATCCCTGTGCTTTCCCAGTGACGTAAGGTGGAAGCAGGCAGATTGAAAAATTCTGAAATCTCTCCAATGTGAAATTGTTTTTTCATGATGATTGCTCCTGATAATTTTTCTTTCATTATAAGATATTTTGTGTTGACCTTCAAGTTACTTTAAGGTTTAAAATAGCACTGAGGAGGGGGAACATATGGAAAAATTATTGATTTTTGATTCAGCGAAGGAAGTGCGGTTTGGAAAATTATTAAAGTTTATTATCCCAACGTATTTGACGGCATTGTTTAATACGGTATATACCATTGTGGATGGAATTTTTGTGTCGTCCTATGTGGGGACAAATGCATTAGCGGCTATCAATATTGTGTATCCGATTGTAAATATATTGACGGGAATTGCACTGGCGTTTGCAACAGGTGGGAGTGCACTTGCAGCGCTTCATATCGGTGGGGAAAGAAAAGAAGAAGCAAACAGAACATTTTCTGTCAGCATGCTGCTGTCACTGTTGGTTGGATGCGGTGTATCTGCCTTAATCTGGATAAAACTTCCTGCGCTATTGGAATTACTGGGCGCGACACAATTAACGATGAGTGATTGCAAAACATATGCTTTTTGGTGGCTTGTCGGTACTCCTGTTGTCATTGGAAAAGAGCTGCTTACTTATTTTATTCGCGTGGACGGCTCACCCACTTACAGCTTTTTGACGGCGCTTGCAGGAGGTCTACTAAATATTGTATTGGACTATGTTTTTGTGGGATGTATGGACATGGGGATTTTGGGAGCTGCACTTGCTACGATTTTAGGACTGCTACTTTCTTTTTCTATGGGACTTTACTATTTTGTGAAGAAGAAACATACCTTGGAATTTACATTTCGAGGACTGTCTTTCAAGATAGGATTTAACTGTATGATAAACGGAACGTCCGAGTTTGTGAATCAATTGGCAATCGCGATCACAACAATTGTTTTTAATAGAACGGCGATGGCGTTTGCCGGAGAAGATGGGATAGCTGCTGTCTCCATTATTATGTATCTGCAATTTTTGTTTATTGGGATTTATTCCGGTTTTTCTATGGGGATGGCACCTCCGCTTGGATATGCATATGGAGATAAAAAACTTGATGTATGCCGTGCTCTTGAGAGGTATGCATATCGTTTTTTCAGTATTGCCCCGATTGTAATTTATGCATTGACTTTTTTCTGGCACCAATGTATGTATCTTTTTTTGCCGATAAACATAGCAGTGTATATACACTGGCGGTTTCCGGAATGCGGATATATGGTTTGGGATTTTTGTTTTCCGGAATTAACATTTTCTCAGCAGTACGTATGATGGCTTATGGGAAAGGATATTTTGCAGGAGGAATTACATTCCTTCGCTCGTTCGCGTTGTTGTTGCTGTTTTTGATAGTGCTGCCACAATTTTGGGGAATGAATGGAATCTGGCTTGCAGTTCCAGGAGCGGAAATTTTAACGATGTTTGTTGCAGTTCTGGCGTTAGTTTTTATCCCGCGAGGGAGAAAAAGTATGTTATGCTGAAAACATAGTTTGAGGTGATAAATCCAAATTCTGGGGAAGCCCGTAAACAGCGAAACCCGTTAACCGAAAGGTTAACGGGGTTCGTTGTTTTATAGTTATCTAAAGGAATGAGAGTAAAGTGTACATCTTCAAATCTGAAGATGATTACTTTATGAGGGGGGAGATAGTTGTTCTATCAACTATCTGACTCTAAGTATAAAAGAAAAATGTGTCCAAAATATGATTAGATTCTAAAAGAAAAGGAAATTTTATTAAAGAGATATAAAAATAGAAACAGATTAATGGAAATGACGATGATTATGCAGATAACATCATGAAAGATGTGTTTAATTTCTACCTGAGTATAAAGATTTGATTGTGCGTGTTGCGGGATATAGTGATCATTTCCGTAACCTGAGCAAAGCGCTTCAAGATGAGATTATTGAGAGAACAGAGCAGTCATTTAATTAAAAAGCAAGGAGAATAAGATTATGAAATTAGGATTTATAGGCGCCAGAAATATGGCGAAAGCAATGATTGGCGGTATTTTAAAAAAATAATATTTTTAAGCCGGAGGAAGTGATTGCATCTGACTTGTATGAGCCGGGGCTCAGACAGGCAAAAGAAAGTCTTGGAATTCATGTTACTACAGACAATAAAGAGGTTGCAAGAACAGCAGAAGTGCTCGTTCTGTCTGTGAAACCACAGTTTTATGATGCAGTAATTAAAGAAATCAAAGAGCTGATTACAGAAACTCAGATTATTGTTACTATTGCACCGGGTAAGACATTGGAATATCTGGCGGGTGCATTTGCAAAACCGGTAAAACTTGTACGTACGATGCCCAATACCCCTGCTCTGGTAGGAGAAGGAATCACAGGTGTTTGCCACAATGATTTAGTTACAAAAGAAGAGCTTGATTATATATGTAATATTTTGAGTGGATTTGGAATGGCTCAGGTATTAAGTGAAAACTTAATGGATGTGGTTGTATCTGTCAGTGGAAGTTCGCCGGCATATGTGTTTATGCTGATTGAGGCAATGGCAGATGGAGCAGTTGCGGATGGAATGCCGGGGCAGCAGGCTTATCAGTTTGCGGCACAGGCAGTGTAATAGAAGCAATGAAAGCTTGTGTAAAAAAGGCAAAAGGGCTATAAGATATAGGATCCGCACATCGGAATGATGTGCGGGTTTTTAAATTAAACGAATATTAAGAAATTTCCTATCTGCCTCTTAAAAATTGTTTGATAATCTTGTATACTACAAGGGAGGTGATGATTATGTTTAAAATATTAGTATGTGATGATGACAAAGAAATTGTGGAGGCAATTGAAATATATTTGACACAGGAAGGTTATGAGGTATTAAAAGCCTATGATGGAGAGGAAGCGATTCAGACATTGGAAAAAAGAGCACGTCGATCTCCTAATTATGGATGTGATGATGCCAAGACTGGACGGAATCAGAGCAACCCTTAAGATTCGTGAAGAGAACAGTCTGCCAATTATTATTTTATCTGCAAAATCAGAGGATGCAGATAAGATTTTGGGACTGAATATTGGAGCGGATGATTATGTTACAAAACCATTTAATCCGTTAGAGCTTGTTGCGAGAGCAAAATCGCAGCTTAGAAGATACACACAGCTTGGAAGCACAGTGCAGGATGAGAAGAAAGAAGTGTACGAAGTCGGCGGACTTTCGATTAACGATGAACTTAAAGAAGTGACGGTAGATGGTGAATCGGTAAGACTGACACCGATTGAGTACAATATTTTGTTGCTATTAGTAAAAAATCAAGGGAAAGTCTTTTCTATCGACCAGATTTATGAAAATATCTGGAACGAAGAGGCGATAGGAGCGGACAACACAGTTGCAGTTCATATTCGCCATATTCGTGAGAAAATCGAAATTAACCCGAAAGAACCAAGATATCTGAAAGTTGTGTGGGGGGTAGGATATAAGATAGAAAAGCTTTAGAAGGGAGTATTTATGAAACATTGGTACAAATCAGCACCGATGAAAGGAATTCTTCTGATTCTGGAGCATATTTTTGCAGTACTGGCAGTGCTTTGTGTTGTATTTATTTTGATTTATCCGGGACAGGAGTATGGGAAGAATCTCAATGATCTTTCAAAGGGTGAGTATAAGGAAACAAGAGGGTTTGAAGAGAATCTGCAGTCGGCATCGCACACTATTTTGAATCAGATTGATCTTCAGAAGAATTTTGAGACAGACGGAAAATATGATGCGAATAAGTTTGTGGATATTATGGCATATATGGATTCCCAAAAGATTACAGGGGAAGATGAATCCGGAATCGCATATCGCTTAGGAGATTTATCGGACTGGGTTGACAATTGGGGAACGGAGGAAAGCTCAGGAGACAATATTATCGTATGCAAAAAAACGGATGGTACATACGCATACTATACGGAAGAAGAGTTTGCAAAGCTGTTCAAAGAAGGACTGAAGTTCTCAGACGATACTTCTGATGTTGATCAGATGGAAGAGTTGGAAGATGGATATGTAGAAGAGAATTATTATGATGAAGATGTGATGCAGGTATTGGATGCGGATGGAAAGGTAGTCTATACGGATTGCTGGAATATGACTGCTATTCCGGAGCGCTATATGACGGCAGATGGAAAGTCATTGCTGCAGATTGTAAATGAGAATCCAAAGTGGAATGGAAAGCTCAGTGAGATTTATCGAGCATTGAGTAACACGCTTTCTAATCTGGAAAGTGAACTGAGCGCATATGAGCAGTTCCAGGAATACTGGACAGAAGGAAACACAAACCTTACCTATATATTTGCAGATTTTAACAGTGGAAAATTATACACGAACCGACAGGTATATACGGACATTAACAACATGCAGGAATATGTAAAAAATCTCACCGAGAGTGGAAAGTATGTAGTTGTGACACCAAAACTTGCGGATTTCAAGACAAATCTGGATACGGAAGCGGACAATTGGTCTTCGAGAACAATGGCCGGTACAGACAACTATATGTATGTGGTTTCGGTTGATACGAAATATCCGATTCAGGACAGCTTTTATTTGCAAAATAAGCTGTTTGATAAATATGCGCCAATGATTAACACAATGCTTGCTGTCGCACTTGTTTCGATTGCGGGATTCTTTATTGGATTTGTATGGCTCACCATCATTGCAGGGCGCACTCGAAAAGATGAAGGTGTGCACCTTATGTGGTTTGACCGGGTTAAGACGGAGCTTGCGCTTACGTTGATTGCTGGTGTGTGGGTGTTGGCACTCTCTTTTGTCTATGCGCTTATTGACACGTGGGGTGTGAAATACTGGAGCAATGGATATCGAACCTATGCGGCGACGATTTTGGAACGAGGATTTTTAGATGATGATTGGATCTTGCTAGGTTTTGCGATGCTTTTATGCTGTGCGGCATTTTTTATCGGCTATCTGAGTATTGTTCGAAGAATTAAGGCGAAAATGCTGTGGAAGAACAGTGTTCTGCGCTGGCTGATTCGTGGTCTGAAGAAGTTTTTTGCATATAGAAGCTGCACATTTAAAGTGACAGCAGGTGCACTGGCATTTATTGTGGTACACTGGATTGCGATCGGTACAATGGGAACCGGCGGCTGGATGTTTGTCATGTTCCTCGTTGAGGGAGTGACGCTGTATTATCTGATTCGAAAAGCGATTGCAAGACAGAGACTCAAAGATGGAATTCGTCACATTGCAGATGGAAATGTAGAGTATCAGATTCCGACGAAGGGCTTGAAAGATGATGAACTTGATATGGCATTGCACATCAACCATATCGGGGAAGGCTTGAGCAAAGCGGTAGAGAAAAGTATGAAAGATGAGCGTTTGAAGACGGATCTGATCACAAACGTATCTCATGACATTAAGACACCGCTTACATCAATCATTAATTATGTTGATTTGTTGAAACGTGAAAATATTCAAGATCCGAAGATTCAAGGATATTTGGATATTCTGGAGGCGAAGGCCCAGAGGCTGAAACATCTGACGGAGGATGTGGTAGAAGCGTCGAAGATTAGCAGTGGAAATATTACGATGGAATATATGAATATCAATTTTGTGGAAATGATTAATCAGACAACCGGTGAGTTTGCGGAGAAATTTGAAAAGCGAAATCTTCAGATTGTGCTGAATGTTCCGGAGAAGCCGGTTATGGTCCGCACCGATGGAAGACGGATGTGGCGTGTAATTGAGAATATTTATAACAATGCGGCAAAATACGCGCTGGAAGGTACGAGAGTTTATGCGGATTTGATTGAAAAAGAGCATACAGTGGAGTTTTCGTTGAAGAATATCTCTGAGCAGCCATTAAATATCTCGGCAGATGAGCTGACCGAGCGGTTTATCCGGGGAGATGTATCAAGAAGTACGGAAGGCAGTGGTCTTGGTCTTTCGATTGCAAAGAATCTGACAGAATTACAGGGCGGAAAATTTGAACTGTATCTGGATGGAGATTTATTCAAGGTTACGATCGTATTTCCGAAGGCGGTTGTCGGACAAAGTGTGACAAAATCTTAAAAGAGGTTACGGGTTAGTAACAAAATGAAAGACAGGGGATGAAAAAATTCCTTGTCTTTCTTGCGTTTCGGGTGCAGAACTTGTAGAATAATGGGTGATAGTTGAAAAAAGTAAAAGAGGTCAGTTTTATGGAAAAAATAAAAGAACTGTTACAACAGAGTTTGAATATAGATTTTATTGCAGCAACGCTTAGCAATCCGCGAGAGAAAGACGGGCTAAAAAAAGTGAAGGTAAGACCGATTTTGAAAAAGGGAGTGTTGCTGTTTCAGTGTGAGGAACACCAAAACAATCAGGTGTTTCATGAAAATTGTGATGCAGCTCAGGCGGTGTCTGTACTGTGCGGATATATGGAAAAGTTTCGCCAGATGCAGATGGAGACAAAAACAGTAAAATACACAGTGCTTGTGAGTAAAAAAGGGAAGGTGACGATTCAGAAAAAGCAGCAGACTGACTGTGTAAAAGAAGTGGATCTTTCTCATAATAGAAGTAAGCGGTATATTTTAGAGGAAGGAACAACAGTTCCGTTTCTGCAGGATTTGGGAGTCATGACGGCAGAAGGAAAGATTGTCAGGACAAAATTCGACAAGTTTCGTCAGATTAACCGGTTTCTGGAATTTATAGAAGATATCCTGCCACAGCTTGACAGGGACAAGGAAGTGACAATTCTTGATTTCGGATGTGGAAAATCTTATCTGACATTTGCAATGTATTATTATCTGCATGAATTAAAACAGATAGATGTTCGTATTATAGGATTAGACCTGAAAAAAGAGGTGATACGTCATTGTAATGAACTGAGTGAAAAATATGGATATAAAAAGCTGAAGTTTTTGGAGGGAAATATTGCGGACTATACGGGCGTGAATGAAGTGGACATGGTCGTGACGCTGCATGCCTGTGACACTGCAACAGATTTTGCGCTTGCAAAAGCGGTCGGATGGAATGCAAAGGTAATCTTATCCGTTCCGTGTTGTCAGCATGAATTGAACAGGCAGATCAAAAATGAGACTCTTGCACCGATCCTGAAATATGGTCTGATCAAGGAGCGATTGGCAGCACTTGTGACCGATGCGATGCGGGCGGAATATTTGGAAGGACAAGGCTATGATGCACAGATTTTAGAGTTTATCGATATGGAGCATACGCCAAAAAATATCCTGATTCGTGCGGTGAAGAGTGGGAATCAAAAAAAGAATGGGGAGAAATTGGAGGCCTGCGAGCAGTTTTTGAATATCGCGCCTACATTGAAAAAGCTATTAGAAGAAAAAGAGGTATAGTAAATGAAAGACAGAATCATTAAAATAGGGGTTTTGACGGCTGTTTTTATCGTTGCTGTGATCGTGTTCAGTTTTATCACGAATCAGGGCAATTCTGACATGACAGTCGAGATGAATGCGGCGACATTCCCGACGATTTCCTTTGTGACGGACGGAGATGAAATCAATCATCTTGTGGGATATAAGGATGAGATGAATATTCCGGCAATGCGCGATACGATCACACCAGTGAATGCAGATAACACAGTAGAGATTCGTATGAATTTGTATGAGATGGATCCGGAGTCGCTTACGTATGAGGTATATACATTAAACGGAGAGGACCGGCTTTTACAAAAGACGGAGAAGACACTTAAAGAAACAATGACCTTGAGTGTCGGAAATGTTCTGACCGAGGGGACAGAAGGTGTTTTGAAGATTACATTGAACATAGATAAAGACAATAAAATTCGCTATTATACAAGAATTGTGAAGTCAGATGAATACTATGTGAAGGAATGTATTGATTTTGCGAACACACTTCACACGAATATGTTGAATAAGTCAGACACAGACAGTATTACAGCTGTGATTGAACCAAATGAAGAGGGAGATAATACCACACTTCAACATGTGACGATCCATTCAGATCTGGATCATGTCACATGGGGAAAACTTTCACCTGAGATTTCCGGCGATATCCAGTGGGATATTAAAGAAACAAATTCTACTTACACGGCGATTCAGTTGAAATATCAAGTTAAGTGTAAAGGAGACGACAATGATCAGGAGACATATAATGTAAGAGAATTCTTCCGTGTGCGCTATCTGAAAGGAAAGCTTTATCTTTTGGATTATGACAGGACGATGAATCAGATATTGGAGTCTTCTAACCAGATTTTATCGGGAAAAGGAATCAACCTTGGAATTGTTCCGAAAAATGTTCAATATGAGACAAATGAGGACGGAAGTATTGTGTCATTTATTCAGGAGAGAGAACTGTGGTGCTTTGATAAGAATGAAGATTCGTTGGCGCTTGTATTTAGTTTTGCAGATACGGAGAAAGAAGATGTGCGGAATCTGTATGACCAGCATGCGATCAAAATTATTTCCATGGATAAGGATGGAAATACGACATTTGCAGTCTATGGCTATATGAACCGTGGGGAACATGAAGGAGAAGTAGGTGCGGCGATTTACTACTTTAATCTGTCTCAAAATGTTGTGGAAGAGAAAGCGTTTATTCCAAGTAATAAATCTTTTGCAATTGCAGAAGAGGAGCTTGGGAAACTGGTATATTACAACAATGAACAGAACATGTTGTATGTGTTAGTGGACGGAACTATTTATAAAGTAAATTTGAAGACCGGTGAAAAAGAAGCGGTTGTAGAATCGTTAGCAGAAGGTCAGTACGTTGCGGGAGACGACGGACATCTGATTGCTTACCAGGATAATGGAGGACTCAATGATTCTACGGAAGTGACTATTTTGAATTTCATGACCGGAGAGACACAGAAGGTGACAGCGGCAGAAGGTGAAAATATACGACCTCTTGGATTTATCTCAGAAGACTTTGTGTATGGAACCTTAAGAGCGTCAGATGCAGGGAAAACAGTGTCCGGTTCTGAGATACTTCCAATGTACAAGCTGGAAATCAAGGACTCTGATGACAAGATTGTAAAGACATATGAATTTGAAAATGTTTATATTTCAGATGTATTTGTGGAAAACAATATGATCACATTGAACCGTGTGACAAAAAGCGGAGATACTTATACTTCAATAGACAGAGATTATATTACAAATAATGAGGAGAAGGCAGAGAGCAATATTTCTTTACAGGAATACTCGACCAGTTTGAAAGAGCTGCAATACCGACTTGTATATGCAGATGGTATTGATGATAAGAAACCAAAGATTTTAAAACCGAAGCAGGTATTGTATGAGAATCCTACAACGGTTGCATTTGACAGTGAGAGTGAAAAAGGAAAATTCTATGTATACGGTCTTGGACAGATGCTTGGCTTATATGACAAAGCCGGGTATGCAGTTCAAAAGGCCGATGAGGTATCAGGCGTAGTGGTATCTTCAGATCAGGCGTACGTCTGGGAGAGAGGAAACCGCGATCTTCGGTATGAGGTGGAGATGGAAGGATTTACGGTTCAGGAAGGTGAGTCGACCTTTGCGGCATGTATTCGCCAAATTTTGGCGCTGGAGGGCAAGAACGTCAATGTGGCAGAGGAGATGAACGCGGGTAAATCGGCAATTGATATTCTAAGTGAATATTCCGGCGGAGAGGGAATGGATCTGACTGGATGCACAACAGAGGAGATGCTTTATATTATCGGAAGAGGAACTCCGGTCATTGCAATGACAGACAGTTCCAATGCAGTACTTTTGATCGGATATGACACATCAACAGTCACTTATATTGATCCGGCAGATGGAGGAGTCCACACAAGTACAGCAGAAGAAATTGATTCTATGGTAGCTGGAAGTGGTCATACGTTTATCGGATATGTGAAATAAGAAAAAAAATTGGGGTATCGCTTAGGCGACATCCAATTTTTTTTGTACATGTATGTGTCGGATAACACATTTTTGTACCGATAAATGCTGAGTACAATTCCCAGAAGAATGTAAGTTACAACCATAGTAACGCCCCCATAGGAGAAAAATGGTAAAAAAGTGTAGGTAGGAAATACAAGTCCAAGTGTAACTAGCACATTCCAAAAAGCGGAGACAAAAAATACCATTCCACATCCGTATCCCATCATCATTCCAAGCTGATTTTTCTGTGAGGAAGAAATCTGGAATATTTTTCTGATCAATAAGAAAATAAGAAGAACGGCAACAAGAGCCGCTAATATTCCGTAATAAGCGGAAAGTGTGGATAGAATATAATCACTGTTTTGCCCTTCCTGCAGTAGTGATTTCTTATTGCTTGCGCCGATAAAAGCGCTGTTTGTTACGATACTGCGGAGTGTTTGCAGTGCATGGTTTTCCACCGTAGGATCAAACAATGCGTGAATACGTGCAATTTGATATAGCGCAAGCTTTCCGGTCTGCATCAGAATCGCAACACTGGCAATCGGGAATGAAATAGAGATTCCCCAAAATGCCGTCAAAAATTTCTTTTTATGGAATGTAAACCATCCTTTCCATACAGCAATGGTCAATAGGCTTGCCAGCATGAAAAATAGTGAAATGTTTACCCCGAGATTCGGCAGCTCCAGCGTTAAAAAAAGCGGAAGAGCCATCCAAATGAAAATTTTTGGAACAACGCGCCAGCCCTTTCCTCGATACTGATATAGGATTGCGCCGAAAAGCGGCACGTACAGAAAGAACAACGGTGACATTATAAGCGCTTTGGATAAAATGCGCATATAAAGAGTTCCGTTGAGGCGCATCTCCACTATAAATATTTGGAAAGCGAAAAACAATAGGAAGATCGTGGCAATCCACTTGGAATATTTTCCGATCAGGCTGTAATCGATCCTATAGACTACAATCATCGCACTAAAACTGATTATTGCATTAAATATATGATGGCGGAAAAAATATGCGTTATTGTCTGGAATATATCTCGTGACGAGATACTGTATCAAAATGCTGAAAAGTGTCAGTATACCGATTGCCACAATTATGCGCCAAGCCATCTGCGGGCGATGGAGCTGATCCATCTCCACACCTGTCTGAACAGGATCCCCCCATATCATTTAGCGCCGCTTTTAAAGCATCGTCTTTGCTCATGTCCTCTGCTATATTGTCTGCCACCTGTTCTTCGATGTGCCCCCTGATTTCATGATAAATGGAAGCATGTGCTTTTTTACAGCGGATTTGTTCTAATAAAGTTTTCAAATATTCCTCCATATAGATTACACCTCCAATAACATGACGTCGGCTACAGCACCGACATATTCGTTCCATTCTTCTTGTTTCTGAACCAATAATGCATGCCCCTCTTTGGTTATGTGATAATACTTTCGTACTTTTCCAAGTACCTCTTTCTCGTAAGAAGCCACAATATTCTTTCCTTCCAGATTGTGAAGCAAAGGATATAAGGAACCGGCTTTCAGTTCGAAAACATTCTGTGAACGCTCACGTAATGTGGAAATCATCTCGTACCCATACATATCCTTTTCCGACAAAAGCTTGAGAAGGAGCATCGTAACACTCCCTGAAACTAATGTTTTATCAATTGACATTGAAATACCTCCTTT
>ENA-OPZZ01001353-OPZZ01001353.1-human-gut-metagenome-genome-assembly--contig:-NODE-1353-length-15284-cov-9.388731_pt1 | contig 15284 bp, 16 predicted proteins | sample MGYA00242487_ERZ504511 | MGnify/ENA primary metagenome ERZ504511 (study PRJEB26092, sample SAMD00036241) | human gut metagenome | host: Homo sapiens | study: EMG produced TPA metagenomics assembly of... | reverse complement strand
TAGCAGCAGAATTTACCTTCTTCCTGGGAATCCCGGTCATGTTCGGAGCCAGTCTTCTGAAAATCCTGAAATTCGGTTTCTCTTTCACAGGAACAGAGGTGATGATCCTGATCGTGGGAATGGTAGTGGCATTTGTAGTTTCCATTATCGCGATCAAATTCCTGATGGGATACATAAAGAAACATGACTTTAAGGCATTCGGATGGTACAGAATCGCACTTGGTATTCTGGTGCTTGGATACTTTATCGGAAAAACACTTCTTGGTTGTAAATAATGTATAAGAAAAGCCCTGCTGTATAAGCGGCATGTACGTCATAAGCGTATATCCCGGACAGCAGGGCTTTTTATTATGTTACAGGTTTCTTATATACAGATCATTTCGCCGGTATAAGAGGTATCATAACCTGTCAGATGATGAATCTCAGCTTTGAAATCTTCAGACTGTACAATTTCCACAAGAACAGAGAACCCCGGCTTTCTCACAGATTCCGCAGGAATTGCCAGATACATCTGCATATCAGTCACAGGGACGAAATCAAGTCCCGGAAAGTAACGTGCGATCATTTCTTCTCCAAAAGCAACATTCGCTCTGTGCTCAAAAACAGCAGATGCAGATGACATATCAGAGACAGCTTCATTTCTGTATCCGCTGATTTTTTCAGAAGAGATTCCCCGTTCTTTTAACAGACGGTCCAGATAAACCCTGCGGGCACTTCCCTTTTCACGATTCATAAAAACAACTTTCGGATCCGTCAGGTTCTCCACAGAAGAAATCTTTTCAGGATTTCCGGCCTGTACATAGAAGCCGACAGAGTATTTATATAAAGAAAGAAGTATCAGCGGGATTCCGGGAACCAGGTGACGGATATCATCTATATCCAGACTGGTAGCAGCGATATGTGCCTTTTCGAAATACAGGGAATAAAGTCCGTTATAGTCATTCATATGAGACTGCAGGACAGGAAGGCCATCAGGATGAGCGGACATTTTGCCGAGAAGAAGCTCCAGGGCGGCAGAAGTCTGGCCGCCTAAAATGATACCACTGGAATGAAGCAGATAATCTCTCTTCAGCAGAGAGCTCTCAGGTTCAAAATTAACAGAAGTGTATGGAATATCCTGCCCGCTTTCGGAATTGCCGGAACTGCTTCTGTTAAGATACTGTGTCAACTGATCTTCGCTGACCCTGAGTTGTTTTCCGATTTTGGAAGATTCCAGCTCACCGCGCTTGATAAGTTCATAGACCGTTGTCTTTTTGATCTTTAGACGGTCTGCGACCTCCTGAGCTGTGTAAAGTTTATTCATCAATACCTACCATGACATTAGTAGCCTTGATCACTGCATAAGCATCAGAACCTACTTTCAGGTTTAATTCTTCAACTGCTGCACAGGAGATGGTTGCTGTGATAATGTTTCCACCGCCGATATCAATAGAAACGATGGAGTTTACAGCTCCGTTATTGATACTTACTACTTTCCCTTTTAACTGATTGCGTGCACTTAATTTCATGATAATTACCTCACTGTTTATTATTTTTTTTCTATAGATTTATCGTTACTGTTCACACTCCACTATCCCGCGAGGTGTTTTGGCATGGATATGCCAAAATCCCGAGACATACAAGCCAAAATTCCATTGCCACAGGCAATCTGGAATGAATTTTGGCTGCGTTACTGAGAACGGAGTGAACAGTAACGATTTATCTGATACCCGATCAAAGGCCGGAAAGTTGTTTATGGCAGTAAAAATAAGGCTTTCGACCTTTTATCATTTACATGATAACATATACAAATAAAATTGACAAGAATACAAAAGTTTTGTACAATAGATACAAAAGGAAACAAAACTGAATAAAACAAAACGAAACTAAATGAAAGGCGGTAAAAATATGAGAAAGAAATTAATTGCAGCAATGATGGCAGGAGTACTGAGTGCAGGAATGTTCAGCACAGGAGTTTTCGCAGCAGATACAGATTTAAAAGGTGAAGTCAACACATTCATCGCAGCAAGCTTAAGCAATGCAATGGAAGAAATCCAGAAAGATTTCAATGAGACATATCCTGATGTTGAAATCCTCTACAATGCAGACAGCTCAGGCACATTACAGACACAGATCGAAGAAGGCGCACGCTGCGATATCTTCTTCTCAGCAGCTGACAAGCAGATGGACGCTCTGGTAGACGAAGATCTGGCTAAGAAAGATACTGTAGAAGATATCCTTGAGAACAAAGTCGTTCTGATCAAACCTAAGGATGGGGAAACAAAAGTTACAGGATTCGAGAACATCACAGATGCAGCCAACATCGCACTTGCAGGTGACAGCGTTCCTGTTGGACAGTATTCCAGAGAAATTTTCGACAATCTTGGAATTACAGATGAAGTAAATAAGATGGAAATCAATGAAGGTAAAAATGTATCTGAAGTTCTTGCTGCAGTAAGTGAAGGAAGTAATGAGATCGGTATCGTTTATGCTACAGATGCAGCTTCCGTTGCAGATAAAGTAGACGTTATCGCAGAAGCTCCGGCAGATGCACTGAAGACACCTGTTCTCTATCCGGTAGGCCTTATCGAAGACAAAGAGGCATCTGAAGATGATACAGCAGCTGCAGAAGCATTCCTTGAGTACATCAAATCTGACGACGCTATGAAAGTATTCGAGAAATACGGATTCACAGCATACAAAGCAGATGATGCTTCCGAAACAGATGATAAAGATGCAGAAGCAACAGAAGAAGCAGATGACACAGAAACAAATGCTGAGACAGAGACAACAGAGGAAGCTAAATAAGAATGAGTGAATTTCTGGTAGAAATAAACTGGAGTCCTTTATGGATTTCACTGAAAACAGGTTTCGTGGCTACTGTGATCGCGTTCTTTCTGGGGATATTCTTTGCGAGACTGGTAATGAAGATGAAACCTGTTTCCAGAGGCATACTGGATGGTATCCTGACCATGCCTCTGGTACTTCCCCCGACAGTGGCCGGTTTCATTCTGCTTCTGCTGTTCAGTCTGAGACGTCCGTTCGGGGCATTTCTGCTGGATAATTTTGATATTAAGATCGTACAGACCTGGAAGGGCTGCGTGATCGCAGCATCTGTAATTGCGTTTCCGCTGATGTATCGAAATGCACGCGCTGCATTTGAACAGGTGGATGTGAATCTGATCGCAGCAGGCAAGACACTTGGCATGAGTGACAGAAGAATCTTCTGGACAGTTGTCATGCCGACAGCAGGACCCGGAATCGCATCCGGTACAGTCCTTGCCTTTGCCAGAGCAATCGGAGAATACGGTGCTACATCCATGCTCGCAGGAAACATTCTTGGCAAGACCAGAACCGTTTCCGTTGCCATTGCTTCGGAGACTGCGGCAGGAAATTATGGCATGGCCGGTTTCTGGGTAGTTGTGATCTTGATCATTTCATTTGTGATCGTTGCGGCGATCAATATCGTTTCCGGTAAGGGAATGAAGATGGGCAGGTGGATGTAATGGCAGTCAGTGTGGATATTGAGAAGAAACTTCATGGCTTCACTCTGAAAGTAAAGCTGGAGAGTGATGGTTCTCCAATGGGGATCCTTGGAGCATCCGGAAGCGGAAAAAGTATGACTCTGCGCTGTATTGCAGGAATCCAGACACCGGACTCAGGAAGAATTGTTGTAAATGATAAAGTTCTTTTCGATTCAGAAAAGAAGATCAATCTGAAACCGCAGGAGAGGAAGGTTGGCTATCTTTTTCAGAACTATGCACTTTTTCCTACCATGACTGTAGAGAAGAATATCGCATGCGGATACAGAGGGGATAAGAAACATCTTAAGGCAAAAGTGGCAGATTACATAGAGCGCTATCAGCTTAACGGGCTGGAGAAACGTTATCCGGGACAGCTTTCCGGAGGTCAGCAGCAGCGTGTCGCACTGGCACGAATGATGATCGGAGAACCGGAAGTCATCCTTCTGGATGAACCGTTCTCAGCACTGGATGGATATCTGAAAGATATCATGCAGCGTGATATGCAGAACTTTCTTAATGAGTACACAGGTGATATGATTCTGGTCACTCACAGCCGTGATGAGGCTTACAAGTTCTGCGGACATCTGACAATTCTGGACAGTGGTCAGGCACTTACTACAGGAGAAACTAAGAAACTCTTTGAACGACCCGGTATTCTGCAGGCAGCCAGACTGACAGGGTGTAAAAATTTCTCAACTGTACAGAAAATGGGAAAACACAGTATTTATGCAGTGGACTGGGATCTGATGCTGCAGACCAAAGATGTGGTGCCGGATGATGTTACGCATGTGGGAATCCGCGGTCACTGGATGAAAGGTGCATCTGAAGGCGGAGAGAACCACATGGAAGTGGAAGTTATGGAATATATTGAAACGACCTTTGAACATCAGTATTTACTGAAGAACAAGAAAGGCGGAGACTGTCAGCCGGTCTGGTGGATGTGCCCCAAAGGAAATTTTGAGGAAGATCCGCATGCAAAAGTTCCGAAATATATCCATTTTCCGGAAGAGCATCTGATGCTGCTGAAAGAAGCGAAATAGAATATATAAGAAATAATAAAAAGCGTTGTATTTTCAACAGAGATTTCTGGTGAAGATATAACGCTTTTTTAACCGAATCAAGTAAGTCCCTGCGGAGCAGTTATTCGGTGTGGAATCGCATAGCCACGTAGCTGTAAGAGTCTGCCGGTTTGATCACGCAGCGGGATGTTATCAAATTGTCTGAGAAATCTATGACGGATGATTCTTAGAATATTTTATGTAGTCCACAACCATCATCGCCAGTTTAAATGTCAGTGCATCTTCAAACGCGCGGATATCCAGTCCGAATTTTCTCTGCAGCTTCTCAAAGCGGTACACCAGAGTATTTCTGTGTACATAAAGCTGTCTGGAAGTCTCGGAGAGATTCAGGTTATTTTCAAAGAAGGTACGGATGGTGATCAGGGTTTCTTCGTCAATAGAATCCAGAGTTTCCTCTTTGAAGATCTCGTCGATAAACATTTCACATATGGAAACAGGAAGCTGGTAGATTAGTCTGCCGATTCCAAGCTGGTTATATCCGAATACATTTTTATCTGCGTAGAAAATCTTGCCTACTTCAAGGGCTGTATGTGCTTCCTTGTATGCGTCTGGAAGCCTGGAAATATCCTCTGCCAGATTACTGTAGGCAACCCATGCGGAAGTCATTGCTTCTGTATTTAACATATCTACAAGCATATATGCAATTGATTCCAGATCCTCATAAGTTTCTGTAGACTGTAATTCTCTGATGATGATAATCCCTGTATCATCAATAGCTGTGATGAAATCTCTGGTACGGGCAGAGAAAATATTCCGGATCGTAGCGAGAGCGTTCTCATCCTTGGTCTGTTTGGTTTCCACAAGAAATACGGCACGCTGAACAGAAGTTGCAATGTGCAGTTTCTTGGCGCAGTTAAAGGCATCTACATCAGAATAACTACCAAGGAGAAGATTCTGCATAAAGGTATTCTTGTCGCTTTTCTCTGCATAGGCAGCCAGGAGACTCTGTACCTGGCATACAGCCAGCTCTCCGATGGTAGCAGTACTTTCTGCTTTTCCCCATACGATCAGAATATAGGAGATGGAATGGTTCTCCATGATCTTATACAGGCAGCAGCTTGTATTGGAAACACACAGGGCACTGCTTTGGCGAAATTCTTCCAGTTTTGATTCTGCAGGAAGTTTTTTATCACAGGTAGAGAGAAAGATATGGTTATCAGAATCCAGCAGACAGAAATCAATCTGGCTGATATTCTTCCAGTCTGTCAGGCATTTCTGTAAAATCTGTTGTATTTTCATTAGGTCAATCCTTTCTTTTGGGGTATGAGTCAGCTTATAGCAATCCTTGCAAATTGTCTGATCGAAGTAATCAGGCAGCCAATTCTATATTATAACATAAAAACCCGGGGAAAACTCCCCGGGTTTATTAAAGATTCCTGAAAATTAGTTGCAGATTGTAAGTTCTGTTTCTTTATCAAAGAAATGAGATTTTTCCATATCGAATGCGAATTTGATCGGATCACCGGTCTTAGCTGTTGTACGAGGATCAACTCGTGCTGTAACCTGAGTTCCGTTTACGTCGAAGTATAAGAATACTTCAGCTCCGAGAAGCTCGTAAACTTTAACTACGGATGTCATCGGTGCGCTTGGAGAAGCTTCGATGAACATCTGGGAATCATGGATATCTTCCGGACGGATACCGAGAACAACTGTTTTACCTACATAGCCGCCATCTTTAAGAGCTTTTGCTTTAGCAGCCGGGATAACCAGTTCATGCTCGCCAACTTTAGCGATAAGGTTGCCGCCTTTTTCGGAGATAACAGCGTCAAGGAAGTTCATCTGCGGAGATCCCATGAATCCTGCAACGAATAAGTTGCCTGGTTTCTGATACAGGTTCTGTGGTGTATCTACCTGCTGAACAACACCGTCTTTCATAACAACGATTCTGGTACCAAGAGTCATAGCCTCTGTCTGGTCATGTGTTACATAGATGATTGTAGCACCCAGTCTCTGATGGATCTTGGAAATCTCGATACGCATCTGTACACGAAGTTTAGCATCCAGGTTGGAAAGAGGCTCATCCATAAGGAATACCTTAGGATTACGTACGATAGCACGTCCCATAGCAACACGCTGTCTCTGACCACCGGAAAGAGCCTTCGGTTTACGATCAAGAAGTTTCTCAAGGTCAAGGATTCTTGCAGCTTCACGAACTGCTTTATCAATCTGGTCTTTCGGAACTTTACGAAGTTTAAGTCCGAATGCCATGTTATCATATACTGTCATATGAGGATACAGAGCGTAGTTCTGGAATACCATTGCGATATCACGGTCTTTAGGCTCTACATCGTTCATAACTTTGTCACCAATCTTTAATGTACCGCCGGAAATTTCTTCCAGACCGGCAATCATACGAAGTGTAGTAGATTTACCACATCCTGAAGGTCCTACGAAAATGATGAATTCTTTATCTTCGATCTCCAGATTGAAATCTTTAACTGCCTGGAAACCATTTGGGTAAGTTTTGTTAATGTGCTGTAATGATAAGCTTGCCATGATTATTATTCCTCCAAAATTATTTCATATTGTTTTTGTTGATTGATTACTCGTTTTTTTCATCTGTAGACAGTATAGCGAAAAGGAGGGGGGATGGCTAGGGAAGAATCGTACAAAGATTTTTTTCGTTTCTTGTCATTCTGACGAAAAGCCGGAATCAGTATTCGGGGATTCCGTCAAACTGTCAAAAGGCATGAGAAAAACGCAGGACAAAATGACGAAATTCTGTCTGCGTTTCTCAAAATTGGAGTTAAAATATGGTTCTTTTTTACTACCTGTTACTCAAAGTATATATAAGATTATGGTTTGGCTGAATCAAGTCAAAAATCTCTGACAATATGAAGGAACGGATGAAAAGAGACGAATATCGGGCTAAAATTATAGGAGGATCAGAAAAAGCAAATCATCAGGAAGCATTTTGCGCAAATTCTGTGTTGACCAGTTCTGCATACGGTGTACGTTCTTTCAGTTCACCTGCATCTTCCAGGATATCCTGCAGCAGTTCAAAACCATCCTGCCCGAACACCAGATTTTCTTTCCAGGTGTCCTGATCGTAATAACGTTTTACAATGGCTGTGATGGTATCCAGATCTGTTTCAGGGAACTGTGGCTCGATTACTTCTGCAATCTCCTCTGGAGTATGGCTCTGAACGTAGTCCATACCTTTCTGCAGAGCATCAGTGAATTTCTGCATGATATCAGGATTTTTTTTCATATAGCTGGTTTTGGCACTGTAGGAGGTATAAGGCACATAGCCGGAGTCAACACCAAGGGATGCCACGACATACCCAGCGCCCTGCTTTTCAAGAGCAGTAGCAGACGGCTCAAATTCTACAGTGAAATCTGCCGAATCATCTCCTGTAAAAGCAGCCGCAGTAGCGCCGAAGTCAATGCTCTGGTCAATAGACAGATCTTTCTGAGGGTCAAGGCCATTCTGCTTTAGAATATATTCAAATACCATTTCCGGCATGCCACCTTTGCGTCCGCCCAAAACTTTCCTGCCTTTCAGATCTTCCCATTTAAAATCCGGCATTTCTTCTCTTGCCACAAGGAAATTTCCGGCCCGCTGGGTAAGCTGTGCAAAGTTTACAACAGGATCAGTAGCTCCTTCCTGATAGGCATAAATAGATGCTTCTGCTCCCATAAATCCGATATCCGCCTCGCCGGATATGACTGCAGTCATAGTTTTATCTGCTCCAAAGCCAGTTACAAGGGTCAGATCAAGCCCCTCATCTTTAAAATACCCGTTTTCAATTGCCACATACTGCGGAGCATAGAAAATAGAATGTGCTACTTCATTTAAGGTAACCTTTGCAAGCGCCTTATCATCCGAACTGTCCTTTTTCTTTGCAAATGCTGTTACTGGCAGTGCAGTCACAGCAAGCACAACGGTAGCTGCCAGTGCGATCCATTTTTTATTTTTCATGCAGATACTCCTTTTGAGACTTCTGCTGTTAGGATATTCCCTCAACTCAAAAATGGTGCATTTTTTCTTGATAATTCATTTATATATTTCTAAAAGTAAAATATAATTGACTTTTATACAAATAAATGATATCTTATAGTCATCAGGGAGGTGAAGCAAGCTTGCCAAAGAATATTGCTATCAAAGTAGCACGAGCACAAAAGGATATGACGCAGAAGGCATTGGCGGAGGCTGCCGGTATTTCGCGGCAGACTATGAATGCAATCGAAAAGGGTGAATACAATCCAACAATCAAGCTATGCCGAAGAATCTGCCGTATCTTGGATAAGAGTCTGGATGATTTATTTTGGGAGGATGACGAGGATGAAGAAAACGAAAAGTAATCTGGATGAATTACAGGAACTGAAACTTCTGAAGATTGAGCACAATGGATGCTGGCTGGCTTTCTGGGGATTGCTGGCTGTAATACTGACCCAGATAGCCATAGGAAATGACAGCAAACAGGATCTTTCCGGAGAATGGATCGTATTTATGTGCCTTGCTTTATATCTTACAGTAGGATGCATAAGAAACGGAATCTGGGACAGAAAACTGAAACCAAATTTTAAGAACAATATCATGGCCAGTAGCATCGCCGCAGTTGTTATGGGGATTTTGTGGTTTATCATTTCTTATCGGAATTATCACAAACTCGCCGGTTCCATTGCAACTGGAGTTATTATGTTTTTTTCTATAGAGATTTTATGTTTCCTTGCATTAACGCTTACTTCTAAAATTTATAAAAAAAGACTGAAAAAGCTTGAAGATGATTCTGAGGATGAATGATGATACCTGGGGAAAAGCCAGAGGGGACTGTATTTGAGCCATCAAACACCGTCCCCCTTGGTCCTTGGTCAATGTATAAAAATGTCCTTGACGAATATAATTTAAAACAAAGATGATTTCTGATTGACTTTCTTAGTTATATCAGTTATATTATCTTTAGTGATCAGATTGCAGAAACTTGAGAAGCCTGCGATCGGGGGAGGGTGCCGAGGCCCCTCTCCTTTTTCTTTATCTGGAACATTTTGCAGCGAGGTACATATGAGCAAACCGTTTATTACATATACCGCACAAGTTGAAAAACTGAAAAATGAAAAAAATCTAGTTATTACAGATGATGATTTTGCGGTAGAATCCCTGCAGAATATCAGTTATTATGCATTAATTGGTGGATATAAACATCCTTTTATTGATATTCATACCCGCAAATACATTAATGAAGCGTGTTTTGAAGATATAGTTGCTCTTTATGAATTTGATGAAGAGTTACGTGGGATTTTCTTTAAGTATTTATGCCGCGTGGAAAGAAAAATGCGTTCGTCCATTTCTTATCACTTCTGTAAAAAACATGGAGAACGTCAAGAAGAATATCTCAACTCCAATAATTACGGCAATATTCCCAAAAATAAAAATGGAATTACCAAATTAATCAAAATGCTAGATATGATGGCAAACAAAAACAAGGATCACGAATATCTTGTTTACCAGCGTAACAAATATCATAATATTCCGTTATGGGTGATTATGAATACCCTTACTTTTGGTCAGATATCCAAAATGTTTGAATTCTTACCTCAAAATATGCAGGGAGCAATTTGCCAGGATTTTGGAAATGTCAAGAAAAATGAAATGATAAAATATTTAAAGGTATTAACGCTGTACCGAAATGTATGTGCTCATAACGAAAGGTTGTTTTCCTATCATACATATATTGACATTCCAGATACATTGTTACATAAAAAATTAGGCATTTCTAAAAACGGTTCAAAATATATATATGGAAAAAATGACTTGTTTAGTGTAGTCATTACTTTTCGTTATCTACTTCCAAAGACTGATTTTTTACTGTTTAAAAAGCAATTATTGCATATTTTTGACCGATATGAAAAGCGGAATTCAAATTTGAAGTTGAATGATCTTTTTGAATATATGGGGTTTCCGATTAACTGGAAAGAGATAACAAAATTTCGCAAAATATAAGTGGAGATATGAGTAAAAATATTTCCGCTAATATTTAAAGCTATTATAATTTTTAGCGATTTCTTCGAACTATTCAACCCATCCACACAATTAAACAAAAAAAATTCTCATATTAAATTTTTTCATAGACCAGGCGGGGATACTTCACATGTACCGGCTTCCTCTTTGTAATGGAAAAAGTATTGCGTAAAGTAAATAAATCAGTATCATATATTTATACACACAAATAACGGAAAAGATATAGAATACAAACGGTATTTACAGGGCAAATCAAATTCGATGTAAATCGGTTTGATTTGCCCTCGTTTTTTAGTTCGATATTGCAGAGTATCACTCCACAGACACGCAGTACGAACAAGTCTATAATTCCTTGATTTTTTCATTCATTTTTCTGACATCATTGCGATAGTGAAGCATGAAGCCTCCCCAAATTATAAATGCCAAAGCTATTTGAAATATGGCTGCAATAATTCCGTGGAGGATAGAACTTGTTCCTCCTATCCATCCGACAGTATATGCGACGATTGTATAAATAATACAGCCTGTTCCCATGTGAATAATTATTTTAAAAGGCATTGGAAGATTGTCTTTGTGATAAATCATAGCCGGAAGTCCAAAACCCAGACCTACAATTATGCATCCGATAACCATTTTGGAAAATTGGTAATTATCTAAACAGAAATTACCGTCATAGGCGATGTCAAATACCATTCCTGTAACGCAGAAAACGGTTAATGCTATACCAATGCTGGTTATAGTGTTTTTAATACAAATTTTTTCAATAGTTTCTCTCATTTTTATCCTCCTATAATCCCAGATATTTTTAAACTCAGGCAGATATTTTCTTGATACGTAATCCTTACATCCGTTTTTTTAGTTTTCAAAAGAAGAGTGCCCGCTAAAACCAGCCTCGACATTGCTCATATAAGACAGATTGACCAAAGTTGATTTTGAAATTTGCATAAATCCGGCACCAAGCTGCTGTTGCATTTCGTACAGTCTTTTTCGGCAACGGTAGCGGTGTTCTTTGCCATAAATAATAGTATCCTTGTTTTCTACCCTTACCATGTATATTTCTTTTGGCTGTAAAATGACAATATCATTTTCGTTTTTAAAAGCTGTAATGGGGCTTTCATTTGAACCGAATATATCAAGGGTACGCTGGATGTTGTCAGTGATTTTATCTGCATATATGATGGCATATGGTTCGCTGTATTCAGGGGAAAGTTCAATACTTACTTTCATGTAAAATACTCCTTTCTTTTTTGTGAGTTAATCATACAATATTTCATATATAATGTCTCGCATTTGGATGTAAGTGGCGAAAAAACATGTGTAAGATGCGTTAAAGGAGGATAATCCTGATAAGTTCCGCTATCGGAAGATATGTGAGTCTGCACACCGTACGGCACAATCAACATTTGACATGTTGGAAGTTTTAGTGATTAATATTTCTTTAATTTTGTCAGCATACTATTTACATAGTACAAATAGTAATGTACTTTAAAAAAGTACAGGACAGTACAAATAATCAGAAAGAGATATGATAACCATGAAGAAGAAATTAATTGCAATAATAGTTGGAATGATGCTTTGTGCAGAGCTGTTGGGCGGTTGTGGTAATAAAAATATAAACAAGGATAATATTACCACGGATACTGCCGAGGAGTCGAAACAGCAGGATTCGAATAAAAAACAGGAGCTGCCAACTGCAACATATATGGGTGGAAGCAATACCATTACTGAGGTGTGCGATGAGCTTGGTTCAGCCGGGGCATCGCATGTAGATACCTTTAAAGAATGGGTGACCGATTTTGCGGATTCTGCCGGGAAGAATGCAAAGCTGAAGGATACATGGTCAGATGCATATAAAATGAAAGCAGATACTGTTAAAAATAAAAAGAAAATAAGTTTCCAAACTGCAAAAGAGATCGCGGGACAGAGCGGCCTGTGGATGGCGGCGGCCACGATCCTTTTTCTTATTGTAGTCTTTGTAAAGCCGTATCACAGTGTAATTGACGCCATTCCCTCTCCGGATTATGAGTCTGTGCGCCTGTTTTATATCTGGATTTTGCGGCTTGGGATCCTGTTTCTGGCTGTTCTTGCCGGCATCCTGTGGGTATACGGGAAGAGACCAGGCTGGCTGTTTCCGGTTACTGTAATCTGCCTGGGATTCTTTTACATGATGATTCTGCCGCCGTTTTCGGCTCCGGATGAACCTCGTCATTTCGTCAGCGCTTACCGGCTGTCAAACCAGATTATGGGAAAGGAAGCGGTGGCGGATGAGTCGTTTCTTTTATCGGCATCGGATCAGGAGAAGGAATATATCGCCCGGGGCGGCAATGTTCTGGTGCGGGAGCAGGATGGCAGGGAGGAACCGTATTCCAGTGTGGGAAGAGATTCTTATGCGCTGATGCTTAGGGAACTGTTTACAAAGAACACAGGGGGCGGTACTACGGTCCGTTTCGAGGCGCCGGTGAACACGACGCCGGTGGTCTACTTACCTCAGGCGCTGGGGATTTCCCTGGCTAGAGTGCTGCACCTGGGATATATTCCGCTCATCTATATGGGACGTCTGTTCAATCTGCTGGCATTTGCCGGAATGGCATGGCTGGCGGTTCGCATCATGCCGTTTAAGAAAGAATTGTTTATGGCCGTAAGTCTTCTGCCCATGACGCTTCACCTGGCTGCTTCTCTGTCATACGATGCAGCGCTCATCGGCCTGTCGCTTCTGTTTTTTGCCTGGTGTTTTTATCTGGCCTATGAGAAGAAGCAGATCGGAATCCGGGACACGGTGGTTCTGGGACTTCTGCTGGTCCTTTTAGAGCCGTGCAAAATCGTGTATCTGCCGCTGGCCGGTATCTGTCTTCTGATTCCTGCGTCGAAATTCGGCACAAAGAAACAGTACTGGATATCGGTAGCTGCGGTGATTGCGGTAATGGCGCTGGCTATTTTCTTAATTAATAACGTGGTTCTGTCTGCTTGGATTCAGGATACGGAGAATATAATCAGCTGGGAAGGCGGTGCGGCCGGTTATACGATTCAGGATATCTTAAAGCAGCCGTACCAGGCGTTCCTGATTTACTACGAGACACTGGTGACACAGTTCGATTACTATCAGGCCACTATGCTGGGCGGTTATCTGGGGAATCTCGACCCGAATCTGACGGTGCCGTATTTCTGCCTGTATCTGCTGTGGGGAATTTTGGTCGTGAGCTCTGTGCGGAAGGCTGGAGAGCACACTCCCATGAAATCCGGTCATAAAGTCTGGATTGCGGTTTTGGCCTTCTTAAGTATAGTTCTGGTGCTGACATCCATGCTTTTGGGCTGGACGCCTAAAGGCTTTACCTATATCGCAGGGATTCAGGGGCGGTATTTCCTGCCGATTCTTCCGCTTGTCCTGCTGATGCTCTATGGGGATAATCTGACAGTGAAACGGGATTATTCACGGGGAACCTATTACCTGGAGTGTTTCGTCAGTATTTACGCGCTTGTGAGAATCTGCTCCATGACCTGTATCAGATAATTATGGGAAATAAAGATAGAATAACTGATATACCGTAGAAAGGCTGAACTATGACTGCAGAAACGATGGAAATAAAACGCACAGTGGATGTAATTATTCCGGTTTATAAGCCGGATGCTGTATTTGAAACGCTTTTGGAGCGGCTGGGAAAGCAGAGTTATCCGATCCGGCGCATTATTATTATGAATACGGAACAGTCTTTCTGGAAAAATGATGCTTACGAGGCTGTCCCGAATCTGGAAGTTCACCATGTGAAAAAGAGTGAATTTGATCATGGGGGAACGAGAAACAAAGGGGCGTCCTTTTCCGAGGCTGATATCATGGTATTTATGACGGATGACGCGGTTCCTGCAGATAGAGAGTTAATCGGGGAGCTGGTAAAAGGGCTTGAGTTTAAGCGGGCCGGCTGGGGAACCGGCGGCGGTGGCCTATGCGAGACAGCTGCCAAACAGTGACTGCGCATTAGCGGAAAAATACACCAGATCTTTCAATTATCCAGACCAGAGCCGTATCAAGACGAAGGCGATTTAAAAGACTGGGAATCAAGACGTTCCTTGCCTCCAAGTTCTGCTGCGCCTATGACCGGAAACTTTTCTGGAAGCCGGCGGATTTATTAGCCGTACAATTTTTAACGAAGATATGATATATGCCGGCAATGCGGTCCTGGATCGGGGCCAGGCCATTGTCTATGCCGCAAAGGCCCGGGTGATCCACTCTCATAATTATGGCTGTATCGCTCAGTTAAAGCGTAATTTCGATCTGGCGGTTTCCCAGGCGGATCACCCGGAGGTATTCGAGGGAATCCGCTCGGAGAGCGAGGGAATCCGGCTGGTGAAAAAGACGTGCAGATGGCTTATGGAACAGAAAAAACCGTGGCTGATTCCCGGAGTGATTGTAAAAAGCGGATTTAAGTATCTGGGGTATCTTTTGGGGAAGCGGTATCGGAAGCTTCCGATTTGGATGATTATGAAAATTACGATGAATCGGGAGTATTGGAGAAGAGGCTAGGAAAATATATTGTGAAAATGAGTGAAATATACAATTGATAATTGTAAAAGAGCAAGGTATATGGTATTATAAAGATGGGTGCTGCCCAAAACGGTAAGCGGTTCGCCTTTCGCCCAAAATGAGTACATTTTGAGAACTTCCCGTATTTCCGGAGGTGATACATATGTGGAAAATAAAAACGAAAGGAAGAAATGATGTTAGGCATTGTTGTTGGAATTGTCGGT
>ENA-OPZZ01001349-OPZZ01001349.1-human-gut-metagenome-genome-assembly--contig:-NODE-1349-length-15304-cov-2.806813_pt1 | contig 15304 bp, 12 predicted proteins | sample MGYA00242487_ERZ504511 | MGnify/ENA primary metagenome ERZ504511 (study PRJEB26092, sample SAMD00036241) | human gut metagenome | host: Homo sapiens | study: EMG produced TPA metagenomics assembly of... | reverse complement strand
AATTTTTATCAACAGCAAGAGCATTTACCCTCATTATTTGTTTTGGAAGTTCAAAGACATAACTTACTTCTATTCCAATAAAACCAACAACTTTATTTTCTATACAAGCAACATTAATCAAATAATTATTTTTAATCATTTCTTCTACTCTTAAAACAAACAAACTATAATCAACTTCATACCCTAATTCATTTTTTAATAATTCATAAATAGGTTTTATATCATTTTCTTCAAATAATCTTATTTTCATATTTGCTTACCCTATTTTCTTTACCACTAATTTATTCATAGCATGAAGATGCTTAATACCATTTTCATGTTCATCATGAAATTTTTTTATTTTCAAACATTAGGGTTTTCCAGTTTATATAATAATCTTTAATTTCTTCATTTTTAAAGACACCTACCATAACATCTTTTAAATCATCTGGAATAGGTTCTTCATCTGTAAATAAAGCAATAACATGATATCCATTTACATTTGTCCATTTCTTTAACAACTCTATTACTTGTGGTTGTTTTGTTTTATCAATAAATTGTAAAACACCATGAACAATTATTAAATCATAGGAATATCTAAAGGGATAATCTAACACATCACATACCCATGTATGAATATTTAAATTATTCTTTTGTTTTAAATAATCTATTTTTTCAATCGCATTTTTTGATAAATCAAATGCATCTACTTGAAAACCCAAGCTTGCAAGGTATAAAGCATGTCTTCCATCGCCACAACCCACATCAAGTATCTTTGCATCTTTCTTTAAATACGGAACAAATTCTTTAACCTCTTTACTTGGATTTCCAAATGTTGATTTTTCTTTATTTAAATATTCATCTTCCCAAAATGGTTTCATTTTTTATCTCCTTATTTCCACATCACATTCATTTTATATTTATCATCGTAAAACGATTCACTTTCTCTATCTTTTAAAGATTACATGCAGGTTCTAATAGTGTAAATGTCTTTTTATCTAAATCTAAACGGCAACGCACTCCGTAAGGGATGACAGCTATAGGAAGTGCATGCCCTATATTAGCATTATATAAAATTGGTAGCTCTGGATGATGCGCTTCTATCCCAATAATCCTTTGATAAACTTTTTTATAAATTTCATATTTTTTTCTTCGTGATGGTTTACCAACAACAATACCATTTATCACATCAAAAAGACCTTGTGCCATGAAATTTCTTAATATCCAAGCTAATTGATATTCTGACATATCTACTTCACTTGTTTCTAAAAACATAATTTTACCTTTCCATTTTTCTTTATCCGGCCATAACTCTGTTCCTAAAACCTCTATAAAAGTATCCAAACAGCCACCTAACAATTCACCTTCAACAACACCATTTCCTTGAATGACCTCATATCCATTTTCATCTTTATGATATTGTCGTAAAACATTTATATTGTTTTCATCCCATCGAATCATTTCATCATCGTCATCGTAGTAATAAGGTGCTTTGTATATTTCCAATTGTTGTACTGGTTCGAATAATGTTTTTCTCATCATTTCCAATGAATAATCATCCATTTTGACATATTCAGATAAAGTTGTTAGCACCGCTAATCCATAATAAGAAACCAACCCTGCTTTATACATCATTAAATGATTAATTGTTGTATCAGAATATCCTGTAAATACTTTAGGATGATTTCTTATAACTTCAAAATCAATATATGGAAGTAAACGAATCGTATCATCTCCACCAATCGCATTAAAAACAGCTTTTATAGAATCATCTTTAAAAGCATCCATTAAATCTTTTGCTCTTGCTTCTGGATGTTCATCAAGATATTTAATACCCTTCAACGTATTTTCCATAACAACCACTTTTAAACCAAAATCATTTTCTAATCTTTCTTTCGCGATATAATAACGATGAATAGCCCATTTTTCTCCTAAAGTTCCTGCCGATAAACTTACAATAGCTACTTTATCTCCTTTTTTTAAACGTTGAGGTTTAATCATTTTTTATCTCCTTATTTCCACATCGCATTCATATACAACTCATTTTGTTTTTCCCACTCAGTTTCATTATGATGACCTCCAGGAATTATATTGATATAGCTTGTTGCACCTTGAGATACAATATAATCATTAAACTCTTGAATATTTTTAATAAAGCGTTGTGGTCTTTTAAATTCTTCCGTTCCTAAAGACATATAAATACGTGTATCAGGATTTAAATTTTGAGGAAGATCTCTTTCTAAACGTTTTTTACATAAGCCAAAGGCTGGTGACAAACAAGCAGCTTTAGAAATATATTGGTTGTATTTGATAACTCCATAAAATGCCATCAAACCACCCATAGAACTTCCTGCAATGGCTGTACATTCTCTAAAAGGATATGTTCTATATTTTTGATCAATCATAGGTTTTAATTCATAAACAAGCCAATCTAATGTTTGAATACCTTTTCCTTGAACACGTCCAAAATAACAACTATTTAAGCTATAAGGACAATACTCACTTAATCTTTCATTTCCTTCATGATTACATTCAATCCCTACAATAATCAATTTCTTATCATAATGATTTAAAAATTCAGCTAAGCCCCATGATTTACCATAAGTAGCATCACTATCTAAAAACAAATTATGTCCATCAAACATATAAACAACCGGATATCTTTCATCACTTTGATAATAATCATTAGGTAAATAAATATGCAATGTTCTTTGACAGTTAAATGGTCTTAAATAAACATCATATTTCTCTAACATTGAAAACACCTCTTTTATAATGAAATAACTTCATCAAGATCACATTGATCTATTTGATTTTACCACCAATAATACATATTCCACCTTTTTCTAAAGTTTCATCGATTGCTTTCGCAATTTCTAATAGCTCATCCTTATCTACATTTAAAATAGCTTCCAATTGTTCTTGTCTTGCTTTTTCATCTTTTTGATTAAAATAATACAAATCACCATATTTACCAATATTATAAGGCATCATAAGTGGCATTAATCCTGAAAGTGTGCCAATGATAAATCCCGTTAAATCATGATTTTCCTTTAAATAGTCTTTTAAAAATATTCCACATTTTTCATATTTCTTTAAAGATTCCTGACTACTAGGATCACGATAAGAATAACAACATGTAAATCCTGAAGCACGCGATACTAAACCTGTACCATAAGCACCTCCTTGTACTCTTACTACATTCCATAAATACGCTAAAGAAATAATGTTTGAAGCAAGTGGTGTTATTTTAGAAGTCTCTAATAGATAACCTCCTTTAGAGGCATAAGCAATATCTGAAGGAATTATAATTCCTTCTTTTTTAATAGAAAAAGGTTTGATGATTGCTTTTTCTAAAGCATCAGAGATTTTTAATGTTTCTTTTAAATAAAGAACTTGTTTTTCTAAGTTTGTATCATCATTTCCAGTAAAAGATAAAGTTAAACGATTATAGAAACAAACATTTTGATAAACACTTTCTAATTTTTGTTTTAAAGCAACAAAATCAAAATGATCATCTAATTCTTTTAACCATTTATAATAAGCAATTCCACTACTATATTCATCAATAACACCCGAAGAACTTACCATCGCTAAAACTCTTTTCATAGATAAACTATGTCCTGACATAGTAATCGCTTGTTTTAATGAAATAATACGTTGTTTTAAAATATCACGAATCATTTTTTCTTGATCAAAAACAGATTCTTGTAAGATTTCAACAAGAAGTTGTAAAGCTCCTTTTCATTTTCTTCTAAAGTAGAAAATGAAGCTTTGAAGTAAACTTGATTTTCTTTATTAGTTGTTTCATATGTATTAATAGAATAATTCATTGTTCCACAAAGAAGTCGAATCTTTGTAGAAAGATCTTTAGCACTATGTTTTGTTGTAGCGACATTTCCTAATAAGGAACATATAAAAGATAAGGTACTAATTTGATCTAAATCTAAATGATCTATATTAAAATAAAGAGCATAATAATAAATACCATTGGTTTCTGTTGGATGTTTTAAAACTTTGCATCCTTCTAAATCTATCAACTTTGAAGGAATCTTTTGTACTTTTGCTTCAATATCTTCAAGATTTAATTTTGGTAAAGTATTTAAGTTTTCTAAAGTGTCTGGTGCTTGTTGGAAAGCATCTAATTGTTTTTGTTCTATTTGTAATTGTTGTTTTTGAACATCTGTCATAGAATTTAAAACATTTGTTAATGTCTTTTCTTCTTTTTCACGACGAATCTTTCCTAACTCTTTTGAAGGTTTTAAAACAATTTCACAACTATGATTATTTTCTAAAAGAACTTCTTTGATAAGATTTTCAAAATACCCTTCATTTACTTTCTTTTTCAAATCATCAAAGATCTTTCCATATTCTAAATGGGCTTCTGGTTTTCCTCCATAGAGCCAACTTTCTAATACTTGGAAACCAAAAATAATTCCTTGAGGATAACCACCAAAATTTCTTTCTTTTAAATTTAATTCTAAATAAGCAAGCGTGGCTTCAAGTTGTTGACGATCAATACCTTCCTTAATCAATGTTTGAAGCGTATCAAAAACAATTTCTTTAACTTGATCTAAGTTTTCTTCTTTTATATGATCAACTTCTAATTGACACCAATTTTTAGTAATTCACCATCATTAATTGCTAGATAAACATTTTCAGCAAGTCCTTTTTCTAAAAGCACTTTATTTAAGACTGCCTGGTTATCACCACATAAAACATCACTTAATACTTGCATTGCAATAACTTTTTCATAGTCTTGATAACTTCCAATCACATTTCCCCATGCCATGCGATATTTATTTTCAGCGTTTTCTTCTTCCCCTATTTCATAATCTACCACTCGTCTAGAAACTTGAACAGGTTGTTGATAAATTGGTCCTTCTATTGGTAAATTAGCTTCCATTGATGAAAGATATTCTTGATTTAAAAGTTCTAAAACATCATCAAGTGGGACATCTCCATCTAAAAAGACAAAGGCATTCGAAGGATGATAATATTTTTGATAAGTTTGGATAAATTGTTCATAGGTTTAAACCGGTAATAGCTTCCGGATCACCTCCTGAAACATATTGATAACAGTTGTCTTTAAATAAAGCTCGATTCAACGCATTCATCATAATTTCACGAGGACTTGAAAAAGCCCCTTTCATTTCATTTAAAACAACCCCTTTATAAGTTGGGCTTTCTGTAGCTTCAATATGCCAGCCTTCTTGTAAAAAGATTTCTTTTTTATTTAAAATCAAAGGATTGAAAACTGCATCTAAATAAACTTTTGTTAGATTCATAAAATCTTGATTATTTCTAGATGAAATAGGATAAAAGGTTTTATCTTCAAAGGTCAAAGCATTTAAAAAAGTGCTCATTGAACTTTTCATTAATTCTACAAAAGGTTCTTTAACAGGGTATTTTTTAGAACCACATAAGACCGAATGTTCTAAAATATGAAAAACCCCACTATCATCACTTGGTAAGGTTTTAAACGCAATACCAAATGTTTTATTTTCTTCATCACGTTTTAACCAAGCAAGTTTTAAATGGGTTTTTATATGTTCCATTTCATACATTGTTGCATTAAGTTCACTGACTTCTGTCCATTTTTTTAACGACAAAGCCATATTTTGATTCATTTATTTTCATTGTACTACCTCATTTCTTTACACCTTATTTTACCTTTGAATAGACATTTTTGTAAACGAAGACGATATTTTAGTAAACATTGATTTCAAATTTTACTAAATGATAAAATAACTATAGATTGGAGGTTTTTATGGCAACAATAAAAGATATTGCTGAATTAGCGAAAGTATCAAGCGCCAGTGTTTCACGTATTTTAAATAATGATCCTACTTTGTCTGTTCCTAAAGAAACAAGACAACGTGTTCTTGATGCAGCTAATCAGCTTGGTTATAAAAAGAAAAATAAAAAAATCTATGATACAGTGATGACATTAGGAATCATTCAATGGATATCTCCTATTGAAGAATCCAATGACCCTTATTATTTAAGTATTCGTCAAGGAGTAGAAGAATATTGTTTTAAAAACAAGATTGCTATCAAACGTGTTTTTAAAACAGATGTTGATTATTTAAATCAATTAGAAGATATTCAAGGTTTAGTTTGTATTGGAAAATATAGTCAAGAAGATATTGAAACATATAAAAAGATATGTTCAAATGTTATTTTTTTAGATATGAATATTGATCCTATTCATGAATGTTGTATTTTACTTGATTTTAAAAATGCAGTTAAAGATGTGGTTTCTTATTTAAGTCAAAAACATACTTCAATTGCCTATTTAGGTGGTAAAGAAATAATTCATGATAAGCTCTATCATGATCAAAGAAAAGAATATTTTGAACGCTATTGTAAAGAATACAACATTGATTATTTCATAAGCGAAGAAACGTTTTCAATTGAATCTGGTTTTAATATGACTTATGAACTTATTAAAAACAAGAAACTTCCTTCCGCCATTTTTGCAGCAAGCGATCCTATCGCTATTGGTGCCATGCGTGCTTTAAAACAATATGACATCAAAATACCTGAAGATATATCAATCATTGGTTTTGATAATATTGAAACAACCAATTATACCGATCCACCGCTTACAACAGTATTTGCGCCAACGTTTGATATGGGCTTTATGGCTGCTAGACAACTTTTTGATGCTTTTAAACATAATGAAAATATTTCACCAATCAAAATTCTTTTACCTTGTTTTTTAATTGAAAGAAATTCATGTATTTAAAAATCTCTAGATTTTTTCTCTAGAGATTTTTTATAACTTCAAATTTATAAGATGTTTTTTCATCATAAGTGTCGCCTGCTTTTAAAATCGTACTTGGGTTTTCTTCTAGATGAATCGCATCCGGCATATTTTGTGTTTCAATACAAATGGCATCACGGGCATTGTAATGTTGTCCATATTTACCAAGACGTCCATCTAAATAATTTGCTGTATAGATTTGTGCTTGTGGTAAAGTCGTTGAAACGGTTAATTTTCTTCCTGTTTTTTCATGAACTAATTCAACTTGGTTTTCTTTTGTATTAAAGATCATTGGATGATCAAATCCTTTACCAAGTTGTAGTTGTTCATCATCATTATCGACACGATCTCCAATATAAGCAAATTCATTGAAATCAAAGGATGTTCCTTTGACATCTTTTATTTCACCTGTAGGAAGTCCATCAGGATCAATGCAAGCAAAACAATCAGAATGAACTTTTAATAAATGTTGATATACATTTTCTTTTTTGCCAGATAAGTTAAAATACGAATGATTCGTAATATTAATAAGCGTATCTTTCGAAGTTGTCGCATGATAATGCATGGTAAGTGTATCTCCTTCAAGTGAATAGATTGCTTTAAAATCTAACTCACCAGGATATCCTTCTTCCCCATCTTTAGAAACATAATGGAATTCAACACTTGTTTCATCAAGCACTTGATAATCAAATACTTGATAAGAAAAGCCTTTGATTCCTCCATGTAAGGAGTTAGGTCCATTATTAATTGGTAAATGATAAGTTTGACCGTTTAATTCAAAAGTTCCTTTTTTAATACGATTAGCTACTCTTCCAACAAGCGCCCCAATATAGGCATCTAATGTTTGATAAGATTTAAAATCATCATATCCTAAAACCACATCATCAACATTTCCTGCTTGATCTTTCATCAACACTTTAACAAGCGTACATCCATAATTAGAAACAACAACTTCTAATTCATCATTTTTGATTGTAATTAAATCAATATTATTTTCTACTTTCTCAATTTTAATCATCTTAAAGTACCTTCATTCCACCAAATTTTCTTACTTTTAAAACATGACAAGAACCTTCACCAAAATACTTTTCAATTTCTTCTTTATAATGATCAACGTATTCATCTTCTACAAAGGCTTGGATTGTTCCCGCAAATCCTCCCCCATGAACACGACATACACCATGGTTTTCTAAAATACCTTCTGATAAAGCAAGGGCTAAAGAAACAGCTTGATTATCTGGATATTTATTTGAATAAACGTTTTGTAAGTATTTATATGAAGAATCTCCTGAATTTTTAATAACTTGTCTAAACGTATCAAAATCATTATTTTTTAAAGAAGATACTGCTTTTTCCACACGTTTATTTTCATTAAATAAATGAATTGCTCTTAAAATCGCTCGATCTCCCACTTCTTTTCTTACTTCTACTAATTGATTATAAAAATCTTTTTCATCTACTTCTCTTAAAACTTCTTTGCCAAAGAATTGAGCTACTTTTTTCATTTCATAAGGAACAGCTGCATAATCATCTGTTAAATCTGCATGAGATGCATGGACATCTACGATACATAAACTATGTTTAAATGAAGAAAACTCAACATCTACTTTTTCGACAACAGGTTTACTATTATCCTTAAAATCAATATGAATCAAACTTCCTACTGAACAAGCACTTTGATCCATTAAACCACATGGTTTTCCAAAATATACATTTTCACTATATTGTCCCACTTGTCCAATCACGACAGGATCGACTTTCATTTCATTATAAAGACCTGAAAGAATAGTTCCAATCATGACTTCAAAGGCTGCTGATGAAGATAACCCTGAACCTTGTAAAACATCACTTGTCATATAGCCGTTAAATCCGCCAATTTTGTAACCTAATTCTTTAAAACGAGCAAGAACGCCTCTCATTAGTCCTTCAGATGTTCCTACTTCGTTTTCATTTTTCGATAAATCATCTAAAGAAATAGGTTTTAAATCATAATCATCTGATAAAACTTTCACCACATCATTTTTAGAAACAACCGCAATAATGTCTAAATTGATAGCTGCCGCTAAAACTTCACCATTTTGATGATCCGTATGATTTCCGCTCACTTCACTTCTTCCTGGTGTACTATAGATTTCAATTTCTTGATCTCCATAAAGTGAAATAAATTTTTCAATAGCTTCTACATATCTTTGAGGTTGTTTTTCAATACGATTTTCATCAATATAGACTACTTTTAAAATATCATTATAACTTCCTTCTTGAATTTCTTTAATCACTAAACTTGCTTTTTTCATTATTTTTCTCCTACCATTTCTACAAATTTAATAAAAGCTTCTTTTCCTTCTTCCCATTTTCCAATCCATCCGCCTCCTATACGATCATTCTGAGATTTTCCGCCGCCGTCCGGATCCGGGCATGGAGGGCATCCGGCAGGGGAAGGATCTCCGTTTCCAGACCATTCTCTGTAAACCGGTTTTTCACTCCCATGTAGATCCCTCCCAGGAACACCGAACCGCAGTGCCACTCTCCCCGGAGAGCCAGAAGGATGGACAGGGCACCTGAGGAAAAGGCCGGAGCCACAAAGGGCTTATAGCCGATCTCCCGCATTTTAAGATTGGCCGTCACCGTCAGCTCCGTCAGCTCTCTGGAAAGAGCATCATCATAATGCTCGATGGAATCGGCTACCACCAGATCCTGGCCATGGGGACCGAAGGAGCGGCCCTCTGTGAGGAATCTGGAAAACCGAGGATCTCTCTTGGCGTAATAGGCAGCCCTGGCGTTCATGACGCCCAGGCCGAAGCCCTGGATCTGCTCCGGTAAAAGTCCCATATAGTCCAGCTCCCCGGCTTCATTTTTATTGCTCTCCAAAAATGCGGTCTTTGCCAGAGGATCCACCGGATCAGAAACGGCGCAGAACAGCCCCTTAAACCGGCTTTCCCTGGCCATTTTCGCATAATTGGCCATGATCTTCGCATTATTTTCAAACTGGTACATGCGCACGTCCTTCACACCGGAGCCCACCGGCGGGATCCCCTTGGAGGCCACGAACACGAAAACATCACAGTCAAAAAGATTCTCTGGCTTCACCACCTCCACCTCCGGCAGGGCGTCATACTCCCAGGGATAGGCGATCTGGTTTTCCTCAAACTCCCACCGGGCCGTCACCTGGTCGGAGATATCGCAGATCCCGATCCGGGAGATCACGTCGCCGCCCAAGAGATGGAGGCCCGTAAGGAGCATGCTCCCCACATCCCCGATGGCCAGGATATGGACCCGCTTTTTCTCCGGTCCTGCCGGGAATGCCTCCCCGGACAGCAGCTCCAGGAAGCGGGGATGGGAGGCATTGACGGCACGGACCTTTCCGGCTGTGATCCGCTCCCGGATCCATTCCGGAAGCGCAGCCGCGCATTTTCCCTCCGTACAGCCGCCCTGTTTCCCGTAAAGCGCTTTGTTTTCTTCCAGCTTCCGGCTGTTGAGCCAGTCTACGCTCTCCTCCTTTTCCCATAAAAGTCCCTCATGATTCACCAGGAAGGATGCGCGGCAGCTTCCCGGCTCCCTGAAAAACAGCCAGGAAAGCTCCTCTGCGGTCCTGGGCTCCGGGATCTCCTTCCAGTCCGCCTCCGGCGGGCACTGAAAATCCATGTAATCTGTAAAACACGTTTTTCCATTTATTTCATAATATTTCAACATTCGCGTTTTCCTCCTAAATCTATACCATAAATTTTTTCATTCTTCCCAGCATTTCCAGATCGTTTTCCAGATATACCGACGCCGCCAGGTTTTCATCATATTCCATACAGCTTCCCTTATCGGGACACAGGGGCAGGATCACTGCCTCCGAGAGCCTGGAAAGGGTCAGGTTCCTGGCAAACTGGCTCCGGTACTCGGTCTCCAGTACCTGGAGCAGATCCCGGGAGTTTTCGATGCAGCACACGGAGAACTCATAGAGAGCTTCCCGGCTGCAGCCGGAAAGCCTGGGGGCCGCGTAGGGAAGGATCATGTTCACCGACGGCTGGAGCCCCGCCACCTTCATATCCCGCCGGCGCACGGTATCGCCGCCGATAAAGGGATACAGGGTGGATTCCACGAACCACTGGCGCAGATTGGGCATTGAATAAATGCTCTCCACCGGCAGGTGGAAGGTCTCCATCAGATCCCGCCCGTAGCCGGAGATCACTCCCACCACCACCTTTTTCACGGGGATCCCGGCCTTTTTGAGGCTTGGGGCCAGGGCCTGCAGCCGGTCGGCTTTATGGACCAGATCATCTACCAGGATCACCGGCCGGTCAAAGGACCTGATGGTCTTGATCTGGCTCTCCAGAGGCGAATAGTACGGGAATGCCTCGATGGCATAGGAATCCAGCTCCGGCTCGTAGACCTTATCGGTGTGGAGAGTCTTGGTTACCGTATTGGGCACCACCTTACCCTCAGGATCTTACCAAAGGGCACGCACATGTTCTCCCCAGACGCCTGGGTGTCAGCGGCTCTCCCGGCACGCCGTTTAAGGCTGTGATCCGGTCTACCATCCGGTGGTGCATGACGCCGGAGGATAAGGACAGCACCAGGTTCCCTGGGTACAGCTTCGTCATGGCCGTCTGGAGCTTTTTATGGTTTCTCTCAATGGCCGACAAAACGGCCGGGCTGCTGCCAAAGGGCTCTTTCAGGGTGGTCTCCAGATTGTGGAGGAGCATCAGAGGCTCATGCATATCCACCATGTAAATGACCCGCTTCTCCCCCTCTTCCTCAACAGCTCCGGACGCACAAAGCCCTGGCGCTCCAGAGCAAAAGCAGCCTCCTTGGAGACAGTCCCCACTTCTGCGGCAAAAATTGGCAAAGCGCAGTTTTTCTCCAGGGCCTGGGTAATGACCTCCGCCAGCAAAGCTGGCCGGATCCCGGATGGCCTCGCCGTCATGGATCTCCCTCTCCCTGGCGTGGATCCCGGTGATGTAAAGCACCTCCCGGCTGGTCCTCCGCCTTACGGCGTTGGCCAGCTCCATGCTCTTTAAAACGCCGAACAGCTCCTCAGACCGCAGCTCCCGGAAGCTTACAAAGCCCACGGGACGGTCGCCCTCCGCTGCATTTTTAAGGATCAGCAGCTGGTCTTTTTCGTATCCGATCCTGGATAATACCGCCTCCGCCTCCGGATTCCGGTAAAGGACCGTATTGCCCAGATGGTCCAGCACCTCCCAGCCAGGCTGACCCTGGTTTCAAAGGAAATGGCCTTGGCCCGCACAATGGGCTTATATTCCGGCTCCCGCAGATACAGCCCCTTATGGTAGATATACTCCTGGACCACTGGATCGATGAGGCTGGAGATATCCCTGTGCTTGTCGATATTTTCCCGGATCCTGGTGGAGCTGATGTCCTCCAGGCTCTTGGGAAGCTCCAGCTCCTCCACCTTTCCAGTGATGCACTCGTAGACTCTCTCCGGCCTGGCGTCCCCGGCCCGGCGGAAGATCAGATGATTGAAGCCATGGATAGAGTTTTCCTCCGGCTCCTTTTTATAGGAGCTGGCGTTATGGACCACGTCGGAGCCCGCCACGATATAGACCTCCTGCTCCGCAAAGATCTCCCGCAGCCGCTTCAGATCCGCCGGATTGGCGATATTGATGGGGATATCGTCAGGGAACAGATGGACGTAAAATTCATCGGCCATGGACATATTGACGATCTGCCTGCGCACCAGATGGGGCTGGGTCTTTTTAGACCAGGAAAATTCGTCAATGGCCAGGAACACCGTATAGCCCAGCTCCCGGATCCGCCTGGCGATCTCCTTGTGGGACAGAGTGAACGGGTCAAAGGTGCCCGGGAAGAACGCTACCTTGCTGCGGCCCTTTAAGACCACGTCCCCGGTGTAAAGCTGGTACCGGGACATGAACCGGCTGATATGGGCCAGGGCAGCTGCCCGGTAATAAAGGCTCAGCTCCCCGCCCTTGTTCTCATTTAATAAAAACAGAAGCTTTTTGGAGCAAAGGGAAAACAGGTCGTTTTTATCCCGCTCGGACATCTTCTCTGAGCCGAATACGTGCTGGCCGATGACCAGCATGGCCTCCTGGCGCACCTGCTCCCGGTAGTTGGCCAGACAGCTTAGGATCAGCCCAAGGAGTCTCGTCCGCCGGTCCAGGGATACCTGCTCCGGCTCCCGGAACCTGGCGGGATAGCGGGAATAACACTCTAAAAGCACGCCCAGGGTGTCCAGGGCCACGGATACGATCTGCTCATTTCCGTTGGCTAACAGCAGATGGAGCCGCTCGATCAGGTCATCCAGCTGCTCCGGCGGAAGCCACAGGGCAAATTCGCCCAGATACTCGGGGATATACTTGGAGAACTCATACTCTCCCACCTCCAGCCCCTTTAAAAGCTCCACGGCGATCTCATTGGCCTGGTCTGTGGACAGCAGATGGCCCAGCCGCAGCAATGCCTTTCCCGCATCATGGCGCACGCCCACATGCTCGCTGACCTTGATGAGGTTGGACAGATGGGCGCAGATATGGAGGATGTGCTCCCGTCTTCCATGGTCCACCTGGTCGGCCAGCAGCTTGATATTTATGGCCTTTAAGATCCAGGGCGTCACAGACTTCAGATTCTCCAGGAAAATGTCGCTGACCACGTCGCTGCCGTACAGGATCCCCCGCTGGGACTCTGTATCCAGCCGGAGGTTCGTAAGGATCCGGTACTGTAAAAACACCATGGTGATGCTGCCGGTATCCATTTCCGTCACTGCCTTTCTCACCCGCTCATAGCAGGCGTTTTCCCTGGTGACCACGCTGGTGAGCACCTTTAAGGCCCGGACTGCGGCCACCCGCACCCGGTCGTCCTCATGGTCCATGTTATCCACGGCAAACTCCGCCAGGCAGTCCAGGCGGCCGCTTCTGGCACAGAGCTCGGCCGGCATGGAAAATACTGCGTCCAGAAGGGCGAATCTGGCATCCTCATCCAGCTCATGGCTTCCATCGAACCACCGGTAAAAAATGGTCAGCATTTCCTCCCGCACCTGGTCATCGCTGTGCTCGATCCCTGAAAGCAGCACGTATTTTAAGGAATTCTGGATCCGCCGCTTCTGCTGGAGAGTCAGACGATAATCGGGACAGATGAGCTTTTCCATATAGGCCTCCCAGAGGGTACGGGCCTGCCGGTCGTCCAGGTCGGCCATGTCGGCGGGGATCTCCTTCCTGTATCCTGCGTTGAAATTGGCGAACATCTTTCCGATCAGGGCCGCCGCCTGCCTGCGGATGTCCCCCTCCCGGTTTAAAAGCAGCTCATACAGGAAGCTGATGGTCTGTTCCTTCTGCTTATGATCCAGATGAATGGAATATTCATTGAAAATATTCAGATACGCCCGCACGTTCTTCCAGTCCTTCTCGCTGCGGGCCGCCTCCAGGATGTTTCCGAACTGCCGCTCTGACCCCAGACGGTGCATCACGTCGATGTTATGCTCAATGGCAAAATATAAAAAGGATGTGACGATCTGGCTGCTGTTCTGGATGGCGATATCCGGACGTTTTTCCGGCTTCGGCGGATTTCCGGAAAGCTCCGTATCGGCCCCCAGAGAGCGCATATACCGCTCAAACTCATAAAGCCTGGAATAAACGGCCCGGTAACGGTTCCTCTTGGCCTCGTCCACATTGTCCAGCTTGCTGAGGAGACGTCAAAGGCCTCCTGCAGGGAGTAGAGGGCACGGGGGATCTCCCGGCGGTCCTCCCCATAGGTCTGCTTCACCCGGAAGTCCGCGTACACCAGCGTCAGGGACTCCGAGGACAGGTTCTCGATCTCCAAATCCCAGACGGAGTGGTTGGCCGCGATGTGGCCCAGGGCCGTCAGTCCCCGGCGGGTGAACCACTGGTCGGTGTAGTAATAGTGCAGGTAGGGCACCCGTTCCCGGGCTTGCAGCCGAATTTGCCCAGGTCGTGGCCCAGGGCGGCTCCGGAGATCAGCCCCAGGTCGATGAGTCCGCCGGAGGCGCAGAGGCCCGGGCCACCCGCATGGACACATAGTGGACGCCGGCGATGTGCTCCAGGGTGCGGAAGGATGTGACCTCCCGGCTCAGGCGGAGCATCTCATAGATGTATTCCTCCCGGAACCGGTAGCAGAAGCGGCGGTACTCCTCCGCCACACCGCTGTGGGAGAGTTCCTCTTCCGTGCAGAATTCAAAGTCCAGCCAGAAGTCAAAGGGCAGGCAGGTCCGCTCCGCGTCAAACAGGACCTGGAGCAGCTGCAGAAAGCACAGCGCTCCATCCCACTGGGCGGAGGTATGGTCCGGGGTCCGACGCCGGATACAGTCAGCGCCCGGGCCACCTGGTAGGCGTAGGACAGCCATCCCTCAGGCGGGATCCGGCGCCACCTGGTCCAGCAGGGGGCGGAAGGCCGCCAGGGCGTCGGCGCAGGAGATCCGGCCCCGGATGGGCGCCAGATCCCGGAGCAGCTGGTGCCAGTCGGCGCCGCCGAAGATACGCTCCGCGTCGGCGCGGGCCATTCCCAGCTTCTGAAGAAACGCGGGCGATTCAAAGGCCTCCGCCGCCTGAATATGCAGGGGCTTTCCCAGTTGTCGTTCCATGG
>ENA-OPZZ01001348-OPZZ01001348.1-human-gut-metagenome-genome-assembly--contig:-NODE-1348-length-15310-cov-2.226635_pt1 | contig 15310 bp, 22 predicted proteins | sample MGYA00242487_ERZ504511 | MGnify/ENA primary metagenome ERZ504511 (study PRJEB26092, sample SAMD00036241) | human gut metagenome | host: Homo sapiens | study: EMG produced TPA metagenomics assembly of... | reverse complement strand
TATTGGATTAATCTGGCCTGGACGCTTTCATTATTGTCCTTTTGTTTAAAGGAACTTTGCTGGTTATATTACGTTTATGTTTGCGGTTGCAGGAGCTTTGCTGATCAACTACCGGACTGTAAAGGAGTGGAATGGAATTATCGACAAGTATGCGAAGAATGCACTGCGAATTACACTGGTCATGTTTGCAGCCGGTTTCTTTTCGGGAATTTTGAACAAGAGCGAAATGCTGACAGAGATGGCAGGAGTCGTTACCAGTATGATCCCAGCCTCCATGGCTCCTCTGTTTGCGATTATCTGTGGTGTGATCGCCTTTGTATTCTCAATCCTGCTTGGGGCCGATGGTTTCCATTATGGTATGATGCCCCTTTTAATCAAAGCGGGGGAAACCTTTGGATTTGGACAGACTGGACTGGTATACATTATGTGCATGGGTGCGGATGTGGTTTCCCAGCTTCGTCCGGTACAGGCTACATCCTGGATGACGGCTTGGAATGTGCAACATTGAATTTAAGGACGGAGCCATTAAAGCGTTTCCGATTATTCTCGGACTTTTTGCAGTAGAAGTTGTTGTTGGCGTGATTTTGGAATTATTCCAATCTTATAAGGAGAAAACCATGATTATTGATAAACTGGAGTATGCGTCAAGATACTATGGATTGAATTCTAATCTGGATTATGTGTTGAAGTATCTTGTGGAGCATGAAAAAGAACTGAAGGAAAGTCCCATTGGTATTACCAGATTTACAGAAAATATTCAAGGAAAATGCATTGCCTACAATACTGTGGTCGGCAGCAGGAAATGGGAGTCCCATGAAGAGTTTACAGATCTTCAGTATATGTTAAAGGGTACAGAGCGCATTGGATTTAATCATGAAGAGAATATGGTTAATTCTAAAAAACAGGAAGGAAAGGACCAGATTCTCCATGAAGGTGATGGTGACAAAATCCTCCTTCCGGAAGGATATTTTATCATTTTGTTCCCGGGAGAGGTCCATATGTCAAAACTCGCAGATGGTCCTTCTGCCTGTGTTGAAAAAGCAGCGTTTAAGATCCGTCTTTAAGATGGAAGGGGAGGAAGAAAAAATGAGTCAGAAACCATTATATGCTTATGTGGGAACATATACGACAGAAAATTCCAAGGGGAACCGCAATGCCCATGGGGTAGGAATCTATGTGTATGAGATCAGCAGGACCAATGGAAGATGGAAGCTGGTTCAGGAAATGCCTGCATTAAATCCTGCCGTCCTGCAATTTGGAAAAGATCAGAAGTATGTTTATTGTGTCAATAGCAACAGCGGAGGTGTGACAGCCTTTCTCCGTGACGGGGAAACGGGAATGCTTACAGAATTGAACCGTGCAGAAACAGACGGCAATAACATCATGATTATGTCTGTGGATAGAGCCGGAGAGTACATGGTTACTGGTGATCATAAGGGAATTGTTAATGTATTTCATCTGGAAGCGGATGGAACCATCGGAAAAAAGACAGACAGCTTTGTTCTTCCGGGTGAGAAGGGACCGCTGAATGAGAAGATTCAGCCCTGGTCCCGTCCGCATCACCTGCCTTTCTCACCGGATGGCAGATATGTGCTGATTGCGGATAAGGGACTGGACATTGTCCACAGTTATGCCATCGACAGGGAAATAGGGAAGCTTTCCCTGGGACAGCAGCTAAAGTGCCATGGCGCTTCCTGCCCGCGCCATTTGTGGTTCCATCCTAATGGGGAATGGGTCTATATTAATACAGAATATACATCTACGATTATTGCCTGCCGGTATGACAGAGAAAAGGGAACCCTGGAACCTTTCCAGGTAGTTTCAGCTCTTCCGGATGATTATTTCGACGTGAATACTATGACATCAGAGCTGGTGGTCCACCCCAACGGAAAATTTCTTTATATTTCCAACCGTCGTGTTAACAACATCGGTGCCTTTTCTATTAATCAGAAGACGGGGAGGCTTTCTCCAATTGGATGGGTTCCCTGTGGTGGAAAGAAGCCAAGATTTTTCGCCATTGAGCCCGGAGGAAGGTATTTGTTCAACGGTAATCAGTCAAGTGATACAATCACATTATTCGCCATTAACCAGAAAACTGGTGAACTGGAGGCTACAGGAAAAGCTTTGAATACACCGACACCGGTATGGATCTTGTTTACAGATGCGGTGGAATCCATTGAAGAATTTGGAGAAAAGAGAGGGGAGTAATAAATATGAGTGTGGGAAATCGTGTGTTTTTACAGAGGGAACTTCCAGATATGGAGCTGGTAAAGCGGTATCAAAGACTTCCGGCCGCCAATGTGGCCGATACCATGAGCCGTTCCTGTGCTTTAAATTCAGAAATTCATCTGATCAGCAGTCCGGACCGGCCGATCATGGCTGGTCCGGCGCTCACAGTTAAGGCTCGTCCAGGGGATAATCTGATGCTTCATAAGGCTTTGGACATGGCTCAGGAGGGAGATGTAATTGTGGTATCCAATGATGGAGACCGGACTCATTCTCTAATGGGAGAGATTATGGCAGTTTATGCGCAGAATAAGGGAAAGGTGGCGGGTATTGTTCTGGATGGCCCTATTCGGGATATGGAAGAATTGTTTCAGATGAGCCTGTTCCTTTATGCCACAGGCTCCACACCGGGAGGACCTTATAAGGAAGGGCCAGGTGAGATCAATGTGCCAATCTCTATTGGGAATATCGCTGTAAAGCCTGGAGATATTATCCTGGGAGACCGGGATGGGGTGATTGTCATACCACAGGAAGATGCAGCCTCCATTATTGATGGAGCAGAAGCTTATGCAGCTATGGACGCGGGGAAGGTAGAGGAAGCTAAAAACGGAACGTCCAAGAGGCAGTGGGTGGAAGATACACTGGCAAAGAAAAATGTGGAGATTATCGACGGGACATACAAAGGCTGAGAGAAGTGGAAGTAAGGAGGAAGCGGATTAATGAAACGGTTTTATGCAGCAGAACCAGACCATCTCAGATCGGAGAGGAAATATACGACGGCGGCTTTGGGTATACACTGGATTTTTCCTGGGCCAAATGGCCGAAAGACCTGGAGGGTGTCCATACTCTCAATGGCTGTTTTGATCCAGAAGGAAATCTTTATGTGGCAACGGAGAATCCGGAGAATCCGGTCAGTGATCTTCTCCCCGGACGGGGGGATATCTCCGTAGTATAGGAGCCGGGTTATTTCAAAAAAGGCGCATAGTGTATTTCTGACACCCCATAGAACAATCCTGACAGCAGACACCAGCCCCGGTTACCATGTGATCCGGGAGATTACTATGGATGGGGAACTGGTTTATGACTTTGGAACATTGGGCCAGCCGGGGGATTCAGGCTATGATCTGAATTATCTGAAAACGCTGGAAAAGGAGGGCCGTGTTCCCCAGGACCCAGAGTGGAATAAGCGGGCGGAGGCGAATGCCAGGCTGGACAGCGTGAAAAAACTGGGAACCCCGTTCTGCCGCCCTTGTGCGATGATCATGAATGAAAATGGCGAATATTTTGCAGCTGACGGTTATGGGAACGATGCAGTCCATAAATTCAGAGCAGATCGCTCATACGAAAAATCCTGGGGAGGTCCGGGACAGGAGCCGGGGAAGTTTCGGCTGGTCCATGATATTCGTCTGGATGACCGGGGCCGTCTTTGGGTAACAGACCGGGAAAATAAGAGGGTGCAGATATTCACTCAGGATGGCGAACTTCTGGCTGTGATCGGAGGGAATCTGATGCGGATCGGAGCTGTTTGGATTTCTGGTTCACTTGCTTACATAGGAGAACTGGATGGTGGGATCACTGTTGTTGATATGGATTTCCATGTGTTAGCGCAGCTGGGATGTAAAGGATCGGTCATACATGCCCATGGTCTTACGGCAGATAAGGATGGAAACCTGTTTGTATTTACCAATCGGAAAAATTCCAATACTATTTTACGATTAATTCGGAAATAAGGGAGGTACAAAGGATGAAGGGGACGAAATTTACATTTTTTGGAGCTATGTGTGTACTGGTGGAGCGAAGTGACGGAAAGAAGTTCCTATTTGATCCGTATATCACGGAGAATCCTCAGACAGATGCGCCTCTTGAACAGTTTCTGGATATCGATTATCTCTTTGTAACCCACAATGCGGGAGATCATTTTGGGGATGCAGATATGATCATGGAAAATGCGCCCAAGGCGGTTTTGTTCAGCGGAAAGGATGTAAACCGTCACGTTCAGAAGCGGGTGCCACTTCCCAGAGAGCGGTGGTTTGGGACGATCTATGGAGACAGTCGGAAACTGGATGAGATTACGACCGTCCACACGGTCAATGCGATTCACCGCTCCAAAGAAAACAACAGCGGAACAGAAGTTTCTCATCCGGCGTTTGGATTTATTTTGGAGGTAGAACCTGGCGTTGTGTATTATCATGTGGGGGATACCTGCCTATTCGGGGATATGCGCCTGTATCGGGAACTGTATCACCCGACCGTCATGACCGTTGGAATCTCCAGTTTTAAGGCTCCTTATCCACCTTGTGAAATGCCGGCCCGGGAGGCGGCCTATGCTGTATCCTATGTGGGCCCGGATGTTGTGATTCCAACCCACTATCCGGAAAGCAGCCATGCACCGGAAGAGTTTCGGAAACATATGGAAACGCTGGCACCACAGGTAAAGATTCAAGGGAAAATTGGAAAAACGTTTTTATATATCCCTTCTTGTGTCATGGAGGATGAGTGAAGACGGGAGAATCCCTTGGTTCCAGACTGAAAAGAGGAGTGTGTTGTTTTGGACTTTCCGTGGTGCTGCCCTGCCCATCGGTGATTGAAATGGCTGCGTTGGCAGGTTATGATTTTGTGCGGATCGATTGGGAACACGCACTGTTCGGAGCAATAGAGCTGAGGGAACTTTTAAATACAGCACGTCTGGTGGGAATGCCCTGTCAGGTCAGGGTACCGGAACTGACAATGATCACGCCGCTGTTAGGGCAGGAGCCAGCGGGGATTATGGTTCCCCATGTGGAATCAGAGAAGGAGGCCAGGGCCGCAGTGGATGCCTGTCGATTTCAGCCTCTGGGCCGGCGGGGGATGGACGGCAACACAAGACGGATGCGCTGTGAGGGAATGACAAGACGTACTTATATGGAGTACCAGCAGGAAAATCTGGATATAGTTGTCCAAATTGAGAGTATACCGGCAATGGAGAAGATTGATGAAATTCTTTCTTTAGATGGAATCACCATGGCGGCAACTGGACGTGCAGATTTATCCCAGGAACTGGGTTTCCCAGGACAGAAAAATCACCCGGCTGTGCTGGAGGCAGAGGAATTTATCATAAGAAAGGTCCTGGAACATGGAAAACATCCCATAATCGCCGCAGAATCAGCGGGACGGGTGGGGCAGCTGTATGAGATGGGAGTCCGATGTTTTCTAGTGGGAAAGGACGAGGCGCTCCTGGCGAAAAAGGCAGCAGAAAACCTGGAAAATGTTAAAAATTTTCATCTAAATAAAGGATAAAACAAGGAATCAGATATTTGAGTTCAAGTCCCGGATGTGGCAGTTATGTCTGTCGGTCCGGGGCTCTTTTGTATCTGTTTTTTAGAAAACGTATATAATCATGCCACGGAAACAAGATACAGTAAAATAAAATTCATTTTGTAATTTGTGGGCTATCAATTAGGAAAACATAAGTAAAAGAAATTATTATACGCAAATAAGCCCGCCAGAAGGCGAGCTTATTGAGAATGTTTGTTTATAGGCTGTGGCTGGATTATGTTTTCTGGACAGCCCCTTTTTATCATGCATGGATCGCCGCAAGCCTTTCAGCTGTCTGGCTGGAAATCTCTCCATCCTTTTGTTCTTCTCTTTCTCTGACCATCTGCCAGATCAGATCATGCATCCACTGGACCGTTTCTTCCAGCTTCTTGTTTCATCCCGAAGACGGCGGACCTCATTTTCTAGATTGCTGATGAGCTGGTCTTTTTCATCGATCATAACGCTGTTCCTCCCCCGATATTTTAAATGGAGTATATCATTTTGTTTAGGTTCTGTCCAGTGAAAGGGGGAGGATTGACAAAGCCGTCACAAACTGGGGAAAAACTGTGATTGCTTCATACGGAAATTTGAGCTATAATGGGGAAATAAGTCGGATGGACGACGGAATCGAGGTTTACTATGGCATCGGCGCAGAATGATTTTTCAAAGGGAAGCGTGGTGGGGAATATTATGGGAATGGCCATTCCCATGACTGCTGCGCAGCTTATCAATCTCCTATACAATGTGGTGGACCGGATCTATATCGGCTATATCCCGGAGCACGCCACTCTGTCGCTGACCGGTCTTGGCGTCTGCCTTCCGGTCATTACTGCGGTCATGGCGTTTGCCAATCTGTTCGGTATGGGAGGAGCGCCCCTCTGCTCCATTGAACGGGGCGGGGGAACCAGAAGGAGGCGGAGGCCATCATGGGAAATGCGTTTACCCTCATGGTGATCTGCGGGATCCTGCTGACTATCCTGGGGATCGTATTCCGGCGGCCGCTGCTTTATCTTTTCGGGGCCAGTGATTCCACCTATCCCTATGCGGAATCCTACATGACCATTTACCTGCTGGGCAGTGTGTTTGTGATGATGGGGCTGGGTATGAACGCCTTTATCAATTCCCAGGGTTTTGGGCGGATCGGGATGCAGACAGTGCTCCTGGGGGCTGTGGCCAACATCATCCTGGACCCTGTGTTCATTTTCGGTTTTCGCATGGATGTCCGGGGAGCAGCCCTGGCCACTATCATTTCCCAGTTTTTATCGGCGGCGTGGGTGCTGAGGTTCCTGTTCAGCGACAGGAGCATCCTGCGGCTGAAACGGGAGACCATGGTGCTGAAAAAAGCCCGGGTGCTGAAGATCGTTTCCATGGGCATGTCCAGCTTTGCCGCAGGCTTTACCAACAGTGTGGTGGCGGTGGCCTGCAACGCAACGCTCCAGACCTGGGGCGGGGATCTGTATGTGGGAGTTATGACGGTGATCCATTCCGTGAGGGAGATCGCAGAAAACCTGGTGAAGGGCCTTACGGGCGGCTCCCAGCCGGTGCTGGGCTATAACTTCGGAGCCGGACAGTACGACCGGGTGAAAAAGGCCATCCGTTTTTTATCAGTTTCCACCATTGCCTTTACCACCTTCTGCTGGATCCTGATCTCGATCTTCCCGGAGACGTTTATCCACATCTTCAACCGGGATGAAACCCTGGTACAGGCGGCTATTCCGGCAGTACGGGTCTACTTTTTCGGCTTTTTTATGATGTCTCTTCAGTATTCGGGACAGGCCTGCTTCATTGGCCTGGGAAAGGCCAAACAGGCCACCTTTTTTTCCATATTCCGGAAGGTCATCATCGTTTTACCGCTGACGCTTTTATTCCCAAGGCTGGGAGGCCTGGGGGCCATGGGGTATTTCTGGCAGAGCCGGTCTCCAACTTTATCGGCGGAGCGGCCTGCTATGGGACCATGCTGCGTACTGTGTGGCCGGAGCTCAATAAGAAAAAAGAAAGCGCGTGACTGGATCCGCAGAGGATCTGATCAGAAAATGATCGGAAAAATAAAATATATCCGGGAGGGGAAATCTCAAATGGAACTTAACAGGGAAGAAGACGCCAGGTTTCTGGTGCATCACCAGGTGACGGAAAAAAAGCTTCTGCATCTGGAAAAGGGAGTCAGGAAGCTGGGCTTCCAATCGGGAGGAAACAGGATCCTGGCTGGGCTTTTGATGGCTTCGGTCATGGGACTGGCCATAGGCCTTGTTTTTGACGGTATGGTGGCACGGACGTTTTCGGCCATTGCCGTAGTGCTGTTTCTGATCTTTGCTGCAGGTGTGTATTCCATCTTTAAGGCATGGTTTGACGCAAAGAAGACCATCCATCTTCAATATGAGGCAGGAAAAAAAGGATATGAATTATGACTGGGAGTATCGGTTTTTTGACGATTGCTATGAGGTCATTGGAAAGAACGAGGCGTCCAGGGTCTGCTATTCCAACCTGGGCCGGATCCTGGAATTTACAGGAATGCTGGTCTTGGTAGAAAAGGGCAATGTGGTCCGGTATTTTATGGAAGAGGATGTGGAAAAGGGGACTGCAGAGGAGCTTAGGGAGTTCTTAGAAAGGAAAAGCGGGACAAAGACTGAGTTTGTCTCCGTGAGGTGATGGATATGGAACCGTTATTTGCTGTGCGGATGACGCATGATGAAGATATGTATTATAACCAGGTACTGGCCTCGAAACAATCAGCGCCGGCAGAAAAGCCTGGAAAAAACGAATTTTCTTTCCAGGGTGGATCTTTCTGATGTGATCTTCGGGCTTCTGGCGTTTTTTGTTTTTTACATGACCTTTCCGGCGGAAGAGCTGGCGCAGCGGATCGTCCAGTCAGCTCTTATGGCAGGCGTGTTTGTCCTCGTCCTTGGCCAGCTGAACGGAAACAGGAGGAGGGAAAAACAGAGGATCGCTCCGGATGCCGATGAAAGGAACCAGGCGGAGATGATCATGGAAAGCTCCGGTCTGGCGGGAGAGCCGTGTACGGTATCCTTTTACGAGGATTCATTCCAGCTGGAAAATCCTGGGATCACCACCAGCTACCGGTACGAGGGTGTATCGTGGATCAAGGAGACAGAGCAGTATTATATGATCTTCTGGACCCGTTCTACGGTGATCCCAGTGGAAAAGGCTGGCTTTTACAGGGGCACTCCCAGCCAGTTCAAAGCCTTTCTGGAGAAAAAATGCCAGAAGATCATTATGAAAGCCAGATAAGAAAATAGGAGAAAATCATGGGAATTAAGATAAAAAAGGATACAATGCCGCGCCTGGAGGACCTTCCGGTGCTGAAGATCCGGTACACAATGGCGATCCCACTGATCGGTATTGTGGACATCCTCACAATGGGGAGCTTTTACGCCAATCCGGTCACAGACGGACATATAATGCTGAAGATCTTTTATGTGATCAACGCCCTGATCGGAGGGACCTTTGCTTACTGGGGGCTCAGATGGAAGACCACGGTGGACGGGAAAAAGATCCGTGTCCGCCCGGCCTTCAGTGCCGCAAAGGAGCTGCCGTTTACGGAGATCAAAAAAGCGGTGCTTCATAAGAAAAGAAAAATGGTTCGCTGATGTATTACACGCTGATAGACAGCAAAGGCCAGGAGATCGTGAAGCTTTATCCTACCATGAAGGACAGCGCCATGCTCCTGGAGCGGCTGAAACGGCTGAAGGTGCGGATCGAAGAGGTAAACGACCGGTAGAGGAATGGACGCCGGAAATCTGCGTATACTACCTTTGAATACGGAAAAGGAGGTATATGCGATGACGAGACTGGAATGTACCGTGGCAAGCTGCGTCCATAACTCGGAAAAGTGCTGCTGCAAACAGGGGATCCTGGTGGAGGGAGTCAATGCCAGGGAAAGCTGTGATACCTGCTGCGGAAGCTTTGAGGAAAACCGCGGAGGCCTGTTCAAAAACCTGTTTAAGACGCCGGAAACCAGGCTGCAGGTGGACTGCGACGTTCTGAACTGCCTGTATAACGACGATCATCAGTGCCGTGCAGAGAGGATCTCGATCCTGGGAGACGGGGCCAGGGCTGTGGGCCAGACTGAGTGCGGCAGCTTTAGAGAACGGTAGGAAGAGAAAATGGAGACGGGGATTCTGCAGGCGGCCGGGGACAAGAGCCCCGCGCCGCTTTGGCAGAGTCCTTTTTTTGAAAAAGTATTTAAACAAGGTTCATTGATTTTTTATTGACAGGATGCTGCATTATTTTTGAAACCAGACTTTTCAAGTGAGAAGGTCTGGTTTTTTTATTTCATTGACTCACTTTGCAGGCCAGGAGGCGGATAACTCCATTGATGTTTACATTAGAGACGAGCATATGGACGTATTGGAAGACAGTGGGAAAAGACCCTTACAGAGAAGCCTCCGGTATTCACAAAAGAAACGGGTATGACCAAGACGCTTACAGGAAGCTGACTGTTTCATCACGAAAGAATGATCAGACGTGAAGGGATCAAAAGCTGGGGTTTAGGATGAAAACGCGGCATAAAATAGATTATGTACAACATTAGGCCTTTCTCCCTCTAATAACTTTGATTATATCATTTAAAAATGGCTATATCAATATGAAATACTGACATTTATATACAAAAATTTTATGATATGGCCGTTTTACTTCCTATAATCTATTTTATAGGAACTCCAGCCTTTTGTGCCTGTAAAAAGTCCAGAACCGTAGCTGGTCAGGACATCAATGATAGGGGGGTGAGAATATGGACCGCGTTATGCAAAGGGCCGTCCCTATGATGCGGGGATCGTAATGGAGGACGGAGCAGGACCTCCGGCAGACGGTATCTGGGCTCCTGAAGGCAGAAAAGAAAATAGAATATCTTGGTGAACTTAAACAATCACTTATCACTCGTGCCGTGACACGGGGATTGAATCCAAATACGCCACTAAAAGACAGTGGTGTAAACTGGATTGGTAATATTCCTATGCACTGGGACATCGCCTGTTTACGTTTCTTCTTAAGACTTATAAACGGACGTGCGTATTCACAAAACGAATTGCTACCAAGTGGAAAATACAAGGTACTTCGTGTTGGAAACTTCTTCACAAATGATTCGTGGTACTATTCAAATATGGAACTAGAACCCGATAAGTATTGTGATAAGGATGATTTACTATATGCTTGGTCAGCTTCAGTTGGCCCATATATTTGGAATGAAGCAAAAACAATATATCATTACCATATATGGAAAGTGCAACTGGCTACATCAATGGATAAAATGTATTCATATTATTTATTAAGAGCAGTGACAAATCAAAAAATGAGCGATATGCATGGAAGTACAATGATGCACATTACAATGGGTGATATGAATAAAACAAAGATTCCAATACCTCCTCTTTCCGAGCAACAACAAATCGCCACCTACCTTGATACAAAATGTTCAAAGATTGACCACATTATCGCTACCCAAAAGAAAAAAATTGCTTATCTTCAAGAACTGAAACAAAGCCTCATTACCAACGTAGTGACAGGCAAGATAAAAGTAAGCTGACACATAAAGCATAAGACCATGAAAACAAGCAATAAAGAAGAAGAACCTCATTTCGTAAAGCGAGATAAATTTGCTATAACCGCAGAATATAAGCAATGGTTTGCAAAAATGGGCAACCTCAATCATTGGTCGAATACTTGTTTTCGACATAAAAACCTCCTATACCAATTGTCTTGATTGGCTATTTTTGCCACATCAAAACGTTGTCATAGAAGTTCTTCTATTTCAATCTATTTTGAGACACATCCCTACGCAGGTCCTAACCTGATCAGGTGGTAAGAGTTTAGGCAGTCTTGAAGAAAAAATTCAAGCTAGCCATTCTCAGCAATTGCTCCTCTTGTGACTCCTTAATTGTACTACCAGAAACCCATTTCTGCAAGTGTCTGAAATCCTAAAATTGTGGTATAGTTAAAGCAAGGATTATCTTTACAATAAAAAAGGAGAAACAACTATGGGACTTTTTTCAGGACTGCTTGGCAATGCATCTAAAAAAGATAATGATAAGGTTGAGCGCCAATTGGAGGGCATCTTAATTCCAGGTGAACAGGTGGAGTTAGCCTATGCCCTTGTTCGTGACTTGATTGTCTTTACAGAGAAGCGCTTGATTTTAGTCGATAAGCAAGGTGTTACAGGGAAGAAGACTTCTTACAAGTCTATCCCTTATCACTCGATTTCTCGTTTTACTGTAGAAAGTTCAGGGCACTTTGACCTAGATGCTGAACTTAAGATTTGGATTTCATCAGCATTGGAGCCCGCAGAGGTCCTTCAATTTAAGAGTGATAATAATGTCTTTGAAATTCAACAAGCTTTGGCAGCAGCAGTGCTAAAGTAATGAGGAAGAAAAATGTTTATTGAAAAAGAACTGGGTTATAAGCGTCACTGGATTAATATTGACTCAGATATTATTTCTGAGCAATCCTACCTTTATACCAAGTATGATATTGACCAGGAAACCATAGAGTATGCCTTGGATAAAAATGAACGAGCTCACATGGACTACAACCGTGAGAATGGGACAATCACCTTTATCTATAATGTTCTGGCTCTTGAGAAGGACAAGGAATACTATGAAACCATTCCTCTGACCTTTATTGTACAAGATACGCGTTTGGTGACCATTAGTAACGAGGATAATGCTTATGTGATCAGCAAAATGCAAGACTATGTGGATAACCATGAGGATTTGTCCATTTATAAATTGCTCTTTGCAGGACTTGAGATGATTTCAAATGCCTACTATCCCGTCATTGAACGTTTGGATCAGCAAAAAGATGAGGTTAGTCGACGTCTAAGGCAGACTACGACAAGTAAGAATCTTTACGACCTTTCAGATTTGGAAACAGGCATGGTCTATTTGGTAGCTGCCGCTACACAAAACCGTCTCCTTTTGGAGCACAGAGGGCACGCCATTTATCGTCGTCTCAACGAGGTCGAAAAAGAACAGTTTGATGATGCCATGATTGAAGCCAGACAGTTAGTAGCCATGACGGACCTCATTTCTAAGGTCTTACAGCAACTGTCAGGTTCTTATAATAATATCCTAAACAATAACCTGAACAACAACTTGAGTAATTTGACCATTATTGAGGTACTCTTGGGAGTGCTCGCCGTCATTACCGGTTTCTTTGGGATGAATGTTCCTTTACCGTTTATGACGGTTAGTCCAGCCTGGATTTTCATCATTATCGGTAGTGTGATTCTTTGTTTGGTCTTGGCCCGCTACCTGCGTTGGTTGGTCCATAGATAATAATTAGTGAGTGAAACCGTCTTCTCAAATTGAAGGCGGTTTTAAAACGTTATTTCCTGTCTTTTTATTTCTAAATATGATAGACTAGATGAGTTGTTAAAATAAACGACTATTAAATACAGGTAGTTAATCTACTACACAACCAAGTCTCATAAGGTGGCTTCGCACCGCCTTCAAATAGAAAGAAGAATACTTTGAAATTTACAGATTTAAACCTATCAGAAGACATCCAATCAGCTGTTGTAGCTGCCGGTTTTGAAAAACCATCACCTATCCAAGAGTTGACAATTCCACTCGCTCTTGAAGGTAAGGATGTTATCGGTCAGGCCCAAACTGGTACTGGTAAAACAGCTGCCTTTGGTTTGCCTACCCTAGATAAAATTCGTACAGAAGAAAATACAATCCAAGCCCTTGTTATTGCCCCAACACGTGAGTTGGCAGTGCAATCTCAAGAAGAGCTTTTCCGTTTTGGTCGTGACAAAGGCGTTAAAGTTCGCTCAGTCTACGGTGGTTCTAGCATTGAAAAAACAAATCAAGGCCCTTCGTTCAGGTGCCCACATCGTTGTAGGGACACCAGGTCGTCTCCTTGACCTTATCAAACGTAAGGCTCTTAAACTCAATAACATCGAGACTTTGATTTTGGATGAAGCGGATGAAATGCTTAACATGGGCTTCCTTGAAGACATTGAAGCTATCATTAGCCGAGTACCAGAAGAACGTCAAACGCTCCTTTTCTCAGCAACTATGCCTGATGCCATCAAACGTATTGGTGTGCAGTTCATGAAAGATCCTGAGCATGTGAAAATCAAGGCTAAAGAATTAACCAATGTTAACGTTGACCAATACTTTATCCGAGTGAAGGAACAAGAGAAGTTTGATACCATGACTCGCCTTATGGACGTTGACCAACCAGAATTGTCAATCGTTTTTGGACGTACCAAACGTCGTGTGGATGAGTTGACACGTGGTTTGAAACTTCGTGGTTTCCGTGCCGAAGGTATCCATGGTGACCTTGATCAAAACAAGCGTCTTCGTGTTATCCGTGACTTCAAGAACGACCAAATCGATATCTTGGTTGCGACAGACGTTGCAGCGCGTGGTCTTGACATTTCAGGTGTCACTCACGTCTACAACTACGATATTCCACAAGATCCAGAAAGCTACGTTCACCGTATTGGACGTACAGGACGTGCAGGCCAATCAGGTCAATCTATTACTTTCGTAGCACCAAACGAAATGGGTTACTTGGGAATCATCGAAAACTTGACCAAGAAACGCATGAAAGGTCTTAAGCCACCAACAGCTCAAGAAGCCTTCCAAGCTAAGAAGAAAGTTGCCCTTAAGAAGATCGAACGCGACTTTGCGGATGAAGCTATCCGTTCTAACTTTGACAAGTTCAAGGGTGATGCGGTAAAATTGGCTCAAGAATTCACTCCTGAAGAATTGGCACTTTACATCTTGAGCTTGACCGTTCAAGACCCAGAGACAATGCCAGAAGTGGAAATTGCCCGTGAAAAAACCATTGCCATTCAAACCATCAGGTGGTGGCTTTGGTGGTAAAGGCGGCAAAAGGTGGCCGTGGCAACCGTGGTCGCGATAACAACCGTCGTGGTGGATACCGTGGCGACCGTAACCGCGATGACCGAGATGGTGGCCGTCGTGACTTCAAACGCAAGTCTAAGAAGAATAGCCGTGACTTCGAAAACCGTGGCAATAAACGCCCACACCGTACCTCAAGCGAAAAGAAAAAACGGCTTTGTTATCCGTAACAAGGGTGATAAATAAACAATGAAAACGCTCTATGAAAATAGAGCGTTTTTTTATATACCTATTTTTTGAGACTTCCCTTAGGTGAGTGCGGACGTCAGCGAACTTTTTCAAAGTTCCTAATTATAGTATTTTTTTATGAAAGCGCAAACATTTTAAGTGAAAATAGTTATTATTAGAAAGTAGAAGTAGTAGTCTCAAGTAAATTCAAAAAAACACACGGTTATTTTTCCGTGTGTTCTTTGATATAGGCTAGTTTTTTCTCTCGGCTTTTTTTCTTAAAGAGTGCTTCGGCGCTCATGGCTTCAGGCTTGCTAGCGAAGGCTTCTGAGTAGAGGAGTTTAACTGGTAGGCGAGCTCTGGTATACTTAGCGCCCTTGCCTGAGTTATGGGTTTTGAGGCGGCGTTCGACATCTGTGGTGTAGCCTGTATAGAGGGTGCCATCAGCACACTCAACCACATACATGTAGGCCTTGCTATCCTTTTCTGTCATCGTTTAGGACTCACCCTCAGTCTTTTTTCCAAAGTAAATCTCAAAGATTTCGTCGGTATAGTCGCCATTTTTTCTTATGCACAAAGAGAGGCGGAAGGATTTTCAAGCCATCTGTCGAGCCGTCTTTAATAGCTTCAATCAGGAGCATATTTGCCTCACGTCCCATCTTAGGATAGATGAACTGGATGCGTTTAGGTGCTAGATTATATTGGCGCATGGTGTCGATGATATCCAAAAATCG
>ENA-OPZZ01001346-OPZZ01001346.1-human-gut-metagenome-genome-assembly--contig:-NODE-1346-length-15335-cov-10.389335_pt1 | contig 15335 bp, 14 predicted proteins | sample MGYA00242487_ERZ504511 | MGnify/ENA primary metagenome ERZ504511 (study PRJEB26092, sample SAMD00036241) | human gut metagenome | host: Homo sapiens | study: EMG produced TPA metagenomics assembly of... | reverse complement strand
CGGAATTTACGCCTATGGAGAGTACAAGAACTTGTGAGTAGATAGATATTTATATCATCAAAAGCATACTCGTTGAAGTAGGAATGAAACATAGAAGTTTATAACTTTTTATAAGTTTTCAGTAACGGTATGGTTATGAACGAGCGGACTTTTGTTTTAAAGGGAACAATTTGCTACAGTAATTCTCTGACAGAACTTTCCATCACTGAAAATGGATATTTAGTATGTGAAGATGGGCGATGTGCAGGGGTGTTTGATGAGCTTCCTGAGAAATTTGCAGGAATCTCATGTACAGATTTTGGCGATGAGCTGATCATTCCGGGACTGACTGATCTGCATCTTCATGCTCCGCAGTATACGTTTCGTGCCTCGGGTATGGATCTTGAGCTGCTGGACTGGCTGAATACTTATACTTTTCCGCAGGAAGCGCGTTATGAAGATACGGAGTTTGCAAAAGAGGCTTATTCTGTTTTCGCTGAGGATATGAAGAAGAGCCCGAATACAAGAGCATGTATTTTCGGAACTCTGCATGTCCCTGCTACCGAGATCCTGATGGAACAACTGGATAAAACCGGAATAAAGGCTATGGTCGGCAAGGTAAATATGGACCGCAACGGCTCTCCGCAGTTGCAGGAAGAGAGTGCTCAGGCTTCTGCTGATGCTACGATTCAGTGGATTGAGGATACGCTTGATAAGTTTGAAAATGTAAAACCGATCCTTACCCCGAGATTTACTCCGTCCTGTTCTGATGAGCTGATGGAGAAGCTTTCGGAGATTCAGAAAAAGTATCATCTGCCGATGCAGTCTCACCTTTCTGAGAATTTCAGTGAAATTGCCTGGGTGAAGGAGCTTTGCCCGAATACACATTTTTATGGAGAAGCATATAGCCAGTTCGGTCTTTTCGGCGGTGACTGTCCGACGATCATGGCTCATTGTGTTCATTCTTCGGATGAAGAAATTGCCCTTATGAAAAAGCAGGGCGTTTATATTGCTCATTGTCCGCAGTCTAACACAAATCTCTCCTCAGGTATCTCTCCTGCGAGACGTTATCTGGACGAAGGCTTACACATCGGACTGGGCTCTGACATTGCAGGTGGAACTTCCGTTTCTATTCTGCGTGCCATGGCTGATGCTATTCAGGTTTCCAAGCTGTACTGGCGGCTGGTTGATTCTTCTATGAAGCCGCTTACTGTTGAAGAGGCCTTTTATATGGGAACAGAGGGAGGCGGTTCCTTCTTTGGAAAGGTTGGAAGCTTTAAGGAGGGGTATGAATTTGATGCGGTTGTGCTTAATGACAGCACTATTCCAACTCCACTGAAGCTCTCTCCGAAGGACAGACTCGAAAGACTGATCTACCTTTCCGATGACCGCAATATTACCGCTAAATATGTAGCCGGAAGAAAGATTCTGTAACTGCAGGAAATACAGATTCTGATGGTGTTTTTCCGGCATATCGTTAACAAAACGATATGCCGGGACGATTGATTCCAGGAGTTTCACCCTGTTTTTTCGGGATGATTATCTGAGGCACCACAAAACAGCCGGCAATTTTTAAAATCAAAAGGGGGAAAGATTATGAATCTTGACAAATTATTCCATCTCAAAGAGAACCACACAGATGTAAAGACCGAAGTTATGGCAGGTATTACCACATTCATGACAATGGCATACATTCTGGCTGTAAACCCAAACATTCTGGAAGCATCCGGCATGGACAGAGGAGCTGTTTTTACAGCGACCGCACTGTCATCCTTTATTGCCACCTGTCTGATGGCTGCGCTTTCTAATTATCCATTCGTTCTTGCACCTGGCATGGGCCTGAATGCCTACTTTGCCTACACTGTTGTTCTTGGCATGGGTTACAGCTGGCAGCAGGCACTGGCAGCTGTATTTGTAGAGGGTATTATTTTTATCCTGTTATCTCTGACCAATGTGCGTGAGGCAATTTTCAATGCGATCCCAATGAACCTGAAACATGCAGTATCTGTTGGTATCGGACTGTTTATTGCTTTCATCGGACTGCAGAATGCTAAGATCGTAGTTAACAACGACTCCACTCTGGTAAGTGTATTTTCCTTTAAATCCTCCGTTTCCGGCGGAACCTTCAATACAGAAGGAATTACAGTTCTTCTGGCGCTGATCGGACTTCTCATCACCGCCATCCTTCTTGTTAAGGGTGTAAAAGGAAACATTCTCTGGGGTATCCTGATCACATGGGGACTTGGCATTATCTGTCAGTTGACAGGACTTTACAAACCTGATCCTGCAGCCGGCTGGTTCAGCCTCCTGCCTGATTTTTCAAACGGAATCTCCATCCCAAGCATGGCTCCCACATTTATGAAAATGGACTTCTCCATTGTCTTCACACTTGATTTCGTAGTCATTATGTTTGCATTCCTGTTTGTAGATATGTTCGATACTCTGGGAACCCTGATCGGTGTTGCTTCCAAAGCTGATATGCTTGACAAAGAAGGCAAACTTCCGAACATCAAAGGTGCTCTTCTTTCTGACGCAGTAGGAACTACAGTAGGTGCTATGTGTGGTACTTCCACAGTTACTACTTTCGTAGAGAGTGCTTCCGGTGTTGCTGAAGGCGGACGTACAGGACTTACTTCCCTGATAGCAGCCATCCTCTTCGGATTATCACTGCTGTTATCCCCGATTTTCCTGGCAATCCCGTCCTTTGCCACAGCACCGGCTCTGATCATCGTTGGATTCCTGATGCTCACATCAGTAACCAAGATTGATTTCAACGACCTGACGGAAGCCATCCCAGCATTTATCGCGATCATCGCAATGCCATTCCTGTACAGCATTTCTGAAGGTATCTCCATGGGTGTTATCTCCTATGTGATCATCAACGTTGTTACAGGTAAAGCTAAGGAAAAGAAAATCAGCGTACTGATGTATGTACTGGCTGTATTGTTTATTTTGAAATATATCTTTATCTGATATAAATATCAGATACACATTTACAAAAAGAAGTCTCCTGCAGAGGCTTCTTTTTATTTCTACAATCTTCTTTCTCTTTTTACATTTATGATGTATAATTATGAAAGTGTTTCTTCATTTTCAGATCAATAAGGCACTGGCACTCTTAAAATATATTTGAAACATTTTATAACTATGAGGGCACTGAACAGTTACAAAATTTCAGTGCTTCTGTCCACACTGAATGAATAAATATTTTGTTTTATCCACATTTTATACATTCTATTTACACATTAATATAAGGAAGGATTACACACATCATGCAAAAACAACAGATTCCATTAAAAAATTCCCTGCTCCTGCTTCTCGCAGCGATCATCTGGGGTATCGCTTTTGTAGCTCAAAGCGTAGGAATGAAATACGTAGGAGGCTTTACTTTTAATGCCGTCCGTTCCCTTATCGGAGCAGTCGTTCTGATTCCACTGATTTTTATTCTGAAAAAGAGAAACTCTCCTTCAGATTCTGCTTCCAAAGCATCTGGCAGATCTGACACCTCAAGTAATACTGTATCCAATATGCAGGAGAAAAAAACTCTGATTATCGGCGGTATCGCCTGCGGTATCTGCCTCTGTCTGGCAAGCAATTTCCAACAGTTTGGCATCAAGTATACAACCGTCGGAAAAGCCGGCTTTATCACTGCCTGTTATATTGTGATCGTCCCTGTCATCGGACTGTTCCTTGGCAAAAAATGCACGAAATTTATCTGGGCTGCCGTTGCAATGGCTCTGATCGGACTTTATCTCCTGTGCATCACAGATGGATTTTCCATTGGAAAGGGAGATCTGCTCGTACTGGTATGCGCTTTTCTTTTTTCGTTGCACATACTGGTCATCGACTACTTTTCTCCGAAAGTAGACGGAGTAAAGCTCTCCTGTATTCAGTTCCTGACATGTGGAGTTCTTTCCGGCATTCCCGCTCTGCTCCTTGAGCATCCGGAACTCTCATCCATCCTGGCAGCATGGCAGCCAATCCTCTACGCAGGTGTTATGTCATGCGGAGTAGCTTACACCTTGCAGATTATCGGTCAGAAAAACATGAACCCAACTGTAGCATCCCTGATACTCAGCCTGGAATCCTGCATCTCTGTCCTAGCCGGATGGATCATCCTCAGACAGCAACTGAGTACTAAAGAAATCCTTGGATGTGTCATCATGTTTGCCGCTATCATCCTTGCACAGCTTCCACAGAAGCAGACAGAATAATATGTAGAGTAGGTCAGAGGGTCTATTCCCTCTTTCCTCTCATCAAACTGCATGTGAATTTCTCCTTCATACGACTATACAGCTTTCCAGCATTCTTCTTTCTACAGCATTGTACCACACCACCATTCGTTGTAAGCCTTTTTTCGTAATCCTTATTCTGCTCCATGGATATTTCAAACAGAAGATGGAAAAGAAAAAGTTATTGCTATAGACGGGCATGGAAGCTATGTAACAGAAATAGTAGATGACTAACTTTAAAAAATAAACTCCCCACTTCGTCAGAAATTCATCCGACGGGGGGAGTTTATTTTATCCGCTATTCAACTTCCCCAATCACCTTGTGGAAGTGCTCCTTTATCCTAGTAAAACTCTCATCGCTCAGGTCATGCTCTAACTTACACGCATCTTCTTTTGCAACTTCCGGGCTTACGCCGAGACGTTCCAACATCTTACTCAACACTGTATGGCGTTCATAAATATGCGTTGCAATCTGAGCCCCTTTATCCAGAAGCGTCACCGTACCATAACGATCCATCGCGATATAGCCATCCTCACGTAACAGCTTCATCGCATGACTCACACTCGGTTTCGATACCCCAAGCATCGTCGCAATATCAATAGAACGAACACCGCCCCCCTGTTTAGACAACACCAAAATTGCCTCCAAATAATCCTCCGCCGATTTTCTAATTTGCATTCAAAATACCTCCCATATTGTTTTGATATTAACACAATATGGAAAATTTTTCAATCGCTCTTCTTGAGAACAGTCGTCATTAACTGTTACTGCTCACTCCGTTCTCAGTAACGTAGCCAAAATTTCATTCATTCCATATGAAAAAACAGCGTCGAAAAATATTTCATTTCATGTGCATTTGCAGGATACTTAGATATTCTTAGCCGCCAGAAATCTGCGTTATGAGCCATCAAGGACACTGTCTGAGCGAAGCGAGTTTGTCCTTGATGGCTCATGCTTTTAGCAGATTTTTGACGGCTTAGAATATCTTAGTGTCCGAAACCGCACATGAAATGAAATATTTTTTGACGCGTCCCTACTGAATTAAAAAAAAGCCCTCTGACCAGTATTCCCACATACCAGCCAAAGAGCCTTTTTATACCGGGATTATCCTTTAAATTCCTAAAGCAATCTCCATCATCCTGTTAAACGAAGTCTGCCTGGCCTCCGCAGAAATTGCCTCATCCCTGAAAACATGATCCGAAATCGTAAGAATCCCCAATGCCTCCTTACCGGCTCTCGCAGCATTCATAAACAGCGCCGCACACTCCATCTCCACACAGAGAACCCCCATCTTTCTCCATGCCTTCGAACTCTCCGGATTATCTCCATAGAACACATCTGAAGATACAACAGAACCCACACGAACCGGTGTACCCTGCTCCTTCGCAACCTCTACAGCCCTTGCAACCAGTTCATAACTTGCTGTAGGAGCAAAAGTCCCCGGCAGCTGATACTGGCTTGCATAATTTGAATCCGTACATGCACTCATGGCGATCACAACATCCATTACGCTTACATCATCCTGCAGCGCACCTGCAGAACCAATACGGATGATCTTCTCTACATCATAAAAATTATAAAGCTCATAACTGTAAATACCCATAGATGGCATCCCCATACCGCTGCCCATAACAGATATCTGCTCACCCTTATAAGTTCCGGTATAACCAAACATATTTCTCACTGTGTTAAAACATACCGGATTCTCCAGATATGTCTCCGCAATATACTTCGCACGCAGCGGATCTCCCGGCATCAGAACCTTCTTTGCAATATCACCTTTCTTTGCACTGTTGTGTGGTGTTGGAATACTCATAATCACCCTCTCCTTTCCCGTAATGCTGAATCACTGCATTATTTATCATCACCTGTAAGCCGCAGCACATCCCTGATCTCTTCTTCATCCATATCAAGAATGATCGCCAGCTCCTCTACACTGAACTTTGAACTTTCATCCTCTTCATCCTCTGTAAGTTCCCTGACTGCCGCTTCCAGCTTCTCCACCTTTGCTACCAGATAGTCATCCTCAAATTTCCTCTGTGTCTGCTCCTCGATAGCATGGCGGATCCCACACCGGATACGTCCAAGCAGCCATTTCTCATCTTTCTCTTCCGGTTCTTCCTCTCCCAGAGCCATCAGAAGGCTTATATTTGCCTCCTGAATCAGATCAGCGATAAAAATCTCCTCACAGTTCATTTCAACCGCCATTTCGGCTGCTGCATGCAGATACTTCTGTGACAGCTCTGCCTGTGCCAGAGCATCTCCCTTTGAAAGCAGTTCAAAAAGTTCTTCCGCACTTCTCTCTCCCTGCTCCTGTTCTTCAAGACCTTCCAGATATTCTTTCAGATATGCCTCTTCCTCCGCTGTCAGAGGAACTTTTTCTTCTTTTTCTTCGGATACTTCTTCCGGTCCGGCCTGAGATGCTGCTGAGATCTCCTCCGCACCTTCAATGGAAATACCTTTTAATTTTAAATACTGTAATATCTTGATCAGCTGTGACTTGTCCAGGTCAAGTTCGCCAAAGCATTCCTTTATCTGTTCCGGTTTCAATACTTTGCCATTCTTCTTTCCAAGTTCACACACCTCTGTAAGTTTCTGCTGAAATTTCTGTATATCCATAGTCAAAATCTCCCTGTCCTGTTTATAACTTAACTATACAACAAAAAACCATGTCTGTAAAACAAAAAAGCACCGTTTTAACCGGTACTTTTTCTGAATGCGGATAACAGGACTTGAACCTGCACGGGAAGCCCACTGGTACCTAAAACCAGCGCGTCTGCCAATTCCGCCATATCCGCATTTTCTCATATTCTCAGAGTGTATCCGAAAAATCATTCTCACACTCTGCAAAAGCAATAAAATAGCGGAAACCTCACAGAAGATTTCCGCTATTAATGAAGCATCGGGGATTCGAACCCCGGACAACTTGATTAAAAGTCAAGTGCTCTACCGACTGAGCTAATGCTCCATATTAAGACTGGGCTAGCTGGATTCGAACCAGCGAATGCAGCAGTCAAAGTGCTGTGCCTTACCGCTTGGCGATAGCCCAAAGGCGAAGGGTGGATACAGGGATTCGAACCCTGGGCCTCCAGAGCCACAATCTGGCGCGCTAACCAACTGCGCTATACCCACCACAGCGTGCCTGAAGGGATTCGAACCCCCGACCCACGGCTTAGAAGGCCGTTGCTCTATCCAGCTGAGCTACAGACACATCTCTCTGTACATACAGAGAAGCGGGTGATGGGAATCGAACCCACGTATCTAGCTTGGAAGGCTAGTGTTCTACCATTGAACTACACCCGCATTTCGCTGAAACGGTAATGTTGTTGTTACAGCAGTCGGGGTGACAGGATTCGAACCTGCGGCCTCCTGGTCCCAAACCAGGCGCTCTAGCCAAGCTGAGCCACACCCCGCTGTTTTTCTTTATTTATTTGTGCTTCGTTGTCCGACGCAAGACATATTATATGTTAAGCAACCCCAAATGTCAACACCTTTTTTCATTTTTTTCACATTTTTTAAAAAGTGATTTTTATTCCTCGAAAAGTCCCTGAAACCCGCTAAATACAAGGCTTTGCGGGCTTTTCACTTTTTTCAAAAAAATTCGTTTTTTTTGTTCGCAAAAAGGGATTTTTTACTGGTTTTTGAGATTTTTTGTAAAAAAAATATTTTTTTTCGCACAATAAAAAAATCTTAACTTTTTTTATTTTTTCTTCTATTCTTTTACTGTCACGTATCTGTAAAAAGAGGTATTGCCGTTATCCGATCAACAATACCTCAAAAATATACAGTCAGATGAGTCAGGCGGATATTCGCAACCTCCGCAAGTAACTTACCTGATTCAGTTAAATAATTTTTCAGAGGTATCTGATCTCGACCTGAGGATCTTTTCCCTCTTCTATCTGCATAACTGCATAGCTTGGCCTGCGGCCTCTCTGACGCGGGTAGGTAAGACTGCCGGGATTAATTACCAGAATCCCATCCTCATTCTCGATCAAAGGCATGTGAGTATGACCATACATTGCAATCTTACATCCCTTAGCCTGTGCATTCTCAACAAGTTTATCATAATCCCGGGACACAAAATAGTGATGTCCATGTGTAACCAGTATCTTATGTCCCTCCAGGGTAACTTCTTCATCATAGGGAAGATCTGTAAAAAAGTCATTATTTCCTGCGACAATCGTACATGGGCACTCTGCCAGTGCCTCAATGAAAATCTCTCTGCCTTCCACATCACCACAGTGGATCAGATAATCAAAGGGAGCTTCTCTGAGCACTGTCTCTTCCAGATTCTCATCCTGTCCATGAGTATCGCTGACGATCAGTACCTTCATTTCAGTTCATCCTTTATGGCACGTAATGCTTTTCCCCTGTGGCTGATCTTATTTTTCTCTTCGCCGGAAAGCTCTGCAGAAGTACATCCATATTCCGGCAGGTAGAAGATCGGATCATAGCCGAAGCCGTTCTCTCCCTTCTCCTCATAGCCTATACGGCCTTCCATTGTTCCACGCACTGTTTTTACACTTCCATCCGGAAAAGCCGCTGCAACGGCGCATACGAACCTTGCAGTACGCTTCTCGTCCGGAACTCCGTTCAGTCTCTCTATCAGACTTGCATTTTTGATATGATATGAGGTATCTTCTCCCATATAACGGGCAGAATAAATGCCCGGCTCTTTATTCAGATAGTCAATCTCCAGACCGGAATCATCTGCCAGAGTGATCTCCCCTGTCAGTTCACAGATTGTCTTCGCCTTGATCACAGCATTTTCCTCAAAAGTAGAACCATCCTCTACAATATCTGCATGGATTCCCGCTTCTTTCATAGAAACAACCTCTACATCCATATCTGCAAGGATCTCGCGGATTTCTCTCATTTTATCCTGATTTCCGGTAGCAAAAATTATTTTTTTCATAATCCTTTGTATCCTCTTTTTATTTTGATTTTTCGCAATTACAGAAGCACTCAGCTACGGTTTTTCTTCGGTGGGCGCGGCCCAAGGAACTGATAGTAATAGGTCTTAAGCATACCATTATAGATCTTACGGTTTTTATCTGCTTTTCGCCCGATATCGTTCTCCGCTTTCTCATAAGATGTGATCAGATACATGGACCACTTGTCAAGCCTTTCATAGCTTTCCCCGATTTCACGATAAAGCTGAGTTAAATTCTCTTTTTCTTCCAGTCGTTCCCCATAAGGAGGGTTTGTGATGATGAATCCATATGGTTTGGGATGGCGGAGATCTTTTACCGCTCTCTGCTGGAAATGGATCAGCTTGTCCACACCTGCCATTTTTGCATTAGCTCTGGCAGCCTTCAACGCCTCAGGATCAATGTCAAAGCCCTGGATATCTGTTTCAATATTAAGATTTATCCTGTCCTGTGCCTCTTCATTTGCATCATACCAGCATTTTCTCGGAACCAGATGCTTCCATTCCTCAGCAAGGAAGGAACGGTTCATGCCGGGTGCAATATCTGCTGCCATCATTGCTGCTTCAATAGGAAAGGTACCGCTTCCGCAGAAAGGATCTACCAGAATCCTGTCTTTATTCCATGGCGTAAGCATGATCAGAGCAGATGCCAGTGTTTCTGTGATCGGAGCTTTCACTGTCATTTTACGATATCCTCTTTTATGCAGAGATACCCCTGAGGTATCAATACCGATCGTGGCCACATCTTTCATAAATGCCACGCGGATAGGAAAGCTTGCCCCATCCTCTTCAAACCAGGACACCCCGTATACGCCCTTCAGACGCTCTACAATGGCTTTTTTCATAATGGACTGGATATCAGACGGGCTAAAGAGCTTACTCTTCACAGAATTGGCCTTGGCAACCCAGAATTTCCCATCCTTGGGAATATAATTTTCCCATGGCAGGGCTTTTGTCTTTTCAAAAAGCTCGTCAAAGGTTTCTGCCTTTACTTCTGCTACTTTCAGCAGGATTCTTTCTGTGGAACGCAGAAAGATATTGGCATCTGCGATTCCCTGTGCATCTGCCTCGAATGTTACTTTTCCATCCTCTACTTTGGTAATCTCATAGCCCAGATCAAGGATCTCACGTTTCAGCACAGCTTCCATACCGAAATGACATGGAGCGATCAGTTCAAATTTTTCCATTCTTTATCCTTTCTATATGTAAATGGGACTTCCCTATAATTCTATGCTCTTAACAATATTTCCCTCAAAATCCTTAATTGTAAACACACCGTCCTCAAAGATCGCATATGTAGGCGGGTTTCCTTCTTTTGGAATGGAAACAGAACCCGGGTTGAGAAGTATATAGCCTTCTTTCTGCTCTGCTTTCAGTACATGGGTATGTCCATGGATCAGAATATCTCCTTCCTGGATCGGAGGCAGATTATTTTCATTGTAAATATGTCCATGTGTGGCATAAAAGGTTCTTCCATCCAGGTTCAGGATACAGTAGTCTGCCATAACCGGAAACTGCAGGACCATCTGATCGACCTCAGCTTCACAATTCCCACGTACAGCATAAATTTCTTTCTTCATGTCATTAAGCATGGAAATGACCTGTTTGGGAGCATATTCTCTGGGAAGATCATTTCTCGGGCCATGATAGAGCAGATCGCCCAGCAGTACCAGGCGTTCTGCCTTTTCTTCTTTATAGACATCCAGCATTTTTCTGCAGTAGTATGCAGAACCATGGACATCTGATGCAAACATATATTTCATAGTTTTGTGTCTCCTCTTTTATTGGTATGCCGACAGATTGATTTCTGAAATAACCTGAAGATATACCGGTTCGTATTTTTTCTCTTACACCTTATCATGCTTATGGCGAAATTACAAGATTTCTTCCCCGATATGCTCCAAAACCGCCTATAACAGACCTGGTACAGTACCCAAGCTTTGCAAGCTGCCTTGCAAGCAGAAGGCTTGCCCCGCCCCTGTCGCAGTACAGAACCAGTATTTTCCCTTTTGGAAAGGCTGTATATCCGTCTATTTCTCCATATGGCATGTTTACGGCTCCTTTTACATGGCTGTGCATATAGGACTCTTTTTCTCTCAGATCTATGATCAACGTGTCCCTTCGGTCCACATAATAATCCAGCATTTTTGCAGAAATCGTTTCCACCGGAAACATGGCAGACTCCTTTTTGTTATATCATATGATATCAGGGACAGATGTGCCACTGCCTGCCAAAAAACAGCCGACACATAAATTGGCTCACAGCAGATCAGGAGGGGCATTTCCCCCTCCTGATCCAATCAATATCTTGTCTTCTTCTGAGCTGTAAGACTGGGAAGTTTTATTTTTTGCTTTACTTCTACAATCTGTCTCGTTTTTGCTTTTCACACTGTTTTTTGCATTACCAGCATGGTTCATTTCATTACCATAGCTGTTCTTATCTGAAGTTCCTGTGTAATTTCTGCTGTTTTTACTCTCAGATTCATAGTTTTTTGCCATTATTATTTTCCTCCTGATGAGATTTATCTGCCCGGATCTCCTGATACTCTGCAAAATCCGGTTTTTTTCTTCCACACTTCATCGCTGAAAGTGCTTCACATTGACTATTATCCAAAACCGGGGGAATATTCATCAAAATATGTTGCTTTTTTCACCAAGCTATATTATAATCATAGCTGTAAAAAGAATTTACCCTTCAAAAATTTTTTTTACATAAACCCCTTATTTAATTATTTATACTCCCCTTGAAAGTCCCGGCAGCTCCCCTGCCGGGGCTTTCTCTTTGTATTTATCCATACACGGATCACCTCATAATAATCTCAGAAAAAATGCAAAAAGCAGCATCGCCAATCTCATGATGTGCGATGCTGCTCCATTTTTATATTCTTCTTTTCCCATCCATTTTTCATACACGCCAGCGGACAATTTGTTTCTCGACATTTACAATCCTCATTGTGTCACTCTCCCGTATGAGTTGATAGGAATATTTTACTGTATTCTTACACTGTCTTTAATATGTGGCAAAAAATGTGGCAGGGTTTCTGACCATAATTTACCAGATTTCAGACTCTACTGCTGCTCTTTCAATAGAAAGACCTTTCATATAGCTGTCCATAAATGCATTGAATCCAGCCACACCTTCCGGTTTTGGATCCAGTGTGCTGCTTTCCTGATCTGCAAACACTTTATTATCAAGGAAGCTTTCCAGAGTCTCACCTTCTTCTTTATTTACCAGATAAGAAGCAAGAAGTGCGATTCCCCAGGCTCCGCCCTCACCTGCAGTAGCCATTACAGATACCGGTGCATTGACAGCATCTGCCAGAATCTGCTGTCCTACGCCTTTTGTCTTGAATAATCCTCCATGACCAAGAAGACGGTCTACTTTTACATTTTCTTTCTCAAACAGAAGGTTCAGACCTACTCTCATGGCTCCAAGGCATGTATACAGATTAGTTCTCATAAAGTTTGCAAGGTTAAATTTGCTTTCAGGAGAACGTACAAATAACGGACGTCCTTCTTCAAAGCCTGTCATATGCTCACCTGAGAAATAACAGTAGGATAAAAGTCCGCCACAGTCCGGATCTCCTTCAAGTGCTTTATTATAAAGGGTTCCGAACAGTTTGTTCATATCCACTTCCATACCCATAGCTTCTGCAAACTCTTTAAATATATTTACCCATGCATTCAGGTCAGAAGTACAGTTGTTGGAATGAGCCATAGCTACCAGATGTCCGGACGGAGTGGTAACCATATCAATTTCTTTATAAGGTCTGGAAAGCTCTTTTTCCAGAACGATCATGGCAAATACAGAAGTTCCTGCGGAAACATTACCCGTACGTACTGCTACACTGTTTGTGGCAACCATGCCTGTTCCTGCATCACCTTCCGGAGGGCACATCGGGATTCCGGCTTTCAGTTTTCCTGTTACGTCGAGAAGTTTCGCACCTTCTTCTGTAAGAACACCGGCATCTTCACCTGCAACAAGGGCTTTCGGCATAATATCGCGAAGTTTCCATGAGAATCCATAAGGAGCAACCAGTTCATCGAATTTATCAACCATCTCCTGGTTGTAATCTGCCTTTGTGGTATCAATCGGGAACATACCTGCTGCGTCACCGATACCGAGAACTCTCTTTCCTGTCAGTTTCCAGTGGACATAAGCCTCCAGAGTTGTAATATAATCGATATCTTTTACATGTTCCTCGCCATTAAGAATTGCCTGGTACAGATGTGCGATACTCCATCTCTGAGGAATATTGTAATTAAACAGCTCCATCAGCTTTTCACTGGCTTCCCCTGTAATATTATTTCTCCATGTACGGAATGGTACAAGAAGTTCTCCCTCTTTGTTAAATGGCATATATCCATGCATCATGGCGCTGACGCCAAATGCACCTACAGATTCCAGTTCTATGTCATATTTTGCCTTCACATCCCTTGCCATATCCTGATAACAGTCCTGAATGCCTGTCCAGATATCATCAAGGCTATATGTCCAGACACCGTTTTCATAACGATTTTCCCATTCATGACCGCCAGATGCGATTGGCTGATTTTTATCATCTACAAGTACTGCTTTGATCCTGGTAGAACCAAATTCAATACCAAGCGCTGTTTTGTTAGCGAGAATCGCTGCTTTTGCTTCTGCTGCTCCCATTTTTATGTACCTCCCTGTTTCTCTGTTATTTATGATTACAGATCATTCGACAATCTATAATCATATATTGTTTGTACACCAATATTATTGCATTTCTTTTATTGTTTTACCATGGAAATTTTACGGTTTTAACATACTTTTTATTACTTTAAACTTCTCAGGGCTGCCATCCCAGGCAGTTAATTTCAGCCTGATATGGCAGCCTCTGTATTAATTACAAAAATTATTATTTTCTGAATGCAAGTTCATTCCATCTCAGTTCATTCTTGAAATCACGAATATTTGTATCTTTATCAATGTAAACAGCTTCAATACCCATAGCTGCTGCCCAGTCACCCATCTGCTCTGCTGTCAGGTCATAGGAGAATGCTGTATGGTGGGCTCCGCCTGCAAGGATCCATGCTTCTGCACCTGTCTTAAGATTTGGCTGTGGTGTCCAGAACGCACTTCCTACAGGAAGCTTCGGCATCGGTTTCTCAACCTTCTTGCATTCCACATCGTTGATGATCAGACGGAAACGGTCTCCAAGATCGATCAGGGATGTTGCAATACCCGGGCCTGTCTTGCTTGTGAATACAAGTCTTGCAGGATCTTCTCTGTCACCCATGGAAAGCGGGCATACTTTAATGCCAATCTTACCATCTGCGACAGACGGGCATACCTCAAGCATATGAGACTGAAGGATTCCTTCTTTTCCAGGTACAAAGTTATATGTATAGTCTTCCATCATGGAAGTTCCTTTTGCATCTTTTACACCAGCTGTCATGATCTTCATCAGACGAACCATTGCAGCTGTCTTCCAGTCACCTTCTGCACCGAATCCATAACCTTTTTCCATAAGTCTCTGGATTGCAAGTCCAGGAAGCTGTTTAAGAGCACCCAGATCTCCAAAGTGTGTAACGATTGCCTGATAATTTTTCTCTTCCAGGAATTTCTCAAATCCTATTTCAATCTGAGCCTGAACTGCTACATGACGTTTAAATTCTTCCGGATCTCTTCCCTCAAGAAGAATATCATATTTGCTGTAGTATTCATCTACCAGCGCATCTACATCACCTTTAGCTACATCTTTTACATAATCAGCAATCTCATTTACAGGATAAGCATCTACTTCCCATCCGAATTTAATCTGTGCTTCTACTTTATCACCTTCTGTAACAGCTACGTTTCTCATGTTATCTGCTACACGACATACGCGGATATGACTGCTCTCCATGATACCAACTGCTGTACGCATCCAGGAAGCAAGTCTTTCCTGAACATCTTTATCTGCCCAGTGTCCGACAATAACTTTTCTTTCGATTCCCATTCTTGTAACAATATGACCATATTCACGACCGCCATGAGCAGACTGGTTTTCATTCATAAAATCCATATCAATGGTATCATAAGGAATCTCCTCATTAAACTGTGTATGAAGATGGCAAAGCGGTTTTCTGTATTCTTTCAGACCAATGGATCCATGATTTTGCCGGTGAGAAATGTATGCATCCATGTGATAACACCTGCACAGTCCTCATCTGCATTTGCCTCATT
>ENA-OPZZ01001343-OPZZ01001343.1-human-gut-metagenome-genome-assembly--contig:-NODE-1343-length-15371-cov-3.582721_pt1 | contig 15371 bp, 14 predicted proteins | sample MGYA00242487_ERZ504511 | MGnify/ENA primary metagenome ERZ504511 (study PRJEB26092, sample SAMD00036241) | human gut metagenome | host: Homo sapiens | study: EMG produced TPA metagenomics assembly of... | reverse complement strand
GCATTTTGTGACAAGTTCTTTACTATATTCTTTGCTATGCATTAATCTTTCAAGCGATCCGCCTTTTTCGTTATTTTCAGTTAAAAACTTTATACAAACATCTGCTGTAACAGACCTTTTTTTCAGTTCTTCCCACGCAGCCAATGTTGCTTTCTGCTTCTCGATGACTTCATCCAATGATGAAAGACAATCAGCAATTTTCTGCTGTTCTGTCATACAAGGAACCATAACCTTAATGCTTAATAAATCATCAGAACTAACCGACATTCTCTCATACACAGTTCCTTGCTGATATTTCAATGCATATTCAATAAAATCACGTCTTGTCACTAACATTTCAACAAATTCAGGAAGCATATCTTTGCAAACTTTGAATGTTACATAGATTGGAGAAAAAATTCCATCTCCATATTTATTTCTACAAATAACACCAAATTTCAGGTTTGCTGGATTATAACAAATATCACCGAGATGTGTAATTCTATACTTTTTATCAACATCTTTCACAAGGAAATCACGTTCATATCGTTCTGACTTTGGCACAACGCCTTCTTTTGTCAAAGAAACATGTTCGTATGAACCATCCTTCGCAGAATACTCTTTGTACTCTTTCAAGATATTCTTCAACTTCTTTTCTTCCCACTCAGGAAAATCACTTCCATCGTCCGCTTTGAATCTTACTTCCTGACTAAACAGCTTCTGCATCACACCTTTTTTTCGTTCTCCCATGCAGATACAGTTTCCTTTTGTTTCCCAATCACTGTATCAATCAAAGAAAATAATTTTACAACTTTCTGTTGCTCTTTAATACATGGAACCATGATTTTTTTCTTTTTCCAATCATCAGCATTAAAAAACATTTTTTCAATATCAACACCATAAGAACTAATATAAAATATATGATACATTTTTTTGTCATAGAATATAACGCAAGATAATTCACTAACAACGTACTGCTGTCCATCAATACCATATATTCATTTGAAACAATCGCATCATCCAGTTCAGGTGGAACTATACCATTCGCACCGTGAATAACCTGTCTTTTTGAAATAATATAGTCACCCTTCTTCACTGTATAATAATTCTTCACCAAGATGTCTCTTCCATAAAACATTCCACGAGAAACGATTCCCTCATTTCTACGTTTTACTGTTACAAGCTGATACTTTTCATCATCCTCCATGTCCAATGGTCTTTTAGCTTCCTTGATTGCGTCACCAATTTTGATTTCAACCAAATCTGGATAATTGCTTCCATCATCTGCTTTGAATCTTAACTTAGGTACAACCATCCAATCACCTCTTTTCAAGGTTCAATCCACAAATCTGTTCTGTAAGTTTCTCAGATAAATCCGATTCATCATGCCAACTGATTGTCTGAACCTGTTTAATATCAAAATGTATATTTGCAAAATCACTATCCTTACAGGTGAAAATGACTGTCTTTCCTAATGCTTTTGCATAGCCAGCTTCATAATACACACCAAGATTCTGTGTTGTTAAATCAGCCACAAGGAACTTGCAATTATGAATATGTTCAAGCATGACATTATAAATGTTCTCGCTATGAAAATCCTTATCCAAGAAATACGGTTCATTTCCTGTACTTGTCAATGCTGTACGGATTCCATCTCTAATCACTGCCACACAATCACATTTCTGTTCATTCATAGGCATTGATACAAACACCTGTCCTGCTGCATCATCTGTAAAATCTATAGCAGGTACATCCACGCGTTTCTTACAAATATTTGCAATGACTTTCAACTGGTCATCCGTAGCCTTTGTAATCATGAAATTATGCAATTTTTCAAGATTATCTGCATGGACACTAGAAGATGCACCGATAAATTTCCCTGACGGAATATTAAACCATGCAAGCACATCTTCAATCACACCATGTTTCCCCCATGTATAATACTTATCGTCTGATTCTGCATATTTAGCAAATTCATTGAAAATCATTTCAGCGTTCATATTCATTCACCTACCTTTACAGTCCAAGCTGTCTCATAAAACTTTCAGCCTTATCAATCGCAGCTTTTGTTTCAGAATCCATTGTCTTAATCTGAGCTTTTACAGCATCCAAATCCACTGGTTCTTCTTCCTCAAATGTATCAACATATCTCGGAATGTTCAAATTGTAGCCGTTCTCGATAATCTCGCTCATATCTGCTACATGAGCAAATTTATCTACATTTTCTCGTTTTGCATATGCATCTACAATCTTATCAATATGTTTTTGTTCCAAAATATTCTGTTTTTTTACAGTTGTAAATTCATTTGATGCATCAATGAACAGAATGTTTCCTGAATTGCCGTTTCTCTTGCTTTTCAGTACCAGTACACACACCGGGATTCCTGTTCCATGGAACAGATTTGCAGGCAATCCGATGACAGCATCCAGACGGTTCAGATCTTTGATGATATATTTTCTAATTGCTTCTTCTGCACCACCACGGAACAATACACCGTGTGGCAGCAATACAGCAACACGACCATCAGAATCATCCATGTGATAAATCATATGTTCTACAAAGGCAAGGTCAGCAGCAGACTTCGGTGCCAGCTTTCCAGCTCCGCTATATCGTGGGTCATCCTCAAATTTCTTATCAGCTGTCCACTTCAAGCTATACGGTGGATTGCAGACCTGCACAGTCAGCTTCAAATCATCACCGTATTTATCATCTTTCAGCGTATCACCTTTGTAGATATCAAAATTCTGCCAGTCTACGCCATGCATAATCATATTCATTCTTGACAGGTTGTATGTTGTAGCATTCTGCTCCTGTCCGTAGAAATGACCAACTTTATGTGTGGTCAAATGCTTCTGGACTTCCAACAGCATGGATGCAGAACCACAGGTGCAGTCACCGACGGTCTTTGCTTCGTCCAGTCCAAGAGATGCAAGTGTAGCACAAAGTCTACTCGGTCCGGCAGGTGTGAAGAACTCTCCACCTTTCTTTCCGGCATCTGAAGCAAACAGACCAATCAGAATCATATATGCTGTACCCAGTACATCAAACTGAGAATCTTGTAAATCAAAATCAATGTCTGAGACCTTGACCATGACACGACCAATCATATCGGTACGGTCTGCTACTGTCTCTCCAAGACGTGCATCCTGTAAACGCATATCGTTGAACAATCCATCAAATGCTTTGTTGGATTCATGACCCATTGTAGAACCTACAAGATCATTGATTGCTTTTTCAAAATCTTCCACGCTGAACTTGTCAGCATCATTCTCAAATTTTGTAATCTTACGAATCAGGTTACGGAACAGGTTTTCCGGCTTGATGACATATCCCAGTTTGGATAAAGACCAGTCTTCTACAACAGGTCTATAATCATCATCCGCAAATGCTTCTTCGTATGTTACACCGTCATTTTCAAGGATTTCTGCCATGTACATTTCTGTACGTTCTGACAGATAACGATAGAAAATAACTCCAAGAATATAATTCTTGAACTCGCTGGCATCCATCTGTCCTCGTAATTCATTGGCAATCGCCCAGAGCTTTTGAGAAAGCTCATTTGCCTGTGCCTGATATGTATTTGTATCTGCCATAATTATTCTCCCTCTGCTTTGTATTTGTTATAGGTCTCTGTTACAAATGTCTTCACTGATTTTGTCAGCTTCGTCATTTTCAGAAGACCCAGCTTGTATGCTGTCAATCTCTTACGAATATCATCATCTGAAATCGTACCGTGGAACACATATTCCGTAAACAGTTCTGATACAATCATATAATCAATCTTGTTCTCAAACGCAAATTCTTCCATGTCAGCCTTCATCTGCTCTTTCTCGAACTGCGTAAATGCTTCCATTACATCTGCATCCTCTGGCAAATCATAGAATCTAGTCAGAATGAACTGTCTCATGACCTCTTTTTTGAGTCTCAATGATTCATTATCGGAACGCTCAATCTCACGCAGAATCAAATCAACATCCTGCTGCTTTTCTTCCTCTGTCTTGTCGTGAGTATTCGCATTTTTCAGCAGATTCAGGATATACACGACATTGATACGGTCAGTACGGACAAGCTCAATATCGAAATCCACATCCACTGGTACAGGTACTTTCGGATTTGGATTGTGTGTCTGGTCTTTGTAATACAGATACCAGCTCTTGAATCCTTCGTATTCATTCTCATCCATCACAACAGCAAGATCATCCCAGTCAAACTTAGAAAATGTCTTCAAAGTGGCAAGGGTCTTTGCCATCGAACGGAACGCAATGATAAACATACGGATTTCATCTTCTGACTTGAGCTGACCAGCTGCATCCACATCCGCTGTAATCTTTCTCAATACAGGTTCCTGATTTACCCACTGATTCAGATAATACTCATAATTTTCAAGCAGATATTCATTCGGGTCTCCGTCCCCGGAAAATAATGTCAGTGCATCATCCTGCCATTGCTTGATATTTCTGTATGATACAATCTGTCCAAACTGCTTTGTCACCTTATCTACACGGTTTGTACGGCTATATGCCTGTACAAGTGAGTGCCAGATAAGATTCTTGTCCAGATACAGCGTATTCAATGGCTTTGCATCGAATCCGGTCAGGAACATATTGACTACCAGGAGAATATCAACCTGCGGTAAATCCTTCTGTTTCAATCTCTTTGCAATATCTTTTCTGTATGCATCAAATGTATCAATCGTAAATGCTGTATTGTATAAAGCATTGTAATCCTGCATACAGCGGTCAAGAAGTTCCTGTGAATGTTCATCTGCACCATCATCCATATCTTCATTTGCCTGATAGGAAAAGATTGCAGCCACTTTCAGCTTCTTATCATCTGGTGCTGCATCATTCAGCTTCTTGAACTCGTCATAATACTTTCCAAGGGTCTGAATCTTATCCACTGCGAACAGTGCTGTATAAATATCCTTGCCCTGTGGATGTACATGCTGTTCATGATGTTCAAAGATATGCTTTGCAATGCCAGCAATACGCTCATCATCATGGTACAGAGGTTCCATGTCGATTTTATGACGCTTGCAGTATTCCGGGTCATCCAGCTGTTCCGGGTCAATACCCTTTACAGCAAGATTCCTTGCAAAGATGGTACGCTGATACTCTACCGAGAATCTAAGCACGTTACCGTCTGCAATCGCATCCTTAATCATGTATTTATGCAAGCATGAATCCAGCTTATCTCCTGCATGGAAAATATCCGCTGTGGTACGACCATCCGCACCCTTGTTTTTCTCAAAAATCGGTGTTCCAGTGAATCCGATGTAATTTGCTCTTTCAAAATGCTTCTCAATCTGACTATGCATCTTTCCGAACTGGGAACGATGACACTCATCAATAATAAATACAACCTTCTTATCCTTGTATGCATCCATTACAGCTGCATATTTCGGATTTTTGACAGCATTTGCCATCTTCTGAATCGTTGTAACAATCATCTTTTTCTCAGATGATTTCAACATACTGATAAGCACAGCGGTGCTGTCCGTATTGTCTACACAGTCTTTTTCAAAACTGTTATATTCATCAACGGTCTGATCATCAAGGTCTTTTCTGTCAATCAGGAATACGACCAAATCCACCATTGATTCATCACGCAAAAGCTGTGCCAGCTTGAATGATGTCAGCGTCTTTCCTGAACCCGTACAGGCAAATACATAACCATCCTGATTCACTTCCAATACACGCTTCTTTGCAGCCTTTACAGCGTAAATCTGGTATGGTCTCATGACCATCAATACAGGCTCTGTGGTCTTAACGACCATGTATTTATCCATCATCTCTGTGATAGCGGATTTGCGGAAAAATTCACCTGTAAATGTGTTCAAGTCATTGATACGTGTATTCTTTTCATCTGTCCAGAAGAATACAAGAGATTTCAGGATTGGATTATACTGACCATCCATCATCTCATTTTCATTACAGAAATACTTCGTCTGTACAGAATTGCTGACTACAAACAGCTGTAAATATCTGAAAAGCCCTTTGAAAGAAAACTTTCTATATCTGTTAATCTGGTTGATTGCTTCGTTGATTTCCACGCCGGGGCGTTTCAATTCAATCTGTACAAGCGGTAAACCATTGATGAGGACAGTCACATCATAACGATTCTTGTACACTACATCATCCTTTGTGTGCCTTGTCCATTGTGACCTGATGTGTTACCTGATAGATGTTTCTATCTGTATCACCTGAAAAGAAATCAATATACACTGATTCTCCATTATCCAGCTGTAACACATATTTATCACGAAGAATCTTTGCTGATTCATACACAGAATGATTATCTACATGAATCATAATGCGGTTGAACTCAGCATCTGAAAATGATGCATCATGTCCTTTTTCTGCCAGCTTCTTTGCATTGAACTTTGCAAGCTGTTCACGGAAATTGGCAAGCACATCATCATAGTTATCTAATTTTATGAATTTGTATCCGATACCTTCTAAACGGTCTATGAAAATATCTTCAACTTCGTATTCAGAAGTATGCGCCATGTAAAATCACCTCTTTATCTTTCTAAACCATTCCAAATAGCCATTAGCTTTTTATACATACATTATACTATCTTTCACACTGTTCCGATTGTAATAAGTATTATGTTTATGTAACAAGCATTCACATTCAAAATGAAATAATTTTCTAATTGCTGCAAATTTTATATGACTATTATATCATACCGGTCATATTCTGTAACTCTTCAGCAATTCTCAATAAAAAAAGGCACCTGGCAAAAGCCAAGTGCCCATAGGTATAATTTATTCATTTGTTAAAACATACTTTTCCTTAAATTCTTCTGTATCCATATATAGCAAACCTTCTATCTCTTCAACTGTAAGCTTCTCTTTTCTTACAAACTCTGCTAAAGATTGATGATACCCTATAAAAAATCCTTTAATATACGATTTGATATAGAATTCTGCATAGCCTTCCTCTTGTAATCTCTTTCGTAACTCTCGAATTTTCTCCTCTCGTCTTTTTTGAAAATCATGATTCATTTGACCCATCTGTTTTTCTCCTTTCGTATCCCTGCTGCCGCAAATCAGCTGATCTATCGGTACCTGAAGCAACTGGCTTAGTGCATACAGATTATCGACAGTAGGTATATTAATACCAGCCAGCCACCGGTAGACACTCTGTACACACGCAAGATTAAGATATCCCTGTACATCACTGGCCGTTATACCCCGCCGCTGCATTATCCTTTTTAAGGTGTGCCCTGTTTTTAATCTGTCTATTACCGGATATTCGTCAAAATCCAAAAACTTTCCTCCTGAGTTCTTTATTCGAAATCAACGAAAGGTATCTTTTTACTGTCATCCTTGCCTTGTTTCGTTTCAAATCCGTATCCGTCATCTTCCAGCTATATCTAAGTTTCTTTTCCCCATTTGCTAACGACTCTTTATCAAAAATAACGCTGCCTTCTTTCAGCATATCCGGATCATGGATCATATCATGAAAAATACGCCACAGGATATGATACCTGACGTCTGATATATTATCCATTGTTTCTTCTAAAAACTCTGAGAATGCCCGGATATTAACATAATTACGGTCCGCAAATAAAAGATCATCTACAATGTATCGCATCAGCTTCGGTATCTGCTGCCACTCTGCCACATATTCATCAAACTGTTTTCTAAGTTCCGAAAACCACTTTTCAACATCATCAGAAATTTCTATATCACCCTCCGGCGTCCAATAATAGAGCATATCATCCGGACTCTCATTAACAAATTCGGCAGTTGAAATACCGCTGATCAGCAAACTCTGTGTTTCACTCCAAAGATGTTCTGAAAATATCCGACTCTTGTTCATACCGGCAATTGTTGCATAAAGCTCCCAAAAATCTCTGTTATATAATTCGCTAATTCTTTTAATTGCAAACGCATAGCTGCCGCTTAATCTCACCCAGAACAATATCTCCATAATGCCTTGATCTTCCTGGTCTCCTACCGTCCCGGTTTCAACCATGGTTCTCATCTTTTTCATGAGATAATCGACCTGTCCATCATCATCCAGACTGCTATTTCCCTTAAATTTTTCCAGACTCCTTACGGTGTTTTTAACGCATTCCGGATAGTTTACACCCGCTTTCTTACTGTTCTCTTTATCTAAAGGATTTTTCAGCAGTTCCAAAGCCCTGGCTGTTCCATGCACAACCGCAATAGCATCGATAACACTTTCCAGATAATATCCGCTGCATATCAATTCATTATAACTGTAATAAATTTCCGGATAAGACCTTTCCTCCTCATGCAGCATCTCAATCAGCTTCATCAAATCCTTTTCCGGCAACCGATAGGTTGTTCCAAATAGATTCTTGAACCACTGCAGATATTGCCATGGCGGTACCAGTTCGTTATTATAAACAACAAACGATGGTTCCTGCATATACAACATCTGCAGCATATATGCCGCCTCTATAGCACGCGCAAAGTTCCGCCAGCCAACCTTTTCTGAGTAAACGCCACCGTTTTTGTTGTAATATCCTGCGTTTTCCCATACATCATCTTCAAAATAATTATAGAAGAATGTTGTATAACCGTTCTCGATCCGAACAGGCCTCAATGCACGAATTCCTTTACCAAATAAAGTCAGATGCTCCTGTTCCATCATACCTGCTGCATTAAACACCTTCTCCAGCCTTTCTTCAAATTCCGGTCGTTTTTCTTCAATAATGTCCGCATCATCTCTTGCAATCATATAAACAAACGATCCCATTCTCATTCCTCCTTCTCTAACTCAACATTTTTTCTCGTTCACCTGCTCCATACAGGAACATTAATACATGTGCCTCATAATCATCATTCCAGATTGCGTTAACCATTGCCTCAAAATCTGCTTCCATAGCCTCGCCATGAACGTATTTTTCTCTGAAAGAATCAACTGCCTGCGCACGCTCTTTTTCAAGTGCCCACTTAGATTCATCTTTCCTGAACCGCATATAGAATACCTCCTGGTTTCGTTCAAAGTACTCACGCATATAAGATTCGTCCATAAAGCATCCCCCTTTCTCGTATATATTCCACACGATTATTATAGTTTCTTTGTATCATAAAAGGGTTGCACGCCGTGCAACCCTGCTTAAATATTTTTCTAGTTAGCCCCTTTATTTCCCAGTATTTGATACCCTTCCTCGTACAGACGGATATTCAATTCCACAACACTATATTTTCCCTTAGCTATGCAGTCTTTAATAATACCTTCTCTTTCTTTTTCCATGCCATTCAAATGGTACTGAGACGCCATGCACAATCCACATGAAGAAAATAATTCATCTGTCTCATCCATTGTCAGTTCCAAAGACATAGCTAATGACCATAGATAATTTCGTTTCGGAGGAATAAGTTCATTTTTTATTCGTGAAAACGTTGATTTATGAAGATTTGCCTTTTTCGCAACCGCTGCATCTGACCGGTTCCCCCGATACTTTTCATATACTTCTTTGAAACTCTGCATCCTACCACTCCTTCCTGCCTTTACATTAGCAAAAAGTGCAGACGGCCAATTTTTACAGAAATTGAAAAGGTTGCACCATATGCAACCACAACAATCCATATTAAAGATACAATAGAATATATACTGTTTCACCGACTACGAAAGGAGTTTCTATGATTCAATTATCTGATTATTTAACAACACAAGAGCCTCATGTTAACGAACTGGTTTCAAAATTCATCTCAAAAAGATTATATGATATCATCGAGCCAATGACTGATTATGATATTGACGGTTTAAAACACTTTTTTCCTGCAAAGTACAGACACAAGAAGATGCTGCCTGTTATTAATGATTTTTGTTCTTTGCTCAAAAGTGAAAATTTCTACCCTCTGCCGCTGATCATGAAATATGTTCTTTTTAAAGCATTACTGGAAGAAATCAGTTACTGCGAGGAATTCGATATACCAACCATTTCAACTATTCCGCAGCATGATGAAATCAAAGAAATTTTACAAAAAGATAGTCATGAACTTGAGCTCGAATCGCTTGACGAATTTTTTATATTTGTAGAGGATTTAGAGATGTACCCTGAAAGTCTTTACGATGACTGGGATTTTGAATTTTTAGACGATATGACAGAGCTGCAGCTTTACAAATCTGCCACCAACAGTTATCTTGGAATCGGAACTAAAAAATCTATCGTTTATGCGCCCGGAACTACGGCTTACTGATTCCAAAAATATATAGAAAGGCAATTAATATGGGATTAATTCATACTGATGCAACGACATTAACAAAAGTTCAAGGAAGTGCTGTCGGCATTCAGCCAAAATGTTATGATAATGGATATTGGTACAAAAAGAATGTTTATGGATGCGAGGACCAATCTGAACATCTTGCTTCCCTGGTTCTCATGCACTCGAATATTACCAATTACGTCTTTTATACAACTTGCACAATTGATGACGTTCCGGGATGTGTGTCAAGAAATTTTCTTCTTGACAACGAATCGTTTTTGAGCTTCCATAGACTACATGAGCTAGTCCGCAGTGGAGTCTCACTGGACAATATCATACGCACCTATGATACCTGTGCTGAACGGATAAATTACATAAAAGAATTCCTATATGATACGCTCGAATACGATTGTTCCGAATATTTATCTCAGATTCTATCATTAGATGCACTGCTGTTGAATCCTGATAGGCATTTTAACAACCTGGGCATCGTCATCAATAACCAAACTGGTAAATGTCGTACGGCTCCTATATTTGACAACGGGGCTGCTCTGCTGAGCAACTATCGAGACTATCCTTGTGATATTCCGTTTGAGGAACACATTCAACATGTAACCGCCCAGCCTTTTAGCAGCAATTTCATTGAGCAGGCAGAAGAAGCGGGTATTGGGTTGCGGTTAGATTACGATGGTTTGTACATCAAATTATTATTTGAACCTCATTCTAGAGCGTTGGACGTATTATATTATCAGCTGGAACAGATGCAAGATATTATACCCTCTCTTGAATCACCTAAAATTCCGTTTATTGACTATGACAGTTCAATAAAGGATATATAATAACATATTCAATAAAGATTACCTTTAAAACATATCATCCCTTACAATCCAAAAGACGGCTATCATGAGCAATCACCTCTAGTAGCCGCCTTTTCATTTTACATTTTTACAAACTTGCTTATAGAAAAACCGTTTTGCCTATATTATTCTGTATCCACTCAAGATATTTCTGCTTCGGTATGCGGTACGTATTGCCTATTTTTATCTTAGGAAATGAATCAATTTTTATAAGTTGATACACCCTGTTCCTCCCGATCTGCAAATGTTCCTGAATATCCTTGATTGTCAATAGTCTCTCCATATCATCCATATTCGTGCCTTTCTGCATTATATGCTGCCTAACAATACCTTTTATCACTTTTATTCTAACATATGTGATTACTTTTTCATTGAATTTGTCGTTCAATCCAATAAGAACAGTATGCAATACACAAAAACGACCTTCAGAAGCATTTCTGCTTCCAAAAGTCGTCTTATTATGCAACATCAAGATTTATGCTTACGGCATGCCTTCTTCAGTATCTTGCGGTACTTCTTATTCTGTTTCTTTTGAACCTGGAATAGCATGATCTCCACAAGCTTCTCCATCAGCTCCTCCGGCAGGATATCCTGCTTGATGCGGTTGCATACCCCACAGGCACACTGCAGGTTTGACAGGTCATTGCTGCCGCCCTTAGCAAGTGGAACGATATGATCCACTGTAAATTCCGTATAAGGAACAAATTTACCGCAGATGGCACAATGTCCTTCCGTCTTTGTATATACCGCTGACCGCTCACTGACAGAAAAATTCCGTCTCTGGCAGTTTTGCATATCTTCTGCTTTGTCCGCTTCTGCTGCCGGCACTGCTTTTTCAGCTGCCTTCATCTGAACCTTTTTTAAGTCCACCGTCTGAAAGCCTCTCAGCTTCTTTGTTGCCCGCTTCCGCAAATCCTCTGCTTCATTTTTATCCTGAAATACCGACGCTGTATCAATATCCAGCGTATAGTCGATAAGACGTGTCGGCGTGATCAGTGCATAGATCCTTCCTCCAGGGTCCTCTTTTGTTAAAACATAGCCCATGTTATTCCTCCCTTTGCAGAAAAAAAGGCGGCCTCCATATGCAGTACCAACACTGATATGAAAGCCGCCTTTTTAAGGTGACAAAAGTTTGTTTAAATTTTAAGATTCACATCCCTACAGATGCGTTACCCTGTTTGATATTTCCCGTGTTTTGCCATATACCGATAGGTAAAACTTTGAGGTTATCTCTGTCTTTTCCCCCGGTCCACACCGGACATGCGACTTTCACCGCATCCGGCGTTCCATCGATCAGCTGACCGACTCGTGACCATTCCTCCGGTTCTCATTACAAGAACCATCATCAGTTCGATCACTGCTTTTCAGCAGCGGTTCATCAGCTTATTGTTCTTCGTCTGATTACCTTAGCTACTAAGGCCCGCTACCTTTCCTTTTTCCGATAATCCTATCTGTGCATATATACCCTTAGATCTCTGCTATGGACCTGTCAGCCGGATCATGCCTGTAACATGATATGGTCGTTCGTAGGAACCGTTTCTACTAAACCACACTGACAACGGATTGCTCCGTCATATACATTTCTATATATCTTTTTATAGACCCGTTCATTCGCAGATTCGTCAGTTTAAAAAACATTCTGATCATAGGTATTTTATAGACCCTCGGCTTATAGGTAACACGGTCTGCCTTCAGACCGGTTTCGATCACTGTCCGTGATTACGGTTACTCTCAGCCTTTGTCATGAAGCTTCGCACAAGAGGCCTTTCGTCCTGATGCACGTTCATCAAGGGCAGACGTTTCGAGACGTTACGCTCTCATTCCATCTGTCAGATCATCAGTTACAACAATTACATACACTGCTAAACCAAATCTCCTTTTTAAGGTGCCAAAAAGCATTTTGTACGTTTTTATGGATTTTCGTACAAAATAATAATTTTGGTTTTAATTAAGGATTATGTACGTTTTTGCCCATTTTCCCAAAATCCCGAATTTTGGTTTTAAATGACTATTTTGTACGTTTTCGTACATTTCATCAAAAATCGGAATTTTGGTTTTAAAGAGCTATTTTGTACGTTTTTCGCATTTTGGACGAAAAAATTTTTTTTGGTTTTATTATTTTGTACCGGTTTTTAGACTCTGAATTACAAATGCATCACTCTGGCATTAATCTCTTTCGTCTTACCCACATTCCAGAAATTCTCGCCAAGATAACCGCATGTACGTCTTGTAACATTCATCTTAGAGTGATCCTTATTGCCGCATTGCGGACATTCCCACTCAAGATCATCGTTGATCTTGATCTCGCCGTCATAACCACAGACATGACAATAATCAGACTTTGTATTAAATTCTGCATACTGAATATTGTCATAGATAAACTTGACAACTTCCTCTAATGCCTCAAGATTATGTCTCATGTTCGGAATCTCCACATAAGAAATAGATCCGCCGGATGAAATCTTCTGGAACTGGCTCTCAAATGAGAACTTGCTGAATGCATCAATCTTCTCTCTGACATCCACATGATAAGAATTCGTATAATATCCCTTATCAGTGATATCTTTAATCTCACCGAACTTCTCAAGATCGATTCTTGCAAAACGATAGCAAAGAGATTCTGCCGGTGTACCATATAGACTGAAACCGATGTTCGTCTCATCACGCCATCTGTCTGCTGCTTCCTTCATATGATTCATGACACGAAGTGCAAACTCCTCGCCCACAGGATCCGTATGACTGACACCCTTCATCAGCTTGGTTACTTCATAGAGTCCGATATAGCCAAGAGACATAGTAGAATAACCGCCATACAGAAGCGGATCAATCTTCTCACCCTTATTCAGACGGGCAATCGCACCGTACTGCCAGTGAATAGGACTGACATCCGATAATGTACCCTTCAACGCATTGTGACGGCACATAAGCGCCTCAAAACATAACTGAAGACGTTCGTCCATCAGTTTCCAGAATACTTCTTCATTCCCTTTCGCCAGAATACCGATCTGCGGCAGATTAATGCTGACAACACCCTGATTAAATCGACCTTCAAACTTATAGTTGCCGTTCTCATCCTTCCAAGGTGACAGGAAACTTCGGCATCCCATACAGCTGAAAACATTGCCTTCATAATTCTCACGCATCTTCTTCGCAGAAATATAATCCGGATACATACGCTTTGCAGAACATTTCACAGCCAGCTTCGTAATGTAATCATATTTGCCACCCTTTAAGCAGTTGTTCTCATCCAGAACATAAATCAACTTTGGAAATGCAGGTGTTACATAAACCCCCTTCTCATTCTTAATACCTTCAAGACGCTGTCTGAGGATTTCCTCAACAATCATTGCATTCTCTTCAATGTATTCGTTATTCTCATCCAGATTCAGAAAGAGTGTAACAAAAGGTGACTGACCATTGGTAGTCATCAATGTATTAATCTGATACTGAATCGTCTGAACACCGGACTTCAGCTCATCCTTCAGACGATCCTGGACAAGTTTCTCAATGGTATCATCATCAAATTCATCGCCAAAATGTGCTCTATAGGCCTTTTCATACTTATCATGGCTCTTGCGCAGATACTTGCCAAGGTGCTTCAGATCAACAGACTGTCCACCATACTGACTGCTGGCTACTGCTGAAATGATCTGAGTCATCACCGTACAGGCTACCTGGAAACTCTTAGGACTCTCAATAAGCTTGCCGTTCATAACGGTACCATTGTCCAACATATCCTGAATATTGATCAGACAGCAGTTGAAAATCGGCTGTACAAAATAATCCGCATCATGGAAATGCAGAATTCCCTCTTCATGGGCCTTTGCAATCTTCTCAGGCAAAAGCAGTCGTTTCGTGAGATCCTTGGAAACTTCGCCTGCGATCAAATCTCTTTGAGTGGAAGCTGCTGTCGCATTCTTGTTGGAATTCTCTTCCATAACCTCTTTATTGCTGTTCTTAATCAAGCTCAAAATCGAATCATCTGTTGTATTGGCGCGGCGCACCAACTCACGTGTATAACGATACACAATATATCGCTTCGCCAAATCAAACTTCCCTAAGGCCATCAATTTCTGCTCGATGATATCCTGAATGTCTTCAACAAGAATTCTCTTTCTCTTTCTAGTCTCCACATAAGAAACGATCTCTTCAATCTCCTGATCCGAGATTCTCTCTTCTTCCGGAACCTCCTCATTGGCTTTCCCGATAGCAACTATAATCTTACTGCGGTTATAATTGACTTCCTGTCCATCCCTTTTGATAATCAATCATAATGACCTTCCTCTCATCTATAAGAAACAATATCATGTTGTCTACAAACATAAACAACAAATTAACCAC
>ENA-OPZZ01001342-OPZZ01001342.1-human-gut-metagenome-genome-assembly--contig:-NODE-1342-length-15372-cov-2.582683_pt1 | contig 15372 bp, 14 predicted proteins | sample MGYA00242487_ERZ504511 | MGnify/ENA primary metagenome ERZ504511 (study PRJEB26092, sample SAMD00036241) | human gut metagenome | host: Homo sapiens | study: EMG produced TPA metagenomics assembly of... | reverse complement strand
ACTGTTAATGAATGCGGCGATGATCATGATAATGACCAGTGAAGGAAAAACACATCCGATAGTCGCCACAATACCGCCGATAATACCTTTGCGCTTGTACCCGATAAATGTCGCGGTATTAACAGCAATAATACCCGGTGTACACTGACCGATGGCATAATAATCCATCAATTCCTCACTCGTTGCCCAGTTTCTGTTCTCCACAACTTCACGCTGCAGAATCGGCAGCATCGCATAGCCGCCGCCGAAAGTAAAGCCGCCAATCTTGGCAAACACAATAAATAATTCCCATAATTCTTTCATAATCTCTATAATCTCCTTTCTCTTCCCATCCGAATCCCTTTCTGTCAGGATTCGCTTTATTTATCGTTGTGAAAATACACCTCCTGGTTTATAATGATTCTTAAAGCAATGTTTTCCTGTCCACCATTTCATTACGGCCGATGATGCCTCCGTTCCGGAGAGCATACATTATGATAGAGAGGTTTCCATGACACTTATACAGCTGAAATATTTCCAGACGATCTGCAAATACAACAATATCACACGGGCATCTGCCGAACTCCATGTCTCCCAGCCCAGTCTCTCCAATGCGGTCAAGGAACTGGAGCGTGAATTCGGTGTCAGTCTTTTCACCAGGCGCAGCCGCGGTCTGGAACTGACTCCGGAGGGTCGCTACTTCCTGGATGAGGCAGATAAGCTTCTGGAACAGGCCGAGCAGCTGACAACCAATATGAAGCATATGTCTACAACCGACAGAACACTGACCCTTGGTCTTCCGGCCATGAGCGGTTCCCTCGTCTTCACAGATCTCCTTCGAACCCTCTATGCCCGTTCTCCCGGCACCCATATTCAGGTCATGGAGAATGGTTCTCTGGCCAATCGTTCCAAAATCATGGATCACACTCTGGATGCAGCCATTATCACCCGAAACGGACCGCTCCCTACGGGCATCGGCCATGTGGCGCTGCGTCATGTCAACGTCTGCCTGTATCTGTCCGTCATGCATCCCCTGGCTGAGAAAGATACCGTAACAACCGACGACCTGGATCAACTGCCTCTGGCCATGCTGCCGGAAGATACTTTCCTCGACCACTGCATCGATCAGTATTATGAAGCCCTTCATCTGAAGCCGAATATCATTGTCCGCACCAATCAGCTGGCAACCATCCAGCAATTGGTGGCAACCAACACAACCGCGGCTTTTCTTCTGGATCATGTACTGGAAGAAAGCAGCGATATCGTGAAACGGACGGTACCGGGCCTTTTACCTGCGGAGATCGACCTGATCTGGAAATCCAGCCGTCACATCTCCCCGCATCTGAAGAATCTGATCACAGCCGCCCGGAGCATCTGATGAGCCTGAACACAGTGATGCGGAGCATCTGATGAACCATCATGCATCAATCCGAAATCTCCGATGCATCCGTCGCCAATATCTGGCAGATTGGATAGCTTTTCGTGTTTCTCAACACTCTATAGATATTGTAAGCTGTATCAAACAATTATTCCAATACTTGATGTTTTATCGTGGTATAGTTTTTATGCTTATACCATTTTTTTCTAGTTTTTTCTTTTGTAAACGTTTCCAAAACGAATTCTATTTTGTTCGAATATTGCATTTTTTTCGAAGCAATTATGAATTTTTCTTGATATTCCATCACATTTTTTGAATGTTTAATATTTAACGCTTGCATTTAGCCAAACCATATCGTATAGTAAAAATATATGTATGCAATACACTCCGTACGACAGTCTGCATTCCTGCTGCTGTTTGTACGATAGAAAATAAGGGGATTTCAGATTGTATTTGCAAAGTTAAAAAAGGAGGTTTCTCAAAAGTGGGAGAAGTACAAATCAAACCATTCAAACGTGTTCTCGTCGCTAACCGAGGCGAAATCGCCATCCGTGTTTATCGTGCTCTGAATGAGCTGGGTATTACAACCGTCGGTATTTATTCCAAGGAAGACCGTTATGCACTCTTCCGTTCCAAAGCAGACGAATCCTATCAGCTGAAAGAAAATAAAGGTCCTGTTGATGCTTATCTGGACATCAAGGGCATTATTGAAATTGCCAAGAAGGCAAATGTTGATGCTATCCATCCGGGCTATGGTTTTCTCTCTGAGAATCCGGACTTTGTCGAGGCCTGCGCAAAAGCCGGCATCGTATTTATCGGACCTTCCGAGGACATCATGAATGCCATGGGTGATAAGATTTCTTCTAAACAGATGGCTATCAAAGCCGGTGTTCCGATCATCCCTGGTGTAGATCACGCATTGAAGTCAGAAGAAGAAGTCATGAAAGTTGCTGAAATGGTCGGTTATCCGGTTATGCTGAAAGCCTCCAACGGCGGCGGCGGCCGCGGTATGCGTATTGTCAACAGCGCTGAAGATATGCCGAAGGAATACCGCGAGGCCTGCAACGAATCCAAAAAGGCTTTCGGTGATGACCAGATCTTCATCGAGAAATACATCCGCGGACCAAAGCATATCGAAGTACAGGTGCTTGCAGATAATTACGGCAATGTTGTTCACCTTTACGATCGTGACTGCTCCGTGCAGCGTCGTCATCAGAAAGTTGTCGAATATGCCCCTGCATTCAGCATTCCTGAATCAACACGTCAGATTATTTTCGACAGCGCTATCAAGCTTTGCAAGCAGGTCGGCTACAGAAATGCCGGTACACTTGAATTCCTTGTGGACCAGGAAGGCAATCCATACTTCATTGAGATGAACCCTCGTGTCCAGGTTGAACATACCGTTTCCGAGATGGTTACAGGCATCGATATTGTTGCTTCTCAGATTCTCATTGCCGAAGGTTATCCGCTGAACAGCCCTGAGATCAATATTCCATCCCAGGATGCCGTCAAGTGTCAGGGATTCTCGATCCAGACACGTGTTACAACAGAGGATCCATCCAATAACTTCCTTCCGGACACAGGCAAGATCACTGTTTATCGTTCCGGTTCAGGCAATGGTATCCGTCTTGACGGCGGCAACGCTTATGCAGGCACTGAGATTCTTCCATATTATGATAGTCTTCTTGTAAAAGTGATCACACACGACCGTACATTTGACGGTGCCATCCGCAAGTCTCTCCGCGCATTGAAGGAACTGCGTATCAGAGGTGTCAAAACCAACGTGCCTTTTCTGATCAATGTCATCAACCATGAGACATTCAGAGCCGGCCAGTGCTACACCACTTTTATAGAAGAAACACCTTCTCTGTTCCAGCTGCAGCGCAGCCAGGACCGTGCAACCAAGATCATCGAATTCCTGGGTGACAGAATCGTCAATACAACCGGCGGCGACAAACCATTTTATGAAAATCGTGAAATTCCTCAGTTCGATGAGGAGAAAACGGTTTATGGTGCCAGAGACGAATTCTTAAAGCTTGGAGCCAGGGACTTTACTCAGAAGATCTTGAATGACAAGAAATTATACGTGACAGATACAACTATGCGTGATGCCCAGCAGTCCCTGATGGCAACCCGTATGCGTACGAAGGATCTCGCCGGTGCAGCCCGTGCAACCAATGCATTTATGCAGAATGCTTATTCCGTTGAATGCTGGGGCGGTGCCACATTCGATACCGCTTATCGTTTCCTGAAGGTAATCTCCATGGAAGCGTCTCGAAATTCTCCGTGAGAGAATGCCGAACACTATGCTCCAGATGCTGCTGCGTGCATCCAACGCCGTTGGTTACAGCAATTATCCGGATAATGTGGTTAAGAACTTTATTGATGTTTCCTCCAAAGCCGGCATCGATATTTTCAGAATTTTCGACTCCCTGAACTGGGTTGAGAATATGAAGATGCCAATCGAAGAAGCATTGAAAACAGGCAAGATTGTCGAAGGTACACTCTGCTATACAGGCGATGTTACAAATCCAAACGAGAAGAAATACACACTGGATTATTATGTCAAGAAAGCCAAAGAACTCGAAGCACTTGGTATCCATACCTTCTGCATCAAGGATATGGCCGGACTTCTGAAGCCATACGCTGCCAAAGAGCTGATCGGTGCGCTGAAGTCCGAACTGAAGATTCCGGTTCACCTTCATACACATGATTCTACAGGCAACGGTGTTGCAACTGTCCTGATGGCTGCAGAAGCCGGCGTTGATATCGTCGATCTGGCCATTGAATCCATGAGCACACTGACCAGTCAGCCATCCATGAACTCTGTTGTTGCTGCCCTGCAGGGTACAGACCGTGACACAGGCCTTGATCTTGATGAACTCAGTGAACTTGGCCGCTACTACGGCAGAGTCCGCAAGGTTTACAAACAGTTTGAAAGCGGTATGAACGCACCAAACGTTGATATTTACAAGTACGAGATCCCTGGCGGTCAGTACTCCAACCTTCTCGCCCAGGTTGAAAGCATGGGTATGAAGAATCAGTTTGAAGAAATCAAAGAGCTGTACAGACAGGCCAACGATCTTCTCGGCAATGTTACAAAAGTTACTCCTACATCCAAGGTTGTCGGTGATATGGCTATCTTTATGCTGAAGAACGGTCTGAACAAAGACAATATCTTTGAACTTGGCCAGGATCTCTCATTCCCTGCCTCTGTTGTAGATTATTTCAAGGGCATGATCGGACAGCCTGAAGGTGGATTCAATCCTGAACTTCAGAAGATGATCCTCAAAGGTGAGAAACCGATCACTGTCCGTCCGGGTACATTGCTTCCGGATGTCGATTTTGACGCTGTTAAGGCCATGCTGAAGGATAAATACGATCTCTCAGATTTCTCAGATTATCAGCTGGATCTGAAGGCTGTCAGCTATGCCCTCTATCCAAAGGTATATGAAGATTACTGCGAACATTTCCAGGCATACAACGATGTTACACGACTTGAAAGCCATGTTTACTTCTATGGCCTGCGCCGCGGTGAGGAAACAACCCTTAAGATTGGCGAAGGTAAAGATCTGCTGATCAAGTTTATGGAAATGTCTGCACCTGATGAGGAAGGCAAACGTGTCCTCAGCTTTGAAATCAACGGTTCTGTCCGTGAAGTCACTGTTCAGGATAAGAAGCTTGAAGTTAAGTCCGATAAGAAACTGAAAGCCGATAAGTCCAACCCGGCTCATGTTGGTTCTACAATTCCGGGTACAGTCAGCCAGGTATTCGTCAAAGAAGGCGAAGAAGTGAAACAGAACCAGCCGCTGCTCGTACTCGAAGCCATGAAACTGGAGACAACTGTCGTTGCCAAACAGGACGGTGTTATCGACAAGATTTACGTTGCTGCAGGCGATCGCGTCAATACCGGCGATCTGCTGCTGTCCTTCCAGAAATAATACCTTATAAAAACAAAAAGCGCGGTCCATGGCTGCGTTTTTTTGTTTTTATTGTGCCCCGTGTTTCATTTTATAGTCTCTGTCGCTATGCTCATAGTTGCAATACTGAATTTTACGCATCAAAAATAGCCGTCCTATGTACTTTGGCGAGTCTCGGACAGCTATTTTTTAGTTTTTCTTCTTCGCCGGTCGGGTGAGCGCATTCACCTTCCGACTTCCTATATTCTTATTATACCTTTCTTACAGGCGTTTGTAAATACGCCTATCGCAATTTTCTTTACAATGCTTTATTCTCTTTCCAGCGCCCTGATATCAGGAACACCACAATCAATATAATAGATCCCACAGATGCTATCGGTCCGCCAAGTCCGACGCCTGTCAGACCCAGATGCAGCACCAGACCAAAACTCACTGCCACCGGTACTCTGAGTATAATTGCCGACAGCATATTGTTGACCATGGAGAATGCGGTGTGTCCGGCACCGGTGAACAGACCATTGATGCAGAAGACAAACGGCATCAGCAGATAGTCAAAGCTGAATGTCCGGATATACTGCACACCGTATTTGATCATTTCCGGCTCATCGTTGAAGAGCCGCAGGATATGCTCAAAAGATGTCTGCGCCACAATAAAGATGCAGCCGCTGATGCAAAAAGCGATGACTGTACCGATTTTGCATGTTTTCACTGCTCGGTCCCACTTGCCGGCACCGATATTCTGTGCACACATCGTTGAGATGGAGGCCCCCATCGCCACAGCCGGCAGCACCGCAAAACTGTTGAACTTGGCCACAACACCAACGGCGGCTGATGCATTGACGCCACCGATGATATTGACAAGAGTTGTAATGATCATAAATGAAATGCTCGTCACACCATTCTGAATCGCAGTCGGTGTCCCTAATTTCAGAATCTTTATCGCTTTTTCTTTTTTGATAATAAAAGAAGATGGTTTGAAATCAAATACAAAGTCATTGCGGATCATCACGACGATACAGGTGATCATGCTGACGGCCTGTGAGAATACAGTTGCAATAGCTGCTCCCAGCGCTCCCATCTTCAATCCGGCCACCAGTACAAGATCAAGAATCACATTAGTAATACAGGCAATCAGTACAAAGTACAAAGGTCGCTTACTGTCTCCCATGCCGCGCATAACCGCACTGAACACATTGTAACCAAATATAAAAATCAACCCCAGAACCGTCACTGTCAAATAACGATCAGCCTCTGCAAAGGATTCCGCCGGTGTCTGGATCAGATGAAGAATCGGCTTTTTCAGAATAAGCATTAAAACGGTAATGGCAACTGCCGCAATGGTTAATGTCGTAAGCAATGTTGCCGTCGTCTCCTGCATATCCTTCCGCCTCTTGGCTCCCAGATACTGTGCGATCAGTACAGTTCCGCCTGCACACAGACCGACAACGATATTCGTCAGAATCAGGGTTACCTGGCTTCCCAGATTCACACCGGACATGCTGGTTGTACCGCTGAAGCGTCCGACAATCAGCATATCCGCCACGCTGTAAAGAGACTGTATAATGTTGGATGCCAGAAAAGGCAGTGAAAACAGAACCAGCTGTTTCGCTACATTGCCCTCCGAAAGATTTTTCTCAAAACTGCTCATGATGATTACCTCTTTTAAATTCCTGTAAGTATTGGCAGAACTTTTGTCTGTCAGAAAAGCTTTTGTATACTTCATGTTTTTGTATACTTAATTATACTTAATATAGTAGCGTAAACCACCAATAATGACAATAGGTATTCTCAAGCGTACCATACCTGCCAACCCTGTTTTCCATACAAGAAGAACATTTCGAACCATTTTTCAATTTACATCTACCAAAAAAAATGATATCCTATAAGATGTTTGACTACTATTAAGTACATCATCAATACTGGGGAATTTAAAAAATGAAAAATAAAACTGCATTTACAATTTTGACGATTCTAGTCTTAAGTTTTCTACTTTATCTGTCAGGCGGGATTTTTGTACATCACGGCTCTGCGAAAAACAGCGAATCTATTGCAGCGGATATTGATCTGCTCAATCAAATGGAAGCCAAAACGCCGACAGATTTCTCATCCCGCAAAATCGAAAGTTTTTCCGGCGATCTCACTGAGGAACAGGAGAAGATCATCACAATGAAAGATGACTCCTTTGACAACAGTGAAATGACCAAATGGTTTGAGGACGTGATCATCCTGGGAGATTCTATCGTCGAGGGCGGCTCTGCCTATGAATGGCTGACGCCATCCAACTTCTCCTCCAAGATCGGTATCTCCGTCTGCACAGCTGAAGAACAGATTGACGCTGCTATTAATGCTTCGCCATCTCTTCTTTTCATGTGTTTTGGTGTCAATGATATCGAGAATTACGGCTCACAGGTGGATGGATTTATCTCTGATTACAGGGAAGCGCTTACCAAAATCCAAGGTGCAACACCACATACTGTGATTTATGTCAATGCGATCTTTCCTCCGCAGGACGGCGTTCAGGATCGTCTGCCATTTTATGGGTATCTCGACGAATACAATACAGAACTTGAAGCTTTATGTCAGGAACTTGGTGTCACCTTTATCGACTCCGGTTTCATTTTAAGAGAACTGCCGGAATTATATGATGCGGATGGTATTCACCCTGTTTCCGCATTTTATCCATTATGGTTTAATTATCTGGCAGATATGGCGGGGTTAAAAGACAATGAATAGATTAAAGAAATTGACATATATCCAATACATCCTCTGCGGCCTGCTTGTTATTTTCATTCTTGGCATTCTCCTGTCAGGTCATGCCAAAAATGTCAGTTTTGAAACAGTCCAGCAGAATATTGTATCATGTGAAGGTATCAATACCCTCAAAAAAGGAACAGCCCGTGATATGCGAAAGAATCTTGATCTTGACGAAAGTCTCTTTGACTGGTCTATTTACTATTGCGGCAATGGTCTAATGGATGTATCGGAGCTTCTGATCGTGAAGTCCGATAACTCAGCCGCTCTGGAAACAGCTGAAAAAGCGGCTGCTTCCAGACTGGACGCACAAAAGACCAACTTTGACGGCTACGGCACTAACCAGATTGACCTTCTTGGTCATGCCATCACCAAAAAAGTCGGCCCTTATTATTTTTATGCTGTTTCTGAGCATGCATCAACGTGGGAGGAGGTTTTTATGGGTCTCGTCAAATAGACCCTGAAAGTACATTATGGTATTCAGTAGTTTAAATTTCCTGCTTATTTTTCTTCCAATCGTACTGCTCCTCCATTCAGTACTTCCTTTTAAGTACAAAAACATTGTACTGCTTGCGGCCAGCATTATTTTCTATGCCTGGGGAGAGCCTGTATATGTCATCCTTATGATCCTGAGCATCGGCTTCAACTACATGTCCGGTCTCGTTCTTGGCGAGCTTGAAGATCCACATTTGCGGAAGCGCCAGCTTATATTTGCAGTCGCTGTCAATCTTCTGCTACTTGGATTTTTTAAATATGTCGGTTTCCTTGTCAGCATGATCAATGCCATTCTTCCTCTGAAGATTGAATTCAGATCACTGGCACTTCCTGTTGGTATTTCTTTCTACACATTCCAGGCATTATCCTATGTCATCGATGTGTACAGAAAGAAAGTCAAGCCTCAGGAAAACCTGCTGAACTTTGCTGTATATATCACGATGTTTCCTCAGCTCGTCGCCGGTCCGATCGTTAAATATTCAGATATCGAGCTTCAGCTTTCCAACCGCAGAATATCCCGTGCTAAATTCGGTCAGGGCATCGAACGACTGCTCTTTGGTCTTTCCAAAAAAGTCCTGCTTGCCAACAATCTCGGTCTGCTTTACGAAACCATTCAGGCTTCGGGCAGCAGAAGCATCATGACTTCATGGCTTGGTATTTTGCCTACACCCTTCAGATCTACTTTGACTTCTCCGGTTACAGTGATATGGCCATTGGTATGGGCAAGATGCTGGGATTTACATTCCCTGAAAACTTCAATTTTCCATATATTTCAGACAGTATCACAGAGTTCTGGCGCAGATGGCATATGACATTATCCGGTTGGTTCCGTGAATATGTCTATATTCCTCTGGGCGGCAACCGTGTTTCCAAGCCCCGTCATATTCTGAACCTTCTGATTGTATGGATGCTCACAGGTTTCTGGCACGGTGCGGCATGGAACTTTATCCTGTGGGGCCTCTATTACGGTATTCTTCTGATTCTTGAGAAATATATATTTGCTCCTCTGTTGAAGAAGCTGCCGAAAGCAGCCCGACACATCTATACCATGCTTCTTGTCATGTTCGGCTGGGTCTTATTCAGCAACACGGACTTTGGCAGTATGCGCACTTACGTCGGCACTTTATTTGGTATCGGCACCAAGGGCTTCCTTGATCTGGCGTTCTTTTATTATATAAGGAACAATCTCATCATTCTGATCATGGGCGTGCTCTGTGCAACACCGCTGATCAGGAATTATATTGTGCGATGCAGCAGAAAGAAACCTGAAGTGACTTCCGCAGTACTTCTGCTCCTTGGTATCCTCAGCATTGCATTCCTTGTATACGGTACTTACAACCCTTTCCTTTATTTCAGATTTTAGTGAGGACAGATTATGCAGAAACGAAAAGATAAAATCAATCGAAAAAAAATATCATTCTATTCTGGTCATTGCCGCAATTGCTATTGTTGTCCTCCTGGATGCCGGCATGATCCTGATGCCGGATCATACATCCTCTGATATGGAAAAACCGTACACTCCAGACATTTCCAAAAGCTGACATTCTCAACTCTGGTATCTGGAAAGTTTGAATCCGAATTCGAGACCTATATTGCTGATCAGTTTCCTTTTCGAAAACAAATGGATCACGCTTGAATCCACAGTTTCACGCATGATGGGAAAAACTGAATCCAACGACATTTTTCTTGCAAAGGGCGGTTATCTGATCCAGAATTTCCATACGCCATCTGACGAGCAGTATGCCTCTCTCCTGGAAGGCTACAAGGGGATTTGCCAAAGCTTACAGAAGGAACAGATATCACTTTAAAATGCTATGATCGTCCCTACGGCCGTCAACATCTACAGCAAAAAAACTCCCATTTCGGAGCTGTAAAAAGGGGATCAAAAAAACTTTCCTTACGCAGTTGCAAAAGTGACCTTGCTGCTTCCGGCATCAACTGGATCGATCTTTCTGAGCCTTTTGCCGCCTGCGACAAAGCAACGCAGCTTTACTACAGAACTGACCATCACTGGACAAGTGATGCGGCCTTACTCGCCTACCAGACCTATAACAAAACTCTGGGACTTAATGACAGCACCACTTATTCCAAAATATACTTTCCGATTCTTTCAAAGGTACTTTGTCCGCTTCCAGCGGCCTGCGTACATCAGAAACGGATGAAATTTATGCGTATCTTCCGGATCAGGCCACAGATTACACTGTCAGCCTGACGGCAGAAAATACCAAATCAGCTTCTGTATTTGACGTTCAAAGCCTGTCCACCAAAAGCCAGTACAATGTATTCTTTGGCGGCAATCATCCGGAAGTCGTTATCGATTCCGCTTCCGAATCCAAAAAGGTGCTGATGGTCTTCAAGGATTCCTACGCAAACTGTTTTGTTCCGTTCCTGATTCCTGACTATGCAAGAATCATCATGATCGACCCGAGATATTATACAGAAGATATTTCCGAAACCATTCAATCCAATGGCGTTACCGATATTCTGTTTCTGTATAATGCCAACACGGCGGCTGAAGACCACAGTCTTTATCAGCTGACCGCCCAATAAACTAAAATACAGCATCATGACAATCCTATCAGAATCATCATGATGTGAAGAAAGGCCCTGTACTTCGGCATTCACCGAAATACAGGGCCTTTTGAGGGAAAATGTTCACTTACCAGCAACACAATCTGCGCCATTAGTCTTCAATATGTGTTGTGGTTGTTGTGAGGCCATTGGCATCAGCATCTACATTGATGCAGTCGCCCGGCTCCAATTCATTGCCAAGGATCATTTTAGCTACCATGGTCTCGACATTCTTCTGGATATACCGCTTCAACGGACGTGCACCATAAACCGGATCATAACCATGATCTGTGATGTAATCCTTTGCAGCCGGTGTCAGCTGAAGTGTCAGTTCCTTTGTCTCAAGACGCTTATTCAGACGACCGATCAGGATATCAATGATACCGCTGATGTTGTCCTTCGTTAACGGCTTGAACATAATGATCTCATCAAGACGGTTCAGGAATTCCGGTCTGAAATGTGCTTTCAGATCATTCATCGTGTTCTGTCTTGCTTCATCACTGATATTGCCTTCGCTGTCAATGCCCTCCAGCAGATAGGAAGAACCTATGTTGGAAGTCATGATCAGAATCGTATTCTTAAAGTCTACGGTTCTGCCCTGGGAATCGGTCACACGACCATCATCCAGAATCTGCAGCAATACATTGAAAACATCCGGATGGGCCTTCTCAATCTCATCGAAAAGGATAACAGAGTAAGGTTTTCTTCTGACTGCTTCTGTCAGCTGTCCGCCTTCTTCATAACCAACATATCCCGGAGGCGCTCCGATCAGTCTGGACACGGAGAACTTCTCCATGTATTCACTCATATCGATACGCACCATATTGTTCTCATCATCAAACAGATTCTCTGCCAGTGCCTTGGCAAGTTCTGTCTTACCAACACCAGTAGGGCCAAGGAACAGGAACGAACCAATCGGTCTGTTCTCATCCTGGATACCTGCCTTGGAACGGATAATCGCTTCTGTGACTTTCGATACACCTTCTTCCTGACCGATGACACGTTTGTGAAGTTCATCGTCCAGATGAAGGATCTTATTACGCTCGCTCTCTGTCAGCTTTGCAACCGGAATACCTGTCCATCTGGACACGATTCTGGCAATCTCTTCATCAGTGACACGTTCACGAAGAATAGAATTCTCTTCTCCATGGACACGCGCCTCTTCCTCTTCCAGCTGTTTCTGCAGCTGAGGCAGCTTGCCGTACTGAAGTTCAGCAGCCTTGTTCAGATCATAATTCCTCTGAGCCAACTCAATCTGCTTGTTCAGGTCTTCAATCTGTTCACGCAGGCTCTGCAGCTTCTCAACATCCTGCTTCTCATCGTCCCATTTAGCCTTCTGAACCTTGAAATCTTCTCTCAGTTCGGCAATCTCATGGGTAATGTTCTGCAACCGTTCCTGACTGAGCTTGTCGTCCTCTTTCTTCAGAGCAGCTTCCTCAATCTCCAACTGCATGATCTTACGCGAAATCTCATCCAATTCTGTCGGCATAGAATCAAGTTCTGTCTTGATCATTGCACAGGCTTCATCCACAAGGTCAATCGCCTTATCCGGAAGGAAACGATCGGTAATGTATCTATGTGAAAGCGTTGCAGCTGCCACAAGGGCACCATCTGTAATCTTAACGCCATGGAAAACTTCATATCTCTCTTTCAGGCCACGAAGAATGGCAATGGTATCCTCCACCGTCGGCTCATCCACCATAACCGGCTGGAAACGACGCTCAAGCGCCTTATCCTTCTCAATGTATTGTCTGTATTCGTCCAGTGTTGTCGCACCGATACAGTGGAGTTCACCTCTGGCCAGCATAGGCTTCAGCATATTGCTGGCATCCATGGCACCGTCCGTCTTGCCGGCACCAACGATCAGATGCAGCTCATCGATGAAAAGAATAATCTCGCCGTCGCTCTTCTTGACCTCAGCAAGAACAGCCTTCAGACGTTCCTCGAATTCACCTCTGTACTTGGCACCGGCTACCAGTGCGCCCATATCCAGAGAATAAATCTTCTTGTCCTTCAGGCCATCCGGCACATCGCCCTTGACGATACGCTGTGCCAGACCCTCGATAACTGCGGTCTTACCTACACCAGGCTCACCGATCAGTACCGGGTTGTTCTTCGTCTTACGAGAAAGGATACGGATAATGTTACGGATCTCCGTATCACGGCCAATGACAGGATCCATCTTCTGGGCTCTTGCCTTGCCTACCAAATCTTCTGCATACTTACTCAGACTGTCATAAGTTGCCTCAGGGTTATCACTTGTCACACGCTGATTGCCTCGGACAGTGGAAAGTGCCTGAAGGAAACCATCTCTTGTCACTTCAAAATTCCTGAATAATGTCTTGATATCACTGTCGGCTGTCTCAAGCAATGCCAGGAAAAGATGCTCAACAGAGATATATTCATCATCCATCTGTTTCGCTTCTTCCTCAGCCCGTACCAGTGTACGGTTCAGGTTATCACCTACATAAACCTGGCCGCCGGATACCTTGACAAGCTTCTCAACAAGCTTCGTCGCCTGTACCTTAAATCCTTCATGATTAATTCCCATCTTCGCCAGCAGTCTGTCGATCAGGCTGTCTTCCTGGGTCAGCAGGCTCAGAAGCAGATGTTCCTGTTCAATCTTCTGGTTCCCGTACTGATAAGCCAGTTTCTGACAATCCTGCACTGCCTGCAGGGACTTCTGTGTAAATTTATTTAAATCCATATTCATGCCTCCTTTGGAAACAATGTGCTAAAAATCATCTTTTATCATCTATGTCAAACACAGCATCTATTCGATGCCGCATCAATTTTCTTCTCATACGCTACTTCTCTTCGCTACTTTCTTCTCTGCTGCCTCTCTTCAGCCATTCCCTGAACTTACGGAAGATCAATGACTGCCTTGGCTTCTAATCCTTGTTCTTCGGTTTCTGTCCCGCAGCGTTCAGCGGAAAGTTGTAAAACAAATCATCATACATATTATGCTCATCATCAGATGAACCATCAAATCTCATACCCATCATTCACCCTCATTTTTTGTTCTATACGTAATATAACACCTATTATTAGCACTGTCAAGAGGTGAGTGCTAATTATTTTGTGAAAAATTTTGTGAAGCCCGCATTTTACGGGCTTCACCGATTTTGCATATAAATCGTATGCTGCTGGTTATTGACTACATGCCATAATAATCTTCTCGCATCTGTCATATCCAAGCTGTGAACTGTTCAGACACAACGTGTAGTTGCTGGCATATCCCCATTTCTGCTCTGTATAAAAATTATAATTTGTCATCCGTCTTTTATCTGTGTCTGCCATCATTTTGGCAGCCTCCTGTGCTTCTACATTGTGTAAACGCATGATCCGCTGTGTTTTTTCCGGCATATCCCCATGAATAAATATATTCATCACATCATCTCTGTCTTTTCAGAATATAATCTGCATTTCTTCCAATGATCACACAAGGTTCCTTCTCAGCCAATGCCAGAATAACCTTTCTCTGCGCCTCGTATACCATATCTTCCACCGATTTGCCTGTCATATCACGTCCGGCAAATGCATAGGCAAACAATCCTTTTTTCGGTGATAATTCTGCATTTTCAAGAACATATTCCGGTGATAAACCAGACTTTTCTGCAATCTCATTGATAATATTTTTATCGTAATAAGCAATTCCAAGTTTTTTCGCAACTTCTTCCCCGATAAAACGTCCACCGCTTCCAAACTCTCTGCTGATTGTAATAATTCTTTTTGTCATCTCTGATTCCTCCTTAACTTAAAACGGCTACTTTATTTTTTCTGATTTTCTTTAAAAATACATAACCGACCAGGCATGCAATCACTTCTGTAATCGGGAATGCCCACCAGATCAATGAAACGCCCATCTGTCCATTTCTGACGAACAGTGAAAAGATTCCAGCCAATGGCAGGATGATAATAAGCTGCCTCAAAAGCGAAATAACCAGCGATTCCACGCCCCCGTTCAGTGCCTGATAAATACCCTGATAAGCGACATTGATTCCGGCAAACAGAAAACTGATAGAGATCACTCTCATCGCACTGATAAAGTATTCTCTTGACTGTCCTGCATTAAACAGCGTCGCAAATGCCCCTGGGAAAATCTCTGTGATTGCAATGCCGAGAATCATTAATGCTATCGTATAGATCAGACCATACCTGATGCCATCCTGTATTCTTTTTTTACTTCTCATTCCATACGCAAATGCAATAATCGGCGTGATCGCATCTCGCAGACCAAATGCAAGGAAAAGAACAAACTGCTGTACCTTATAGAAC
>ENA-OPZZ01001339-OPZZ01001339.1-human-gut-metagenome-genome-assembly--contig:-NODE-1339-length-15395-cov-2.857414_pt1 | contig 15395 bp, 18 predicted proteins | sample MGYA00242487_ERZ504511 | MGnify/ENA primary metagenome ERZ504511 (study PRJEB26092, sample SAMD00036241) | human gut metagenome | host: Homo sapiens | study: EMG produced TPA metagenomics assembly of... | reverse complement strand
CAGGAACTGATCGACCACATCGTTATGAAGTTCAGAATGGTTAAATTCGCAAGAATTCCATCTTATAACGAGTTGTTCTCAGGAGACCCGGTATGGGCTACACTGGAAATGGGTGGTATCGGAATGGTAACAGCGGCGAGAGTCTGGATATCAAAACGCTCTCGGACGGAGTCTATTATCTTCCGGGCAAAATGATGAAAACCGATAAGCAGTCCTTATCCATGGCAAACGAAGCTCTGGATCATACCGTGAAACTGACGGTAAAAAAGAAAAAATATACGCTGACACTGAGCTTTAACGGTCTGACGATCAATGGTCAGAAAGGTTATCTCGGATGGCTGAAATATTATAAGGTCGGTTATCAGACAGATGCTTACGGCGGACCGGTCGGAAGCCCGAAAGCGGTAGATGTCACCAAAAAACAGAATGGCACCGATTATCCGAAAGAAATTTCTTTTACTATGATCGCGGAGGCAAAAAAAGACGGCTATGTTCCGCTCCAGGTATTTGTTCCGGTCATGGATGCCATCTCCGCCGGAAGCGGTACCCAGAATGTTTATCTGAAGCTGGATCTTGAAAACATCACACTGGATAAAAAAAGTGTAAAAGAAACAGAGGATAACGGCAATTCCGGCAGCCGCACTGATACTGGAAGCGGCACACAGGGAAGCCATACAAATGGAACCACCGGAAATAAAACTGCCGCATCAGGAAACGGTTCCGCAGGAAGTCCACTTGGAAACCAGTCACTTCCGGTAAGCAGCCAGACAAAAGGAACATCCGTACTTCCGTCATCGAATGCTTCAAAAAAGACAAAAGATGCCGCCAAAAGCAGCAGAGAGCAAAAAGAGAGTGAAGCAGCCAAAGAAGATGCAGTGCTGAAAAACAAGATTGAAGATGCAGCCGGACAGGCAGCATCGGTAAGTGCAGAAAGTCAACAGCAGGAAGACAGCGAAAATAGTGACACGGTGACAACAGGACAGGGAAGATCGGGAGCACAAAGCAAAAAAGGAAATCCGGTTGCAGCCGCACTTCCGTCGCTTGGAGCACTTCTGGCGGCAGGAGCCGGTGTTCTTTATAAGATCAGAAGCCGCAGATGGGTGTTATAGGAGAACATTATGCAGACAGGCATCAGAAAGAAAAAACGGGGTAAATATATCACAGGACTGCTTTTCCTTTGCGGATTGCTGCTTTTGGGCAAAAAGCAGGTCTTTGCAGAAAGCGGGAGCATTTATACCTGTTCCATAACGACCAGTTATACACATCCGGTGACCGGAGTGATCGAGGATTCGGGCGGAGAAGCCTCTGCCGCAACCGGTCAGGGCATGGCAGAAAGTGCCGTTGGCACACAGGGGATTTTGGAAGTGACCGATTCCGGAAAATACTACCTGACGGTTCGCTTCAGTCTGATGGATTATGCCTCCAGACATGACATATCGGTTCAGAATGTCGGTGACAGCACATGGAGCAGCACATCGGTGACAACAACGGCGACAGGAGCAGACGGAAGCGGAAGCACCGAAGATGCCTGCATCGAAGTACCGTCGGAGAGCTGTATTGTGCGTTGCTCGATGTATGTAGAGCCGATGGGAAGAAACGTGATCTTTTATTTTTATCCGGGAGATTATCAGTCCGGTAATCAGACAGATTTCAAGGCGATAAATGTCACGGAAACATCGAACGTATCGGACGGAGCTCAGGAAAATAAATCAGAACAAAGCGACACAGACAAGTTGGATGAAAGCAGCCGGGAAACTATGAAATCAGAGGAAAATGATTCTGCAAAAACTTCTGATTCTGCGGATGCCAAAAGCAGCGACAATGCAGTACAGACATCAGAAACGGTAAATACAGAGAGTGAAAACAAAGCAGCCGCTCCACAAGCGGATACGGAAGTGCAAGGACTTGCCCTGTCAACCGCTTCCGAAATCTCAAATACAGAACAGGCGGAAAGTGATGCAGCGGATACCTCTGCTATGACGCCCGGAAAATGGATCCTGGTGCTGACCGTTTCCATGACACTTTCCGGTCTGATCCTGATGGCAGCCGGAACCGGAATTTTTCTTTTTCTGCAAAAGCATGGGGAGCTGTGGAAAGGAGACGAGGACGATGAGTAAGCGGATATGTCTTCTGTTCCTGTCGGCATTTGCAGTGTGTCTGTTCCTGAGCGGATGTGTCGATCAGCATCCTGAAAAAAGTACAGAAGCATATACAGCACAGGGAAACGGGCAGACGGGAGCTGTGGAAGCTGCAAGAGAAAAGGTGATCGCTCTTGGAAGAGCACCACGTATTGTGGCAACCTCACCGGCAGCGGCACAGATCTGTGAAAAACTGGAGCTAAACCTGGTCGGTGTCTGCAGCAGTACGGCAGAGATCCCGGATCGCTATCAGGATCTTCCAACCATCGGAACGGCGATGAGCCCGGATATGGAGATTCTGGCATCGTTAAGTCCCGACTGGATCTTAAGCCCGAGTTCTCTGCAAAGTGATCTTCAGTCAAAGTACGAGACTTTGAACAGTGACTGGGCATTTTTAAATCTTCGCAGCGTTCCCGGCATGTATCAGTCGATCGAAGAGCTGGGCGTGATTTTTTGACCGGGAACAACAGGCGAGAGAGCTTACCGATGAGTATCAGGAGTTTTATCAGAATTTCCAGGAAGAAATTGCCGGAAAAGAACATCCGAAAGTACTGATCCTGATGGGACTTCCGGGAAGCTATGTGATCGCTACTGAAAAGTCCTATATCGGGAGCATGGCAGCCCTTGCCGGGGCAGAAAACGTTTATGAAGATCAGGGACAGGAATTTCTGACGGTCAATACAGAAGATATGAAGACCAAAGAACCGGACATCATTCTGCGTGCGGCACATGCACTTCCGGATCAGGTAGCAGAAATGTTTGCAGAAGATTTCAAGACCAATGATATCTGGAAACATTTTCAGGCCGTGAAAGACGGAAAAGTCTATGATCTTCCGTATGAGCAGTTTGGAATGAGTGCAACGTTTGCTTATCAGGATGCCCTGGAAACGTTAAAAAAACTGCTTTATACCGAATCGTAATAAAAGCAGAACTGGAAGGAGAAAACGTTATGAATCAAGATATGGTGCGGAAACAGAAAAAGTACAGGCGAACCTGGATTTCGTTTGCTGTGATCCTGTTTTTGCTGCTGCTCGTATTTTTTTCGTCAATCAATACAGGGAGTCTTTCCGTAAGTTTCGGTCAGCTGCTTCGCGGTCTGTTTGTAGAATATGATGAGAATGTGGCGGCGGTCTATGATCTGCGTTTTCCGCGTATTCTGATCTCCATGCTTGCCGGGGCGGCGATCGCAGTGTCCGGTGTTCTTTTTCAGGCGGTTTTAAAAAAATCCGCTGGCAGACCCGGGAATTATCGGAATTTCAAGCGGAGCTGGATTTGCGGCAGTCTGTGTGAGCACCTTTTTTCCGACACTTTACTTTTTTACACCGTTTGCAGCCTTTTTTGGCGGGGTGGCAGCATTCTTTCTGGTCTATTGTCTGTCCTGGAAACAGGGACTCAGCCCGCTTCGCATCATTCTGACCGGTGTGGCAGTCGATGCCCTTTTCACCGGACTTTCCAGTATCTTCAGTACGATGACAGGCGGTCAGAGGACCGGTGTGGCATCGATCGTAGAAGCAAATATCACGCAGAAGACCTGGTCAGATGTCGGAACGTTATTTCCCTATGTACTGGCAGGACTGTTTCTGGCGATTCTGTTTGTAGGGGAATGCAATCTGCTGTCTCTGGAAGACAAAACGGCAAGAGGACTTGGAATCAATGTAAACCGCACCAGGATTGTGATCTCCCTGACGGCAGTTTTACTTGCCAGCGTTTCAACCGCAGTTGCAGGTGCCGTAAGCTTTTTGGGACTGATCGTCCCGCATATCGGCAGACTGCTGGTTGGAAGTGACCATAAGGTGCTGATCCCGTTTTCCACACTTGCAGGGGCTTTTACGTTTCTGCTGGCAGATACGATCGGCAGGACGATCGCCGCTCCGTATGAAGTGAGTGCAGCGGTGATCATGAGCGTAGTTGGTGGTCCGTTCTTTATTCTTCTGCTTCGGAGGTCGAAAAAATATGGAAACTAATGCGATGGAAGTGAAAAACTTAAGCTTTTCCTACGGAAGCAACCAGATTCTCTCGGATATTTCCCTGACGATACCACGCGGGAAGATCACGACAATCATGGGTGCGAACGGCTGTGGGAAAATCTACCCTGTTTTCTCTTATGACCAAGAATCTGACACCGGGAAAAGGGAAAATCCTGCTGGAAGAAAAGAGCATAAAAAAATATTCGCTCAGCGAATTTGCAAGAAAAGTGTCGATCGTACACCAGCATAATTCCGCAGCAGAAGATATCACGATCGAACGCCTCGTATCGTATGGAAGAACCCCTTATCAGAAAATGCTGGGCGGAAAAAGTGAGAAGACGAGCGGCTGATCGAACAGGCACTTCAGGTGACCGGACTTCTGGACCTGCGTGACCGTGAGATCGGAAGGCTTTCAGGCGGACAGCGACAGAGAGTCTGGATCGCCATGGCACTGGCACAGAATACCGAACTTCTGTTCCTGGAATGAGCCGACCACTTATCTGGATATCCGCTATCAGCTGGAGATCCTGGAACTGGTCAAAAAACTGAATAAAGAATTCGACATCACGATCGTTATGGTTCTGCATGACATCAACCAGACCATTTATTTTTCTGACAAGATCATCGGTCTGCAGGGCGGTCATGTGGCGATCGAAGGTGCTCCAGATCAGGTGATCACAGAAGAAAGCATTCAGAAACTGTATGGCGTACATCTGATGGTAACACGTGTGAACGGAAGTCCTGTGGTAGCCATTCAGGATTACCGGCTTCCGCCAAGAGAAAAATAACTTCTGTGATGAACAAGAAAGGATAAAGAGATGAAGAAAAACCCGATGAATATAATCTGGATGCTGCTTGGATTTCTGTGCCTGGCATTTGGAACGATCGGTATCGTTCTGCCGATCCTGCCGACCGTGCCGCTTTATATGGCAACCGTATTCTGCTTTGCAAAGAGCTCGGAAAAGTTACATACCTGGTTTCTGTCAACCGGTCTTTACAAAAAACATCTGGACAGTTTTGTGCAGAAAAGAGCCATGACGCTTAGAACAAAACTGAAAATTATCGGGATGGTGACCGTTGTGATGGCAATCGGTTTTCTCTGCATGAAAAATGTGCCGATCGGAAGAATCTGTATCGCAGTGGTATGGGTATGCCATATTTTGTATTTTTTTCTGCGTGTAAAAACAGTGGATGAAAAACAGAAATTTTCATTGACAAGAACGCAAAAAAGTATTACTATTGGTTGCATAGGAAAAACCGATGAGAAAGAAGAGTAGATCTTCCATAAAGGCACAGAGAGCTGCAGACGGTGGGATTGCAGTACGGCGTGGATGATTGAATGGACTTTCGAGGGCAGCCCAAAATCCAGACAGGAGAGTAGGCGTTGTCGGGAACCGAACCCGTTATCAATCAGGAATGTATAACTATGTACATGCAAAGTGGACAGAAGTCAATTTGAGTGGTACCGCGTTGATGAATATCAGCGTCTCAGGCAGAAAAGCTTGAGACGTTTTTTTCAGTTATCAGAAAATTTGTAACTGTTTCACGGCAGAAGAAGGAGGACTTTTATGAAGAAAAAAGGTATTAGCAGGTATTATGACAACAGCGATGATTATGGCAATGATGACAGGATGCGGCAGTTCAGACACTGCAAAAGGATACACAGGCATCAACCGGAAGTGAAACATCCGCAGACAGCAGTGCGGCAGATACGGCAGAAGATAATTATACCATCGGTATTTCTCAGTTTGCAGAGCACGGGTCTCTTGACAACTGCCGTGAAGGATTTCTGGAAGGTTTAAAAACGTGCCGGAATCGAAGAAGGTGTCAATCTGACAGTAGAATACCAGAACTCACAGGCAGATACCGGAACAGCAAGTACGATCGCTGATAATTTTGTATCCAAAAATGTGGATCTGATCTGTGCAATTGCAACTCCGAGTGCCATGAGTGCCTATAACAGCTGTCTGGACAGTGAGATCCCGGTAGTATATACCGCAGTTTCTGATCCGGTCGGTGCAGGACTTGCAGATGAAGAGGGCAATTCCGTAGGAAATATCACCGGAACCTCTGACAAACTTCCGGTTGAAGAACAGCTGAAAATGATCCGTGATCTGATGCCGGATGCAAAGAAGATCGGTATTCTTTACACAACAAGCGAAGCAAACTCCGTAAGCACGATCAAAGAATACAAAGAGCTGGCAGAGAATTATGATTTTGAGATTGTTGACAGCGGTATCAATACCGTAGCAGATGTTGAGATGGCTGCAAAGGATCTGGCATCCAAGGTAGACTGCATCAGCAACCTGACAGACAACACCGTTGTATCTGCACTGCAGACCGTGATCGCAGCCGCAGATGAGAAGAATATCCCGGTATTTGGTTCTGAAATCGAACAGGTTAAGATCGGATGTCTGGCATCTATGGGTATTGATTATATCGCCCTTGGCAAACAGACCGGCGAGATGGCAGCCAAGATTTTAAAAGGTGAGTCAAAGGCAGAAGAAATGCCGTATGAAGTATGCAGCGGTGCAAGCCTTTATGTAAATACCGCAGTTGCTGACAAACTGAACTTTGAGCTGGATCAGACTACCGTAGATGGTGCGGCAGAAGTTTTCGATGAGATCACAGTGGAATAATCGGAGGTTGATATGGCATTGCTGATAAGCGTCCTGGAACAGGGACTGATATATGCGATCATGGCATTTGGAATTTATATTACATACAAAATCCTGGATTTTCCGGATCTGACGGTAGATGGCAGTTTCCCGATGGGAGCAGCGATCGCAGCAGCACTGATCAGCAGAGATGTAAACCCGCTGCTGACACTGCCAATCTGTTTTCTGCTCGGGGCTGTAGTCGGAACATTGACAGGCCTTATCCATGTAAAATTAAAAGTGCGTGATCTGCTGTCCGGTATCATTATGATGACGGCCCTTTATACGGTAAATCTCCGAATCGCAGGCAGGGCAAACCTGCCGATCTACAATAAAAGTACCATTTTCCAGAATGATCTGGTAGATAAAATCATTCCAAAAAGCCTTTCTTCTTTTAAGGTAGTGATCATTGTTCTGATCATCACCCTGATCAGCAAATACATTCTGGACTGGTATCTGAGAACGAAATCCGGTATGCTGCTGCGTGCAGTCGGGGATAATGATCATATCATTACATCCCTTGGTGTAAACAAAGGAAAGGTAAAGGTGGTGGGTCTTGCGATCTCAAACGGCCTGGTGGCATTAAGTGGCTGTGTGTTTGCACAGCAACAGCGATATTTCGATGTATCCATGGGAACCGGAACGATGGTCATCGGTCTTGCCAGTGTGATCATCGGAACCAGCCTTTTCCGTAAAGTAACGATTCTGCGTGTGACATCAAGCGTGGTAATCGGTTCGGTGATCTATAAAGCATGTGTGGCAATTGCCATTCGTTTTGGTTTTGAGTCCACGGACCTGAAATTTATCACAGCGGCATTGTTCCTGCTGATCCTGGTGCTTGGAATGGAACGAAACAGGAAGGTCAAGGTGAAAGTCGATGCTTGAACTCAGAGAAATTTATAAATACTATAATCCTGGCACAGTCAATGAAATGTGCCTGTTCAACAATTTTAATTTTAAAGTCGATGACGGTGAGTTTGTTGCGGTTGTCGGCAGCAACGGTTCCGGAAAAACTTCCATGCTGAATATTATCTGTGGGAGCATTCCGATTGATGAAGGAGCTGTTCTGATCAACGGCACCAATATCACAAATATGCCGGAATATAAACGCATGGGAAGAATCGGACGCGTTTTTCAGAATCCTTCTATGGGAACCTGCCCGTCCATGACGATCCTTGAAAATATGGCAATGGCAGAGAATAAAGGAAAAGCCTATAACCTTGGAAAGGGTGTCAACAAAAAAGAGAAGAAGCTTACCGCGAGTTGCTCCGTCCGCTGAATCTCGGACTGGAAGATAAGCTTCATGTAAAAGTCGGAGCCCTGTCCGGAGGACAGAGACAGGCAATGTCACTTCTGATGTCCACGATGACACCGCTGGATTTCCTGATCCTGGATGAGCACACGGCTGCACTGGATCCGAAGACTGCCGAGATCAATATGCGTCTGACGGATCAGATTGTGCGTGAAAAGAAGCTCACATCCATCATGGTTACCCACAATCTTCGCTATGCGATCGAATACGGCACGCGTATCGTCATGATGCATCAGGGAAAAGTAATCCTTGACAAAAAGGGCGAAGAGAAGAAAAATATGAATGTAGATGATGTGCTTGATCTGTTCAATGAGATCAGTATCGAGTGCGGCAACTAAGTGACAGGTAGAAACAGCACTTACAAGTTCTTCATCTGAACATAGATCCATACAGAAAACTACCACTTTTTTTTGAAGTGGCAGTTTTTTGGCGTATATCAGATGTGAGATGATTCCCGTCTATAGAAGTGGGCGTCTTCTCCGACTAAGATAAATTTATGTATGATAAGAAGCAAGGAGACAATATGAGATACCATAATATAACAAAGGACGATATGTTAAACGGAGACGGATTGCGTGTTGTACTCTGGGTTTCCGGCTGCAATCACTGCTGTGAGGAATGTCAGAATCCGATCACCTGGGATCCAAATGGCGGCATTCCGTTTAACCAGGAAGCAAAGGAGGAACTGTTTAAGGAACTGGGCAAAAGCTATGTCTCCGGTATTACCTTAAGCGGCGGAGATCCGCTTCATCCGGCAAACCGTCTGGATATCCGTGCACTGGTGCATGAGATCAGAGAAAAATTTCCAACGAAAACAATCTGGCTGTACACCGGATATCTGTGGGAACAGATCAGCCATTTTGAAGTGATGCAGTATGTGGATGTCTGTGTAGACGGCGAATATGAGAAAGACAAACGCAATGTGCAGCTTCATTGGAAAGGCAGCAGCAATCAGCGGGTAATCGATGTGCCAAAATCACTGGAAACAGGAAAAGTCTGTCTGTACTGCGAATAGTATGGACAGTATCCATGTTCAAAAAAAGAACCTGAGACAATAAGGGATACCTGTACAACCGTGTCCTATGACACAGAAAACGGAGAAAAGCATGAAAAGAATAGCAAAATTTCATAAAGTAAGTTTTGAACAGTTTAAAGAAGGATGGATGGGAGAGTTCCCTCAGACTACAGAAGCAAAACTGCAGAAAATTTACGAAGATATCAAACTGCCAAAACGTGCAACCGCAGGATCTGCAGGCTACGATTTTTATACACCGGAAACCTTTAGCCTGAAATCCGGCGAAACTATCAAAATCCCGACCGGGATCCGCGTTGAGATGGAAGAAGGATGGGTGCTGAAGTTATACCCTCGCAGCGGCCTGGGATTCAAATACCGCCTGCAGCTGGACAACAGTGTCGGAATCATAGACAGCGATTATTTCTATTCCGATAACGAAGGTCATATGTTTGCAAAGATTACAAACGATGCCAAACAAGAGAAGACACTGACCGTAGAAAAAGGTCAGGGATTTATGCAGGGGATTTTTGTAGAGTACGGGATTACCGTGGATGACGATGCAACGGCAGTCAGAAACGGAGGATTCGGGTCTACCACCAAAATAAAAAATTGACCGAGCTCTTTAGAGCGAGGGATGCTTCTTGTCCGAAGGGCAAGAAGATGGGCGTTAGAAAACTTAGATATAAAATAAGACGCCATGATGATTCGAAAACAATCTCCTGACACGCATCGTTTCCTGTTCGGTTCGCTCGTGTGTTAGCCGCCCTTCGCCTAAACTCGCCTCTTCGAGGCTCAGACAGCGGCTCTTTGGGGCGGCAACATCGCAAACCTCACGACGGAAGCCTCGCTACCGTCAGAGCGATTTGTTTTCGAATTCATCATGGCTGTATTATTTTACGCACTATGTTTTACAATGCGGTTTCGTTTGCACATTGCTAAAAGCTCCTGGCCTGCCAGGGGTCGCTTAAGCAAAAAGCTTTCTCAAGCCAAAATTATTTTGCTGAATTCACTTTCGCTTCCATAGCGTAAACTGCCGGGCAGACGGTATGGAGGCTAATTTCTTTCTTCTGTGCAAAACAAAAAAAGATTATAGAAGTGTAAATTGTGCCCTGTCTTTTTGCGTCTGGCACTCTATAACACTTTCATTTCATCTTTTTGTACTGAAAAAGAAAAAACAGTAAATTTCTACTCGGCGGAGGTTTCACTTTCTGTACTTTCTTCTTCACTCTCCGGATAATCATCGTAATTTAATCCCTGGAATGCGGACAGTTTATCCGCTGACATCAGATAAATATTATTGCTTCCATCGAGCTGAACATAGTAAGATCCGTCTTCAGCCTGTTCTCCCACATAGAGAGTTCCGCTGAGAATTTCGGCAGGTTCGGTTTCGTTTGCTGTTTCGCTTTCTGTTTCGGAAGAAGTGTCTGTTTCTGACTCGGCTTCCGTTATAGCATCATCCGAATTTGTCGCTTCGGTATATTGGAAGTTTATCGTCATGGACGGATTCTTCAGTCCGTATTTTTCTTTGTTTTCTTCTTTATGATCCACAAAACTGTCAAAAGAAAGATTTCCGAGGTGGTCCACAAGGGTTGTCACGGTGTTTACGGTCGCTTTTTCAGGAGTACTTTCTGTTTTACCTCCGTCCTGAGACTGGGAAATCTGCCAGGTTTTTACCGAACCGGTGGTACTGCTCTCAAAAAGCAGTGTCGTACCTTCTTCGGTTATCGAAAGCTCCTGGACATTATCGGAAGAAATCGTCGGAAAACTTTCGATTTCAGCCAGATCCGTTAACGTTTTATGAAAGGAAACTGCAAGGGAAGAGCTTACGGTATAAATTTCTCCGCTGTCTTCACGTTTCAGATAATAATCACCGGTCATGCTGTTGGCTTCGCCAAGAACAAAGCTGCAGTTTGTACTGTCGGAAGAAGTGAGCGTGACCGTAGGAGCGTTTTCCGAAAATCCATAATTTTCCCCATTCTGTGCAGTGCCAAGATCACGCACAGCCTGGAGGGAAGTGAAGGTATTTACCAGTTCGGAAGCAGCATCGTTGGATAACGGAAACGTCTCGTCCTGAACACAGATCCAGCTGTTGTCTGTTTTTGTCAGCGTAAAAGAAGTATCACCGTCTGCCAGCTGAAAAGAAGAGACTTTATCAGAGGCGATCGTTGCTACTGCTACACCAGTTTCCGATTCCGCAGCAGCTGATTCCGACTCCTGTATCCGGTTATGGTTGGCAAGCAATGCATAACTGCCGCCAAGTACGATCAGAACAGCAACGGCCGCAGCCAGTCCGAATGATTTTTTCTTCATATTTTTTCCTCCTTTTCAGCCAGATCACACCGCCGATTACCAGGAACAGAACCGGAAGAACGGCAATGGTAATAATGCTCCAGAGGTTGACATTTGCAGATGTCAGGGTCAGATAAGACAGCTGCATACTCTTGGAAGGAATGGAGATACTGGAACTCTGTCCGCATATCCAGCTTAAAGCGTTTGTGAGAAGTTTTGTATTGCCGCCGGAAACAGCAAAGTCTGTATTGCTGGTCAGAAACTGACTGCTTGCAAGAACGACCAGCCTGGTTTCTTTTGCATCTTCGGCAGCTTCTGTTTCGCTTTCAGCCTCAACCTGAGAAGCACTGCTTTCTCCTTCTACAATAGTTTCTGTTTCAGTCTCTTCTTCGGAATCAGATCCGCTTCCGATGGCTTCGGTAATGGCTGCTGCCAGAGTAAACGGACCGCTTTCATCGTTCTCTTCTTTGGAAAGGCTCTCCATATTTTCCGGATCTGCTTTTAAATATGCAGAACTGGTAGAAGTCAGCATATCGGTTACTGTGATGTCATCGGATTTGCTGTCCAGTGTTTTGATACTCTGACCGATCGGCATCAGCACATAGCTGTTTGAGCCGGAAAGGCTTCCGGTAGCATCGCAGGACTGGATCTCCGGCACCAGATAAAGAGGATTTCCGGAAACATAATGATTGTTGTCACCTTCCAGAACAACGCCTTTTTCAATAGAAACGCCATACTGTTCCAGAATAGAATGATAATTCGGCATTTCCGTTGTGGTATATCCGGATACCAGAAAAGCATGACCGCCATTTTGCAGGTAGGTCAGAATGGCACTGGTCTCATCGTCGGAGAAATCTTTCTGCGGAGCATTGATCATCAGGCAGGAGGCGTCTTCCGGAACCGTTCCGGCTGTGAGAAGATTCAGTTCCTGAACTTCGATATTTTCTTTTTCGATAGCAGACTGCATGGAGGAATCAAGATCATTTTCTTCATGTCCTGTTAATGTATATAGGATCGGAAGATCCTCTGTTGTGACATAGGCGATCGCACTGGTGACCTGACCTTCACCGTCAAATGCAGTTGTTTCCATAGAGTAAGTCTGGTAATTGACACTGCTTTCATACAGATCACTGTAAGGGATCACCTTGCTTCGTTTGTCACTGACAACGATCACACTGTTGGAAGCAAGATCTTCGTCGGTATAGGAAGAAGCAAAGCTTGGATTCAGAACCGGGTCCTTTTTCTCATATTTAATGTGAGAAGAGAGATCTGCATAACGTGTCAGAAGTTCGTTTAATGTAGCATCCTCACTTCCGTCTTCTGCAAGAAGATAAAGGGTAACATCTTCTGTCAGAGAAGAAGCAACGTTCTTTGTCTCGTCACCGATACTGTAAAGTTTATTTTCACTGACATCTATTTTCGTTGCAGAGGAAGGAAGCTCACCGATCAGAAGATTCAGAAAGACGGCGATCGCAAGGATGACAACCGTAAAAGCAAGGCTGTAAGATCCCTTCTTTAAAAGTTTTTTGTTTTTTAGCCGCAGCATATTAGCCGGCTTTTTTGATTTTAAATTGATGTTCATGGCGACAACCTCCTAATTCCAACGTCTTTTCTGAATGCTCTGAACCGTCAGAAACAGCATAATTCCAATAAAGGAAAGATAGTAGACAACACCGGTAAGATCAAGAATACTATTCGTAAAATTGCTGAAGTGACTGGACATATTGAAAAGATTCAGTATTTTCTGGATGATGCCTTCGAACATGCTTTGTTTCACAAAATAAAGAACGGCAAGGACACCTTCACCGATGACACCGATCACAAGCGGAAGCAGGATGTTCTGTGTGGTATGATAAATCAGCAAACCTATAAGCAGAACAATGACAACAAGTGCAAAAAAGGAAGCACCGGCAGTTTCCGGGAAAAATCCGCTGATTCCATCCATCAGATAACATACCAGCAGAAAAGCGAAGGTTCCGACTGCGGCAAGAATCTGGCTTTCCGTAAGAGACGAGAAGAACAGTCCCACAGCCAGGCAGGTACATCCAAGCAGAAAAAAACCAAGCAGTGCCACGTAAGTAGATGCAAAAGCAATGCTTCCGTACTGTGCCATGATCAGCGGATAGAAACACAGGATCACGACCGGAAGAAGAAAAGTGACGATCAGTGCCAGGTATTTTCCAAGCACAATCTGCCATACCGTCACCGGTGCAGTGAGAAGCAGCTGGTCCGTCTTCTGTTTGCGTTCCTCTGCAAGCGTTCGCATGGCAAGGATCGGTGACACGATCAGAAACAGAAAGGTGATGGAAGAGAGCGTATAACTGAACAGTGGATAGCCATAATTCAGGTTATAGGCAGTAAAATAAATACCCGCCATCAGAAGCAGGAATGCACCGAACACCCATCCTATCATAGAATGAAAAAAACTTCGGATTTCTCTTTTACATATGCACAGCATTTTCGTTGTCTCCTTTCTCTGTATCCGATTCTGTCGTGTCGCTATCGGTATCGTCCGCATTTTCTGTAGTGGAAGATGGTGTACCGGTAATCACTTTTTTTGCTGCCTGATCATCGGCAGTCAGTTCGAGGAAGATATCTTCCAGTGACAGTCTCACAAGCTGCATGGCAAGGATCGGAAGATTCTTTTCTGCCAGCTGATAGAAAAGCAGTTCCCGGATATCGGAAGAAGGATCGGTTTTGATCTCTGCTTTTACACAATGTTCTTCTTCGCAGTCGCTCATAAAGTGAAATTCTTTCACGGCTGTGATGCCTCGCAGAATTTCTTTCAGCTGCTCTTTGGAAGATTTCACCGTTACGATCAGACTATTTTGTCCCTGCATCAGTGAAGTAAGATTTTCCAGAGTGTCGCTGGCTACCAGTTTTCCGTGTGAAAGGATCAGGACGTAGTCGCAGACAGCACTGATTTCCGAAAGAATGTGGGAACTTAAGATAACCGTATGTTCTTTTCCGAGTTCTTTGATCAGATCACGGATCTCCAGGATCTGTTTTGGATCCAGACCAACCGTAGGCTCATCCAGGATCAGGATTTCCGGTGATCCGAGCAATGCCTGTGCAAGTCCTACTCTCTGACGATAACCTTTGGAAAGATTTTTGATCAGACGGTTCTGTACGGCATCCAGTTTTGTGGTTGCACATACTCTGGTTATCTGATTTTTCCGTTCCGCTTTTGGGATTTTTTTCAGCTCAGCGGCAAATGCAAGATATTCTTTTACCGTCATATCAAAATAAAGCGGCGGCAGTTCCGGCAGATAACCGATGTTCTTTTTTGCGGCTTCTGCGTCTTCCAGAATGTCATGTCCGTTGATCGTAACACTTCCGTCGGTGGAAGCGAGATAACCGGTTATGATATTCATTGTGGTGGATTTGCCGGCACCGTTTGGACCTAAGAATCCATAAATACGGCCTTTTTCAATCGTGAAATTCAAATCGTCTACAGCGAGCGTGTCACCGTAGCGTTTGGTTAAATGTCTGACTTCAATCAAAACAATATCCTCCTTAAATAAATAACATATGATCTTATAAATCAGGGCAAAAACGCCCTGATTTTCAATCTTTTCAATATTTTATAAGGATTGTGTGTTTGATATGAGATGAAATTGTGTTTTTTGTTTGAAAATTGTGTGAAATGCAGACAGATCCTAAAAAGAAGGGAAGTGCTGGTAAGGTTCTCCGGAAGGAACAGTGATGCCAAGATCTTCCAGTTCGATGGGGATTTTTTCTCCGTTTTTATCGACGGTACAATAATAGATGGACAGATCCTGATCCTGTGAAAAATTCACCTGTAAGGTATAGCAGATACTGTCAAGAATCTGACGATAAAGCTGATCCTTGCTGTAGATGGGAAATGCTTCCTTTTCAGCGGATGCAGTGCCAGTAAAAAGAGAGCAGGATCTGGCAAAACAGACTGTGAGGCTGTTCTCATTTTCTCCGGTGACAGATTCGGCAAGATCCAGATTCCATCCGGTCAGATCAGCCATTGCAGCGATCAGAGATTCC
>ENA-OPZZ01001338-OPZZ01001338.1-human-gut-metagenome-genome-assembly--contig:-NODE-1338-length-15397-cov-12.010478_pt1 | contig 15397 bp, 9 predicted proteins | sample MGYA00242487_ERZ504511 | MGnify/ENA primary metagenome ERZ504511 (study PRJEB26092, sample SAMD00036241) | human gut metagenome | host: Homo sapiens | study: EMG produced TPA metagenomics assembly of... | reverse complement strand
CGCCTTTCCTTCCATTCGTCACCTTCATTACTCCAACGACGAATTCTAGGCGGTGTCCCCTCCCTTTCAAGAAAGGGCGGAGGCGGGGCATTCCCCGCCTCTTACACCACATCTCTGCGCGCTACCCTCACTTTTCAATCGCCTTGCGGTTCCTGTTGAAACTTGCTGACCTTTGGAGGGGTCGAATAAGGCCTCGATGGGGATGAATTAATCATTATGGCGGCGCGCGGAGTCAAACGTTTTATTGCACTTCTTAGCAGTCTGGCGCTTGCGCTTGTCATAGCCCTTGCCGTTGTTTCTTTTGCTCCCCGCGCATTTGGATACACGCCTTTTGCAGTGCTTTCGGGCTCTATGGAACCCGAGCTCCCCGTCGGCTCCATGGTGTTTGTTCACCAGGTTGATCCAACGGATATTGCCATGGGCGACAATGCAACTTTTTACCGATCGGACGGCGCCGTGGTGACCCACCAGGTGTACGAGGTCGACCCTGTGGCGCAGACGATCAGCACGCAGGGAATCGCAAACAAAAATGCAGATGGAACCATCATGCACGACGCCGAGCAGACGCCTTTTTCACGCGTGATCGGCGTCGTTTCTTTTTGTGTCCCTTACCTGGGCTTCGTTAACGCATATTGCACGACGATGCCCGGTTTGCTTGTTGTGGTGGCCGTTCTGGCGCTGCTGGTCGCGGCGTCGATAGTGCTCGATCGGATGGTTCCCGACGAGCCTGCGGGCAAGCATGCCCGCGCGCATGCGAGGGAGCGGCGTTCATAGCGGCAGGGGAGAGGTGTCGGCGGCGGTAAAGGCCGTTGCCGGGGAAGACGATTCTCGAAAGGAAGAGAACTATGGAAAACAAGAAGAAAAAGCGCTACGGCATCGTTGCCGCCTTGCTGCTGCTGGTGCTGGCCGCCGGCGTGGGCACCTGGGCATGGCTGCAGGCAACCGATCAGGTGACGAATGAGTTCACGGTTGGCAGCATCGGCAAGCCCGAAGTGAAGCCCGACCCCGATCATCCGGACAAGCCCGGCACTGATCCCACGGACCCCTCAGTGGATGGTTATCTGTTTGAGACCAAGTGGGTGAAGGACTCCAAGATGATTCCCGACACCGACATCAATAAGAACCCCAACGTCGGCATCGGCAAGGATTCCGATAGCTCCTATGTGTTCATCTATGTGAAGAACGCCATTGTGAAGACAGACGCCACTGACGCGCTTGCCAAGACCCCGTACTTCGAGCTTAACGCTAACTGGAAGCCGGTTGCCGTTGATCAGGTGACTACAAACGCCGATGGCAAGTACGTGAGCGGTCTGTTCATGTATACCGCTGGTAACACCGACACCCCTGCCAAGCTTGCTCCAACTCAAAAGACTGAGACTACCGAGGCAAAGGCTGCTTACACCGGTGAGCTGTTCAGCACCGTGCATATCCCGGCTGCCATGAACAGCACGGATGTCGTCACCAATCCCGCTATGACGGTCTCCTGCTACATCTTCGGCGCTGACCAGGGTGATGCCCAGAACGCCATCGAGCAGGCCAAGGCTTGGGTTAACGACCCGAGCAACCACCTGAAGTAATCCCACCCCCTCCGTCGAGACCCCGGTCCGCCCCACCCCTATATTCGGACCGGGGTCTCGCCCCCTGTATCCGACGATTGGCGAACGTAATGCTCAACAATCTTTCCGACAATCAGAAACGTACCTTGGCGCTTGCCGCGATGGCGCTGTTGGCCCTGGCGTGCCTGTGCGGCACGCTGGCTTTTACCGTTGATATGGTTCCGGCGAACAACGTCCTATCGTTTGGCAGCGTGAAGGTACGAGTCTGCGAATACACCCTCAACGAGCAGGGCGAGGAGATTCCGTTTGAGCCCAACGAGCACGGGGACTATCCCGACACCAAGGCCGGGGGCTCTGACATCAGCCGCATCGTGCGCGTGGAGAACGCCGGCGCGCAGCCTGAGTACGTTCGCGCCCGCCTGCGCATGACGTCGGTGGCACCCGACGGTACGAGTGCGGACGCCTCGGGCAACGTCGCCTTTCACGTGAACGCGGGCGAGGGGTCCCCGTGGATCGATGGCGGCGATGGGTGGTACTACTACCGCGGATTGGCCGGACGCGGGGGCGTGCTCGATTCCGGCGCCATGACGGAGAGCCTCATGGACTCGCTGCGATTTGTGGGCGACTACCACGATGCCGCGCGCGGCGGCTCATACAGGCTCGATATCGATGTTCAGGCCGTGCAGGCCAAAAATCAGCAGGCAAACGATACCGTCCTCGACGTGCTCGACGTCGTGGGCTGGCCGGAGGCGAACTAGCCTATGAAGATCAAGAATATGAACCGGGGTATGCTTAGCAGGCTGGTTGCCGTCGCAGCGATTGCCCTTTGCTGCGTTATGGCGCTGCCAACGGTGGTGCATGCCGAGGACGTGCCCGAGAACAAAAACGAATATCACATCAAAAACGCGAACGACTTTTTGGCGTGCGTGGCGCTTTCGCGTGAGCGCGATACGTCCGGCTGGCGCGTTTATCTCGATAACGATATTGAGCTCGACAGCGACGACATGAAAGCCATCGTTGCAAACACTGTTAAGCATCTGTCGTTTGGCAACAAGGAGCATCCGTTTAAGGGCGTGTTCGATGGTCAAAACCACACCGTTGAGGGCCTGAACTACGATAAAGACGCTTTTGACCCCGAGCGCGATACGGGATTTTTTGCCGAGACCAACGGTGCCACCATCAAAAACTTCCTGGTCAAGGACGCCAACGTGTGGGCGGACTTCCGCGGTGGCATTATCGTGGGCAAAGCCGTCAATACGCGCTTCGAAAACGTTATGGTCATGGAGAGCACGCTGCACGTGACCTGCGCCAACAATGCTCTCAACCTCATTACCAACGCAGGCTTTGAGGGAGGCCTGATTGCCGGCGAGCTCGACGGTTGCACCCTCTACAACTGCGAGGTCCGTGGTGGCCGCGCCGTCAACAACACGACTTCGGGCGTACAGGCAATCGGTGGCGAGGGCCTGTATATGGCGGCGTTTGCCGGCTACGTCAAGAAATCGACCATCGAGTACTGCCGCGTGACGCCTACGCGCAACGAGGATGGCTCGATTGCCGAGAAGGGCATGACCGACGTCACCAATAAATACGATGTGGCCATTGGCGCCCTGGGCGGCAACAACGTGTACGCCTCGGGTTTTGTGGGCTGCATGGCGGGCAACGCCAAGATTATCGACTGCTTCTCGACGGCGCAGTGCTACAGCTATGCCGCATCGTATGTGGGCGTCGTCGCCGTGACGCGCGCGTGGACGGGTGGTCTGGCGGGTCGCATTTTGACCGCCGAGGGCAACGAACTCGTCCGCAGCCATTTTGCGGGAGACTTGAGCTCGCGCCAGTACAACCCCATCGCCGTGATCCCCATCATCCAAAACGATGTGAACTTGGGCGGCATTGGCGCGCGCGCCAACAAGGGTGACGCGACGGTCACCGAGTGCTACTTTAAACCGAGCGTGAGCCTAAAAGGCAGCAGCCAGGGCAACCCTGCCAAAAAGAAAATCCCCTCGTTTGGCGGCGACGGCACTACCGCGGGCGACGGCTATGGTCCGTGGGATGACGAGCGCTACACCACGCGCGAGCTGTGGGAGGAGCACGACTACGACTTCTGTGCCGGCACCATGCGCTCGACCGATAACGATGAGGCCCTGGGTGGCCCGCATGCCAACGAGTGGGCGATGGACTACAGGCTGAATATCCCCGTGCATGGCCAGAGCGTTAAGGCGACGATTGATTTTCCCGGTGCGGGTACGGCAACAATCGAGAAGACCAAACTTGGCAAAGACCAGGCGACCACGGATCCGTACACCTTTGCGGTGAGTGCCGTGCTGGCGGGAACTGCTCAGGGTTTGGCCCAGGGCGATACCTCGGTAACGTTTAAGCAGGAGACCTCTGCAAAGCCTGCCGACCTGAGCGAGGCGAACGGCGGCTACCGCTTTATGGGCTGGTTCCGCGAGCCCGATGTGCGTGTGAACCGAATTGGACAAGACAACAGCTGGTTTGACGGCAAGACCGATGCCGATGCTGTGGCTGCTGGCAAGCAGGTCCAGAAGAACGAGGCAAACGACAAAACGTCGACCTATACTGCCGATAACGCGAAGGGGGCCGAGGCCTTTAAGGGCAACGACCTCTTTATTGCTTCGTACGAGGCGCAGGTGCTGTTCTATAACGTCAAGGGTGAGATGCTCTCGTGGCAGAGCGGCGAGGCGCACGACAAGTCGACGGATTGGTACCGCTATGGTGTCGGTTTAACGCCGGTTGCCCCTGCGGACCGCGGCACTCTATCTGCCAGCGCCACCTTTATTGGTTGGACGACGCAGCCGAGCGGCGAGGCCGGGATGCATGACGGTTACGCGGCCATCACCTCGCCTAAGCTTGCCGAGCTAAAAAACGCCGGTGCGTTCTATCCTGCCGGCGCTGAGATCACTGTGCTTGGCCCTACCGATTTTTATCCGGTGTACACCGACTATGTGCCGAACATCATGACGGTGTTTGAGGGCAATGAGCAGGATGCAATCGACGATCAGACTCGGCGCGATGGTGTGGGCAAAACTGACGTTAAGGTTGAGACTGCCGAGGATGGCACCGGTGTGTACACGGTGCGGGTGTGCGACGTGGACAACAAGCCTTTATCAGAGGACGGTGCGCTGCCCGACGGCTACCGTTTCCTGGGTTGGTATGAAAACAAGGGAACCGAGGATGCCCCGCTTGAGGTGCGCGTAAGCCGCGATCCCAGCTATACGCTCCCCACCGATGTCGATTTAACCGCGCCGCATACCTACATCGCCCGCTTTGAGTACCGAGTGGATTATTACGTTCGGGCTTATACCAACCATGAGTTTACGGACAGCAAGCTACTTTGTTCCGTTTGGAATCGCTATCAAACGCCCTTTGAGGAAAACGTCGGTAGTACCTTCGTGCGTGAAAACGTCGTCCACTGGGGCCCGGAGCATGTTGACCACGGTATAAAGGATAGTTATGAAACGTGTGGCACGCGCTTCACGAAGGAAACCCTTGTCGTGAGTCCCCTTAACGCGTACTCGCACAACGTTAAAAACGATACGGGAGCCGATACTCTAAAAAACCTCTATGCCGATACCGATTTTCCAGGCGCTGCAACGCTAAGCGATACTTGGACTTCGGCTTCGCTGAACGTAACGGTCAAACCGGTGAATGATCGCTATCGCCTGAATTTCTGGACGCTTGAGCGCGATGGTGAATATTGGACATATGTGAAAAATCCCATCGAGAGCATGGTGCGTACAGATAAGAAGTACTACGTTCGCGCGATGATTACCACGGACGTTAATTTCTACAACAAGGGCGATAATGTCGTGAGGACTGCCACGCGGCGCTATGAGAGTAACTTGCTGCAGACCAAGGTGAACGGGGCGGATCCGACGTTCACGTATTACTACCCGCATGTTAATAAGTCGGTTAAAGTGGCCGAAAAGCCAGAAGATGGTGAGAAGGGATCGTATGAGAGCCCCCTGACCCTCGAAGCTTCCCCGACCGATGCCGACATGGCCGTGCCGGGCTATAAGTTCCTGGGCTGGATTTCGACCGCCGAGGTCCAGAAGGGTTCTGACGTCTGGAAGTATATCTACGATGTCGAGGGCGATTCCTTCACCACTTCTGACCCGGATAAGGCCGAACCGTATCTGGTGAAATCAGATTTTAAGGTCACCCAGTGGCAGGATGCCTATCCGGTGTACGCGAAGTACGATGTTAGGTACACCACCAACCTGTATCGCGCCGGTTTTAAGGGCACGGACAAGGTCAATGTGCCTAGGTACGACATCGATCCCGTTATCAACGCGGACACCGACCCTGCTACGGCAACGGTGACCCCTGACGTCACGACTCCGGTTTATAAAGCAGGCGGTGAGCTGTATAAGTTGCAGAAGGTTGAGATCGAGCTTCCGAATGGCGAAGTTGAAGAGATCGAACCTAACGGCGATAACTCGTATTCCCATCAGGTGGAACCCGGCGGGGCCTATACATTTGTGGCGTACTATTCGCCGTTGGCGGTCGTGTACCATCTCAATGCCACGGATGTGGACGGCAAAGTTGCTCAGCAAGACGATATGCTCGGCAACCTTAATGGCGGCATCCCGAAGCCTACTTATGACGTCAGCACTATCGATGCGGATACAGGCAAGTTCAACGTCTTCGTGGGCTGGACGGAAGCCGAGCCGGCACCTGGCAAGGGCTATGTCGCTTGGTCAGAGGGCATCCGTATGGTGAGTGCTTCTACCGTGGTCAAGGCCCCCATGGAGCTGTACCCGGTCTACCGTCCCAGCCTGGTTACCGTTCAATCGAACATTGACTCTAAACTTGCGAATCCCGATCTTGTCCGTAGCCTCGGCCGCACTGATTCCGGCGACCAGATTTCTCTTGAGGTCAAGGCCGCCGAGGAGGTTGAGGGCACTGACGGCACCAAGTACGACTTTGTCGGCTGGTCGCGCGATTATGTCAATGACGGGCAGTACACCCTGATGACTGACGATGAGAAGTATCCCCTCGAGGGCAGCGAGCCCTTTGAGAGCGTGACCTACACTGCGGTGTACAAGAAGACGCCGCTTAAAGTGCGCTATCACGACACCGAAGGCAACGTCATCTACACCGCTACGGTAGACCCGAACGATACGAGTGTTCTGCGTGGCCAGGATGGCAATGCCGGCTTTGTTCAGACAGTTAAGGTGCCCAAGATGGACGAGAACGGCAACCCGGTCTATGACGACAAGGGTGAACCCGTCATGGAGCCAAAGGAAGTGGCCTACGATCCCGAAGCCTACTCCGCAATCGTCGCATTCCTGGGCGAGCGAGCGGATAGCAGCTTGAAGGAGTTGTTCTTGGAGTGGCAGTGGGTTAATGGCGACAAAGCTGTGGCGTGGAGCGACTTCAAGGGTAAACCGGTTACAGCCAACATGGATTTGTATCCGGTGACGTATAAGGTCGTCGCTAACGACACATCGGACGATGCGAGCCCTAAGAATGTGACCGGGCAGCTCAAGTGGTTGCTTGATCCCAATGCCGCGAACACGATAGATGACAAGAGCGATAAGGCGCCGTTCAAGGCTTGCTTTGCAAAGCCCTTCATGGGCACGCAGATGACGGTGCACGTTGACCGCGTGGGCTATGGTCTTCCTGGCCAGACTCCTGCGCCTGTCAACGGGAAGTATGTCTCGCTTTACAGTTCGGGTTCAGGCGAGGGCTCGTTTGAGCTGACAAATCGTTTGGACTACAAGCTCACGGGCGACGGCACTCAGAGCGATGGCAATGCGGTGTTCGATTTCGCCGCTACGCATACGCTCAAGATCGTCAAGCAAACCCAGGATAGCTGGGCGAAGGGCAAGACGTTCCGCTTCAAGGTTTCCCGGGCCGGCATGGACGGCAACGCCTTGGAGGAGCGCACGGTTGAGGTAACGGTGTCATCGGATGCGCAGCTAAAGGACGGTTCCGCCTGGTACTCCGGCGCTATCGAGCTTGCGGTCCCGGCGGGTATCTACACCGTCGAGGAGGACTCAGCGTGGGCATGGCGCTACAGCAGCCAGATCGGCGTCCCCGGCAAGCAGCCGGGCGATAAGGCGCAGACAACCATCTCCGCTGCTTCGAGCGCGAACGATGCCACGTTCACCTGCACGAACACGCGTGTGAACGACAAATGGATCGACGGCAGCGATCGTGCCCATAACGTTTGGAGCAACGGCAACGTAGCAGAGAAGGAGGATTAGCATGTCCAAGCGCAAGCGCATCATCGCCTTGCTGGTGGGGGTTATCCTCCTGGCCGGTACGGCAGGCACGTTGGCCTGGCTTTCGGTTACGGGCGTGCTGGTCAACCAGTTCGGCATCGGGTCGGTGACGCCATCGGTTCAGGAAACGCTCAACGGCAAAGTGAAAAGCGATGTCAAGGCGAAGAACACGGGTACTGCGCCCGCCTATATTCGTGCTGCAGTGGATATCTACTGGCAGGACCAGGATGGCGCACGCCTGTGGGATGAGCCGAAGGAGGAGCCGAAGGGTGAGGCGGATTACGAGATTGCGTGGAGCGTGGCTGATGCCTCGGGCGCGAACTCGGCTTATAACTGGGTTAAGGCGAGCGACGGGTTCTATTACTGGACGTCGCCCGTCGCTCCCGGCGCGGAAACCGGCGTGCTCATTAATAGGGTTACCGAGCTCAAGGCAACCGAAGGTCGCAATCTTGTCGTGGATATCTCCACTCAGGCGGTCCAGGCGACGCCCGATGAGGCCGTGCACGACGCATGGGGTTGCTCGGTCGAGAATGACGTGCTGGTGCCGCCGCATGGAGGTGCGTAAGTATGGCGTTCCCGATTCGTAAAGGTGTTGCGCGCTCCTTGCGTTGCATGGTCGCGGCCATTTTCTGCGTGGTCGCGCTCGCTGTTCCCGCCCGTGCGTTTGCCGATACTCCCGCGATTGCCTATGACGGAAATGCGCGTCAGCTGACGGTCTCGGGGGCGACGGACTCCTCGGGGGAGCCCGATCTGTTTTTGGCCTTTAAAGATCTGATGCCTGGCGATGTGCGTGATCAGCAGATAGAGATTCGTGCCACGGGCGTAAAGTCCCAGGTGCGCGTGTTTGTGCGTGCCGTTGTCGATCACGAGACGGCACGCCTGCTGTCGCCCATTACTCTAACGGCGTCGGCGGGCGATGGCTCTGCAGGTTGGCTCCAGACAGGAACACCGGGCAGCGTGTTCGCTTATCCCACGCAAATCGCCACGTTTACGAGCGATGGCAGCACGGTGCTTAATTTGCAGCTAAACGTTCCGACATCGGTGGGCAACGAGGTTGCCGACGCAAACAAGACCATTCGCTGGGAAATCACCGCCGAGGACGATGGCGAGAAGATTCCCGTGCAGTCTGCTGACAGCAAGAAGCCCGGTTTGCTTGGTCTGGTGGCAACAGGCGACAACACGCTCACGTTGCTTTTGGTGTTGCTGACACTTGCAATCATCGCATTTATAGCCGCACTTCTTTTGTCCCGGAGGGATAAGCGCTAGGTTCATCTTCTAAACGCAACGCCCTCCCGGGCGGCGGGCACGAAGTTCCCTGCTCTACAGTCCTGCGCAAGACGAAGGCCACATTAAGTGGCCTTCTTTGCGTGCGGAACTCGCGATGAACTTCGAGCCCGCCGCTCGGGAGGGCGTCTCTTTATTGATAGAAGGCCTAATAAGCTGATGATTTCATGCCCGGATGTATTCAGAGCGGGACGGGCTTTCCGGATGGGCGGTGTTTCGGAAAGTGTGTCCCAGAATCGGCGCTCAGAGTGGTCCCCACTTTCCGGTTGAGAGCCTTAGCGGAAAGTGCGACCCGGAATTTACTCTTGAAGTGGGATGCGCTTTCCCAACAGGCCCTCAAGCGGAAACTGCGTCCCATTCCGAAGGCAGATTCCGGGACACACTTTCCGAATACAAAGAAGGCCACTTAATGTGGCCTTCAACTTATATATGTTCAGCGGATACCCCCATGACAAGCCGTGCTCCAACAACAAGGCGTCTGTCCGGGCGAAGGCATATAAGGTTCATCGCGAGTTCCGCACGCAAAGGAGGCCACTTAATGTGGCCTCCGTCTTGCGCAGGACTGTCCGAGCAGGGAACCTTATATGCCTCCGCCCGGACAGACGTTTCAGTTATGAGCGACCCGCTACTTGATCTTCGTCGTGCCCGGTGCCAGGTTGGGGTCGGTCTCGTTGGCCTCGGTCTGGAAATGCTCGGTATACACGTTCTTGCCGTCGCGGAACATCTCGTAGTACTGCATCTTGGCGTAATCCTCGCGCGCCTTGGTGGCGGCTGCGGCAGCGGCGTCGTCACCGGTGACGTTGGAGGAGAGCGCCCAGCGCAGGCTGGCGTCCTCGTAGCCCACGGAGTTGATGGCGGGCAGCGACTCGCGCAGCGTCATATGCGCCTTCTGGTAGTCGGTCAGCGGTGCGCCGATCAGCTGCATGAGCTGGGTGGACAGGTAGTTGGTGGACAGGTCGTCGACCTCACTCGTCTGGTCGCAACCGGCAACGTCGTAGTTGGCCCAGATGATGTAGTCGGTCTGCCACAAGCGCTCCTGATGCGTGGCGTCGTCCTCGTCGGTAAACCACTTATCGTTGAACTTGGACGGGAAGAACGGCTGATGGTCGCCCCAGAACACCACGACCACCTTGCGGTCAAGCCTGCTCAAGGCGTTGAGGAAGTAGCGCAGCGCCTGGTCGGACTGCTCGATGCACGAGACGTACTCGTCGACATCGGAGAGCGTGCCGTCCTCGACGGTCTTGGCGTCCAGGTCGGTCGTGTCGATGTTCAGGTGCATCTGCTTGTCGACCGGCAGCAGACCCGTATCGTAGCCCGAGTGGTTCTGCATGGTCACGTCGAAGATAAACTGAGGATCGGCGTTCTGGTCGAGCAGCTCAAGAATCTTGTCATAGGTCGCCTGGTCGGTCACCATGCCGCGCAGGGTATCGGCACCCTGGAAATCGTTGATGGACAGGAACTGGTCAAAGCCAAAGTCCTTGTAGACGTTCTCGCGGTTCCAGTTGGTGGCGTGGTTGGGGTGCATGGCCGTGGTGGAATATCCGAGCGACTTGAACTGCTCTGCCAGGTTCCCGGTCGTTTCCATGTTGTAGATGGTGTAGGGGTACACGCCCGAACCCAGGTTGGCCATGGAGTTGCCGGTCATAAACTCAAACTCGGTATTGGCGGTGCCGCCGCCGTAGGCACTCACGTAGAGCTTGCCGCGGCTGAGGCAGTTGGACAGGTTCTTAAAGTACTGCGGGCCCTCGTAGCCGGCGCGCATGTTCTGGTAGATGGACAGGTCCGAGAAGGTCTCGTTCATGATGGCGATGACCGTGGGCTTCTCGCTGTCGAATTGCTCCTTTGCGGCGGCGCGCTCGTCGCTCTTGGCCGCGTCGGACTTGTCGTAGGCCTTGGCGTACTTTTTGAGCGTGGCCTTGGCATCGTCGACGGAGTAGTCGGCGGGTTTGGGCGGCTTGATGGACTGTGCTGCACTAATAAAGGCAGGCAGATAGCCCTCGCGCCAGTAGCTCTCGAGCGGACGCCAGGTGTAGACGGTGATGCCGAGGGTGTTGTAGTAGTCGATAAGCGTGACATGCGCGGTCACGCCGCCCAGGCACAGCACCGCCACGAGCAGGTTGATGAGCAGCATGCGCTTGGCGTTGGCGGCACCCTTCTGACGGTGCGGTGCCACCAGGCCGGCGTACTCGCATAGCAGCATGGCGATGGCGGTAAAGCCCATGGACAGCACGCAGAACAGCGAGATGGAGAAGGTGTAGCCGTTGCCGGCGACCGCGGCGGCGGTGGAAATGGCCGAAAGGTCGCCCGGCTGGATGGGCATGGATTTAAACGTGATGACGAAGAACTCGGCAATGCCCAGGACAAAGAGGGCAAAGGCCAGGACGGCCGGAGCTGCGCCGTGGCGCTGGAATAGGAAGAACAAGCCGGTCATGAGCACGGTGATGATAGCCCACTCGAGCAGGATGCACAGGGGGTAGACCCAGGTAAAGTCGTGGTTGGATGAGACCTCCATGCCCAGCAGCGCAAAGACGCCGGCGAGCAGCAGACACAGGACGGCGGCGACGAGCGGGCGGCCCACAAAGGCGCCGCGCAGGCGGGCGAGCTTGCCGGTGGGAGCGGGGGCATCGGGCACGGCAAACGCAAAGACGCGCGGGGCGATACGGTCGCGGGCGATGCTGGCCCAAGCGCAGCCGGTGAGGATGGCATTGGTCAGGATGAGCATCACAAAGGCGAGCGGCTCGTTTTGGGCGACGAGGCCAATGGCGCCCCAAATGGTCAAAAAGAGCTGGAACAGGCCGAAGGCGACGCTCCACCCAAGAGCGCTTTTGGCAACGGTGCCCGACTGAGCGCGAATGGCCTTGGCCTCGCGCAAGACAAGGTAGACGGTCGCCGCAAGACCGACGAGCGAGATGGCGGCAGCGAACATGCTGAGACTCCTCACAAACTAAAACCTACGAAAGCGGGGGTTTACCCGATTGTTACCAAGATATGCGCTGCATTTGATGACTGCGCACAACAACCAGCCATAATAACGCGCGTGCGTGGTGGTGTTGCGCAATGTAGCGGCGACCTGCGCGATAATGGACGGGAATTACACGGAAACGTAAAGGCTTCTTAAAGAAATGGCGAGGGTAGGGCGATGAGCGAGCAGGTTTGCAAGGCGGACATGGGCAGCGACGGAGCTGCGGTCGTGGATACATACGGCTATCCGGTCGAGACTACGGGCAATGCGGTGCTGGACATCTTGGAGCATCGCTCGTCTACGCGTGCCTTCGCGCGTGATGACGATGAACGTCCCGTGGCGGTGACCGACGAGCAGCGGGCGGCGATCTTGCATGCGGCGAGTCGCGCGCCGTCGGCGGGCGCCATGATGATGTATTCCATCGTGAGCATTCGCGAGCAGGCTACGCTGGACCGTCTGGCCGACCTGTGCGATCACCAGCCCATGATCGCCAAGGCGCCCTGGGCACTTATATTTGTGGTCGATTATGCCAAGTGGATCGATCTGTTTGAGCACGTGGGTTGCTTTGAGCCCGAGTTTGTCGAGCGCACGGGCAAGGCGCCCCGCCGCGCGCCGGGATTGGGCGACTTTGCCATCGCGGCCCAGGACGCCGTGATCGCCGCGCAAAACGCCGTGGTTGCCGCCGAGGCCCTGGGGCTGGGGAGCTGCTACATCGGTGATATCGTCGAGAATGCCGAGGAAGTCGCCGAGCTGCTCGATCTGCCGTCCTATACCATGCCGCTGTCGATGCTCATCATCGGCACGCCCCGTAAGGAGCGCCCGGCGATCGCGCATCCCGTGGTGAACCTGGTGCACGAAGAGCGCTACCGCCGCGCGGACGCTGCGACTATGGATGCACAGGTGGCCGAGATGGATGCGATGTTTCGCCCTCATGCCCGCGAGGTGGGGGAGCGCGTCGTGGATATCTACACCCGCAAGCACACCAGTCCCTTTATGGCCGAGATGAGCCGCTCCATGGAGTGGTGGTTCAAAAACTGGCTCGGAAAATGACGGATGTGACAAGGGAGCAGTCCCTTTGTCACATTCCATATCGCCGTGGTGGCCTAAAGGCCGTATAAATGTTTATCTAGCTGGGAAAACGGCGCCATTCAAACATGGGTCGATTACCTATAATTCCCTCGAACGTTAAAAATGGGAGGAAACTGGCTTATGGAACAAAAGGCCAAGGAGGCAGCTTCGCACGCTGCGATTCCTGTGAGCATCTCGGCGATGCTCGTCACGCTGGGCGTGGTGTACGGCGATATCGGCACCAGCCCCATGTATGTAACCAAGGCGCTCGTTGCCGGCAACGGCGGCATCGGAAGCGTGACGGAGGAGTTCGTGCTCGGCGCGCTCTCCCTTGTCGTGTGGACGGTCACGCTGCTGACGACCGTCAAGTACGTGCTGATCTCGCTGCGCGCCGACAACCACGGCGAGGGCGGTATCTTTGCCCTGTACAGCCTGGTCAAGCGTTGCGGCAAGTGGCTCATCATCCCCGCCATGCTGGGTGGCGCGGCACTGCTCGCCGACGGCATCCTGACGCCTGCCGTTACCGTGACCACGGCCATCGAGGGCCTGCGCACCATCCCGGCGGTCCATGCCGTGCTCGGTGACGACCAGGGTCGTGTCGTCGCCATCACGCTTGCCATCATCATCGCGCTCTTCTTGGTGCAGCGCATCGGCACGGCCAAGATCGGTCACGCCTTCGGCCCCATCATGACGCTGTGGTTTTTGTTCTTGGGCGGCACGGGCCTGTTCTTTGTCTGCCAGTATCCAGCGGTGCTGCTGTGCCTCAACCCGTTGCGTGGCATCGCTTTTCTGCTGAGCCCCAACAACCATGCGGGCATCATGATTTTGGGCAGCTGCTTCCTCGCTACCACCGGTGCCGAGGCGCTCTATTCCGACATGGGCCATGTGGGCCGCGGCAACATCTATGCCACCTGGCCGTTCGTTAAGTGCTGTCTGCTGCTGTCCTACATGGGCCAGGGCGCGTGGCTTATCAACAACGCCGGCAACCCGGAGCTCATGGGTATCGCCGACCTCAACCCCTTCTACCAGATGCTCGCCCCGGGTCTGCGCCCCTTTGCCGTCGGCCTTTCCACCGTCGCGGCCATCATCGCCTCGCAGGCGCTCATCACCGGCGCATTCTCGCTGGTGTCCGAGGCCAGCCGCCTGGACCTCATGCCGCATATGCAGGTCTTCTATCCTGCCGAGACCAAGGGCCAGCTCTACATCCCCATGGTCAACAACGTCATGCTCGTGGGCTGCGTCGTCGTGGTGCTGCTGTTCCAGAACTCGGCGCACATGGAGGCCGCGTACGGCCTGGCCATTACCCTGACCATGATGTGCACGACAATGCTGCTCTTCTTCTATCTGCACGTGGAGCGCAATCTCAAGGTCGCGCCGTGGATCTTTGCTGCCTTCTTCCTTATGCTCGAGGGCTTCTTCTTTGTGAGCTCGCTCACCAAGTTCTTCCACGGCGGCTATTTCACCATCCTTATGGCCGCGCTCATCATGGGCATCATGGTGTGCTGGTACAACGGCACGGCGGTCGAGCAACGTCAGTTTACGCTGCTGCCGCTGCGCAGCTATCTGCCGCAGCTCAAACGCCTGCGCGACGACGATCGCTACGAGCTCATGAGCGACAACATCGTGTACCTGACCAAGGACACCAACACCGACTATATCGACCGCGATATCGTCTACTCGATTTTGGACAAGCACCCCAAGCGCGCTCGTGCCTGGTGGTTCGTGAATGTCGAGACCATGGAGGAGCCGCATACCTTTGCCTACTCGGTCGAGACGTTCGGCACCGACTACGTATTCCGCGTGCATCTGTACCTGGGCTATAAGATCAACCAGCGCGTCAATGCTTACCTGCGCCAGGTTGTTCAGGACCTGGCTGCCAGCGGCGAGCTGCCGGCGCAGACGCACGACTACTCGGTCTACAAGGACCCGGGCAACATCGGTACGTTCAAGTTCGTCATGATCCGCAAGCTGCTGGCACCCGAAAGCGACGTGGAGCCGAGCGAGCGTACGGCCATCACGCTCAAGTACATCATCCGCCGTGCCGCCGGCACGCCTGCGCGCTGGTACGGCCTGGAGAACTCCAACGTGAGCTTTGAGTACGTGCCGCTGTTCACCAAGTTTAAGGCCGTGAGCAAGATGCAGCGTCTGGCTCCCGACGAGCGCCCGTAGTCGACGTCTGCTGTTTGTCTAACGACCGCAGGCTGCAAAGGCTATACACTTGGAACCACCACAAGGAGGCAACCACCGCAAAGGTGCCAGTCCCCTTTGTGGTGGTTTTT
>ENA-OPZZ01001337-OPZZ01001337.1-human-gut-metagenome-genome-assembly--contig:-NODE-1337-length-15405-cov-3.666252_pt1 | contig 15405 bp, 17 predicted proteins | sample MGYA00242487_ERZ504511 | MGnify/ENA primary metagenome ERZ504511 (study PRJEB26092, sample SAMD00036241) | human gut metagenome | host: Homo sapiens | study: EMG produced TPA metagenomics assembly of... | reverse complement strand
GAGCAGGAAGAGTTCCGAGAGGAGATCAGCCGACAGGAATTTACTTCACAGGAAGAATTCCGTGAGGCGAAACAGTGGATCGAAGGGTGGCGGGAGAAAGACAAAGAAGTGAAAGAACATGACCGCCGTATGGAATTCCCAAGTTGATAAAGATTGCAAATTCAATGACAGATACAAGAATCAGTGGCAGTGAGCCGGATTTGAATACAAATGCAATGATAATGAAAATTGCAATGATCGAAATGGCACTGACTACTTTAAAGTCTTTGTCGGTGATTGTAATCAGATCTTTTGTACACGGTGCTTCGCCGATTAACATTGCGGATTTGTCATGGCTTTTTATGATTTTATTTAATTCGGTACATTGCTTGTTTACTTCGTCAGTTGCAGCTTTATATTCAGACTGTACTAAAATCAATTGCCAGTCTCCTTGTTTTAATGTCTCTGTCAATTCGCCCGGAATCATATCGCGCGGGATGGAAGAACCGAGAAGACTATCAAGTCCAAGCGCAAATTTGACACCTTTTACATCAGACATCTCCTGAAGCATTTCCTTTGCCTCTTTGGAAGACAGATCAGCGTCTGCCAAAACCATATGTGTCGCATTCATGTCAAAGGTATTGCTCAGCTTTTCGTTTGCCTTTATGCTGTCCAGGTATTTTGGAAGGGTAGCATCTAAGTTATAATACACATCGGCTTTCGTGTATCCCCAGACTGCAGGACCTAATACTAACAGGAAGACAACGGCAAATACTTTGTAATGATCCGTGACAAAGTGTGTCAGTTTTTCCATCTTAGGAATGAGGGAGCGGTGTGAAGTTTTTTCAATCCATTTATCAAAAACCAAAATAAAAGAAGGAAGAATAGTCACACAGCTGAGGACACCGAAGACAACACCTTTTGCCATGACGATGCCAAGATCCATTCCAAGCGTGAAGCTCATGAAGCAAAGTGCGATAAATCCTGCTACAGTAGTGACAGAGCTTCCCAAAACGGAAGAAAAAGTGTTGGAGATGGCATGTGCCATCGCACGGTCTTTGTCGTTTGGAAAACGTTCCTGATTTTCCTGATAACTGTGCCACAGAAAAATCGAGTAGTCCATTGTAACTCCGAGTTGAAGGACAGCACTTAGCGCTTTTGTAATATAGGAAATTTCTCCAAGAAAATAATTGGTTCCCATATTATATACGATCGCCATTCCGATACTGAGCATAAAGAATACCGGAAGAATCCAGCAATTTGTACAGAGGGCAAGAACAATGGATGTAAGTACCACGGCGATCAGCACGTACATAGAAGTCTCTTTTTCGGAGAGTGCCTTGATATCCGTTACGACTGCTGACATACTGCTAAGATAACATTGCTTATTTGTGATGCTTCGAATCTCTGTGATGGCATCCATTGTGTTATCAGCAGAAGTTGTGTCGTCGAAGAAGATAGCCATCAGTGTGGAATAATCTTTTTGAAAAATGTCTTTGATTTTGTCTGGAAGAGAATCAATCGGAACGGACAGGTCAGAGATCGAATCGTACCAGATGACATCGGCAACACCGTCTACAGCTTCAATTTTCTTTTTTACATCGGTCACTTCTTTGGTTGTCATACCTTCGACTACTTCCATTGCGAAGGCGCCTTTCCCAAAATCATCCATCAGAATCTCCTGACCTTTCATGGTATCAATATTATCCGGAAGATAATACAGGATATCGTAGTTGACTCTGGTGTTGAAGTATCCGAAAGCAGAAGGGATTAAAAGCAAAAAACCGATAATTAGAATGGCAATTCGGTGCTTTGCAATCTTTTTTCCTACTTTCACCATAAAAATTCCTCCTTTTCAAATGTGACTAACAGTCATTTTTAACTATCTAAGAGTATAACCTAAAAATGACTACAAGTCAATAATTTGGAAGTGAAAAGTTGACTTTTGGTCATTTGGAAATTATAATAGGGAAAGAAAATGGACAAAGCGAGGAAAAATACATGGGAAAAGTAGATGAAAACAAACAGCAGAAAGAAGATGCGCTTTTTAGAAGCGCGTATAATTTGTTTATGTCAAAAGGAATTTCCAAGACGTCGATACATGATATTGTTCAGGATGCAGGAGTTGCCAAAGGTACGTTTTATCTTTATTTTAAGGACAAGTTTGAAATTCGAGACAGACTGATTGCAAGGACTGCAGAGAAACTTTTTAAGGCAGCAAATACAGAACTGAAAAAAGTGAATGTTCCGAAATTTGAAGATAAAATTATTTTTATTGTGGATTATGTATTAGAGCAGATGAAAAAGAATAAGGCAGTTCTACGGTTTGTCTCGAAGAATCTGAGTTGGGGAGTTTTCAGGGCAGCTATTGAACAAAAGGAAGAAGCGACAGGAGTAAAAAACCTGTTGGAGGAGTTGTTGGCGGAATGTCCGGATGTGCATATTGAAGCGCCGGATACGATGTTGTTTCTCATTATTGAATTGGCAAGTTCTGCCTCGTACAGCACGATATTGGACAATGATCCCGTAAGCTATGAGGAATTAAAACCATATTTAAATGCCAGCATCCGGGCAATCATAAAAAGTCATATGTCCACAATACAGAGACAATAGTAGGAAGAAAATTTAATTTAAAGAAAGAATATCCTGTGGTTGTATTCCGTGGAAAGACATGTTAAAATGAGACGGTGAGGTTGATGTGAAAATGAAAAAAAAGATTCTTATGATTGGTACAGGTGGAACAATCGCTTCAAAACAAACGGAACACGGGCTTGCACCGGGACTGTCGTCGGAGGATATTTTATCCTATATTCCGCAGGTTGAAAGTGTCTGTGATGTGGATACATTGCAGGTGTGTAATATTGACAGTACAAATGTTACTCCAATGCATTGGAGACTTCTTGCAGAGACGATCGAAAAGAATTATGCGCAGTATGACGGATTTGTTATTTGCCATGGAACAGACACACTGGCATATACAGCGGCGGCATTATCCTATATGATTCAAAATTCTTCAAAACCGATTGTCATTACCGGGGCGCAAAAGCCGATTAATATGGATGTGACAGATGCAAAGACGAATCTGCTTGACAGTTTTATTTATGCGGCAGATGAAGATTCACAGGATGTGACAATTGTATTTGACGGAAAAGTAATTGTGGGAACAAGAGCAAAAAAGGAGCGGGCGAAAAGTTACAATGCGTTTTCAAGCATTAATTTTCCGTATCCTGCTGTGATTCAGGATCAGCGCGTGATCCGCTATATTCCTTCTATTCCGCATGAGAAAGACGTAATGTTTTATTATGATATGAAGGAAAGCATTTATGTATTGAAATTGATTCCGGGAATGAAAGCAGATATTTTGACGTACATTTTTGAAAATTATGATGCGATTGTAATTGAGAGCTTTGGCGTAGGAGGTCTTCCTGAGACAATTGTGGAGACGTTCTACAAAGAGATGAGCAGTTGGATTGAACGAGGGAAGATCGTGGTTATGACAACACAGGTGGCAAATGAGGGAAGTAATATGACAGTCTACGAAGTTGGGAAAAAAGTAAAACAGGACTTTAATTTGCTTGAAGCATATGATATGACTTTGGAGGCGACGATTACTAAATTGATGTGGCTGATGGGGCTTCCGAAGATGAAGTATAAAGAGTTTAAGAACAGATTTTATACGATGGTGAACCATGACATTCTTTTTACAAAAAAATAGAGGGGATTCGAAAAATTTATGGAACGGACAAAGAAGATAAAGGAATATGTAATTATTACGTTGGGAACATTGATTGTCTCGATGGCAGTTTATTTTTTCCTGCTGCCAAGTAATGTAGTTGTGGGAAGCTTGTCGGGACTTGTGATGGTACTGGCGACGTTTATACCACTTAAAATTTCGGTTATGACATTTATTTTAAATGCGGTTCTTCTTGTAGTAGGCTTTCTGTTTATCGGAAAGGAATTCGGAGCAAAGACCGTATACACATCGCTTTTAATGCCGATATTTTTGTATGTGTTTGAGTTGATTTTTCCGAACAACAAGTCGCTGACAAATGATGTGGTGCTTGACACGATCTGTTATATTCTTGTCGTGAGCGTTGGACTTGCTCTTTTGTTCAATGCGAATGCATCTTCCGGAGGATTGGACATCGTGGCGAAACTTTTGAACAAATATCTGCATATTGAGATTGGAAAAGCGATGACGCTTGCGGGAATGTGTACGGCGATCAGTTCTATTTTCGTGTATGATACGAAGACATTGGTGCTGAGTATTTTGGGAACTTATGCAAATGGAATTGTTCTGGACCATTTTATTGATGGATTTAACAGAAGAAAACGAATCTGTATTCTTACAGAACAGTATAAAGAATTACAAAATTTTATTGTCCACGAATTACACCGTGGTGTGACATTGTATCCGGCAATTGGTGGATATAATAATGAAGAAAAGATAGAGTTGGTGACGATTCTTACAAGAAATGAATATGCGGAAGTATTGAATTATCTACATTCGGTTGATGAGAATGCATTTGTCACTGTCTCAACAGTAAATGAAGTGATTGGACAGTGGAATGTGAAACAGAAGATGCGGGGCATTTAGCGTAACAGGAGGACAAGATGAGAGATTACAAATATATTTTGTTTGATTTGGACGGAACATTGACAGACCCGAAAGAAGGAATCACGAAGTCGGTTGCATATGCATTGAAACATTTTGGAATCGATGTGGAAGATTTGGACACATTATGCAAGTTCATTGGACCACCGCTCAAGGATTCTTTTATGCAATATTATGGACTGAGTGAGGATGATGCACACCTTGCGGTGGAAAAATACAGGGAATATTTTGAACCGTGTGGAATGTTTCAAAACAAAGTGTATGACGGGGTGGAAAATCTGTTAAAGGAACTGAAAACAAGTGGAAAAGAGATTGTTCTTGCGACCTCAAAGCCGGGAGTCTATGCACAGAAAATATTGGAGCATTTTCATTTAGATTCTTACTTTTCTTACGTGGCAGGAAGTGAGTTGGATGGACGAAGAGTGAAAAAAGGCGATGTGATCGCATATGCATTAGAGAAGATGAATATAAAAGAATATTCACAGGCTGTCATGATCGGAGATCGGGAGCATGATATTATCGGAGCGAAAGAGCATGGACTTTCCTGCATCGGTGTACTTTACGGATATGGAAGCAGAGAAGAATTTGAACGGTATGGTGCAGATTGCATTGTGGAGACGGTGAGTGAGTTGAGGGAAGAACTGTAATCTTAAAAATGTATGAAGAATTTTGGAACAGCTTGACAAATGGTTGTTTCGAGGATAATATATTCAGTAGTTTCTAAAGCAAAAGGTAATGAGAAAGAGGAGTACACATAAGTCGCTTGAAAGAGAGAACCGCTCTTAGGCTGAAAGGTGGTTTCAAGATAGAAATGTAGAAGGTAGCTTTCGAACCGGATTTCTGAACTGTGTATAATTATATAATAAGGTCAAAGTAGGAAGTCACGGGGTGGTTCACGTTAAAGAACCGACGAGATATATATGAAAGATTTCGTATATAACAAAGGTGGTACCGCGATTATTCGCCCTTTACATTTTCATGATGTAAAGGGCTTTTTATTACGAATAATACGAATCATGAGAGGGATTTACAAGGAGGAAGTAATGAGTAAAAATTTAGAGAAAACATATAATCCAAAGGAGATTGAGGCGAAACTTTATGAAAGATGGTGTGAGAATAAATATTTTCACGCAGAAGTAGATAGAAGCAAGAAACCATTTACAATTGTTATGCCGCCACCGAATATTACAGGTAAGCTGCATATGGGACACGCACTTGACAATACATTGCAGGATATTTTAATTCGTTATAAGAGAATGCAGGGGTACAATGCACTTTGGATTCCGGGAACAGACCATGCGGCAATCTCAACAGAAGTAAAGGTTACAAACCAGTTAAAAGAAGAAGGAATTGACAAAAAAGAGCTGGGACGTGAAGGATTTTTAAAGAGAACTTGGGAATGGAAAGAAGAGTACGGCGGAACAATCACACAGCAGCTTAAGAAACTGGGAACATCTTGTGATTGGGACAGAGAGCGTTTCACAATGGATGAGGGATGCTCCAAAGCAGTAGAAGAAGTGTTCATCAAGTTGTATGAAGAAGGATATATTTACAAAGGTTCCAGAATCATCAACTGGTGTCCGGTATGTAAAACTTCCCTTTCTGATGCGGAAGTAGAGCATGAGGAACAGGCAGGACATTTCTGGCATATCAAATACCCAATCGTAGGAACAGACCGTTTCCTTGAGATTGCGACAACACGTCCGGAGACAATGATTGGAGATACTGCAATCGCAGTTCACCCGGATGATGACAGATATAAAGATATTGTTGGAAAGAACGTATTACTTCCATTGGTAAATAAAGAGATTCCGATTGTGGCAGACTACTATGTAGACAAAGAATTTGGAACAGGTGCGGTGAAGATTACACCAGCGCATGACCCGAATGACTTTGAAGTTGGAAAACGTCACAACTTGCCGGAGATCAATATCATGAACGATGATGCGACAATCAATGAACATGGTGGAAAATATGCAGGCATGGATCGCTATGAGGCAAGAAAAGCAATCGTGGCAGATTTGGAAGAGCAGGGATACCTTGTGAAAATCGAAGACCACACACACAATGTAGGAACACATGACAGATGTCACACAACAGTGGAACCGTTGATTAAACAACAATGGTTTGTGAAGATGGAAGAACTTGCAAAACCGGCGATCAATGCGTTAAAGGCTGGAGAATTAAAATTTGTTCCTGAACGTTTTGACAAGATTTATCTGCACTGGCTGGAAAATTATCCGTGACTGGTGTATTTCCAGACAGATCTGGTGGGGGACACAGAATTCCTGCTTACTATTGTGACGAGTGCGGGAATTTGTAGTGGCAAGAGAGATGCCGGAAGTATGTCCGCACTGTGGATGTACACATTTTACACAGGATGAAGATACACTTGATACATGGTTCAGTTCAGCGCTACTGGCCGTTCTCAACACTTGGCTGGCCGGACAGCACAGAGGAATTGGATTACTTCTATCCGACAGATGTGCTTGTGACAGGATATGATATCATTTTCTTCTGGGTAATCCGTATGGTATTCTCAGCGTTTGCACACACAGGAAAATCACCGTTCCACACAGTATTCATTCACGGACTTGTGCGTGATTCACAGGGACGTAAGATGAGTAAATCACTTGGAAACGGAATTGATCCGTTGGAAGTGATCGAACAATACGGTGCAGATGCGCTTCGTATGACGCTTGTGACAGGAAATGCGCCGGGAAATGATATGCGTTTCTATGATGAGCGAGTTGAGGCAAACAGAAACTTTGCGAACAAAGTATGGAATGCATCTCGTTTTATCTTGATGAACATGGAAGATAAGACAATTACAACACCGGATCTGGGTGAGTTGACACCGACAGATAAGTGGATTCTTTCAAAAGTGAATACACTTGCAAAAGACGTGACAGAGAATATGGATAAGTTTGAGCTTGGAATCGCACTTCAGAAAGTATATGACTTTATCTGGGATGAGTTCTGTGACTGGTATATTGAGCTTGCAAAATATCGTATGTATCATGCAGATGAAGATGCAAAAGCTGCAAATGCGACATTATGGACCTTGAAAACAGTATTGGCAAACGGCTTGAAATTGTTACATCCGTTTATGCCGTTTGTGTCTGAGGAAATCTACAGTGCATTAGTGCCGGAAGAAGAGTCTTTGATGATGTCAACATGGCCACAATATAAAGAAGAGTGGAATTTTGCGGCAGAAGAGAATGTGGTAGAACACATGAAAGAAGTAATTCGTGGTGTGCGTAACGTGCGCGCAGAGATGAATGTTGCACCTAGCCGTAAAGCAAAAGCATTTATTGTATGCGAGAATGAGACATTGAGAAATGGTTTGGAAGAAATCAAAATCTCTTCTGCTCCTTTAATGAATGCAAGTGAGATTGTGATTCAGTCAGACAAGGAAGGCGTTGCTGAAGATGCAGTTTCCGTTGTTGTGACAGATGCAGTTGTATATCTTCCGTTGGCAGAACTGGTAGATTTTGAACAGGAAATTGAACGTCTGAAAAAGGAAGAAGCAAAATTAGAGAAAGAACTTGCTCGTGTAAACGGAATGCTTGGCAATGAAAAATTCATCAGCAAAGCGCCGGAAGCTAAGATTAATGAAGAAAAGGCAAAATTAGAAAAATATACACAAATGATGGAACAGGTAAAAGAAAGACTTGCAGGACTTCAAAAATAAGTCCTGCGAAAGTCAGGAAATATAGGTGAGGTTAGAGTATGAAACGAATCCACATCAGGAAACCAGATATAAAGGGGAAATTTCAAAAACTAAGACATTTAAAAAAGGAAGATATCAAAGAATATTGGCATAAAAAGAAACTTCGAAGAGAAGCAATTTTGGAAAAGAGAAGAAACAGTGCTTTTGCAAAAAAAATGCAGCCTGTCTACAAAATCATGAACCGATTTTCACTTTTGCTGCATGTGTTGTACGCGTGTCTGATCAACCTTGTGATTGAATCAATTTCAAGACACTCATTTTTTGCCGCATGGGATTATATGGTCGGTTCGCCTTGGACATTTTTGTTTAATACGTACTTGATATTTATTACATTTTTACTCGTATATTTGGTGAGAAGACGTGTTTTTGTGCGTATATTGATTACCGCTTTCTGGATGATACTTGGTATTACAAATGGCTATATGCTGATGGTGAGGGTAACACCATTCAATGCACAGGATTTAAAGGTTGCAGGCGATGCGGTGACATTGTTTGATAAATATTTTTCCGGATTTGAGGGCATGATGCTGGCTGTAGGAATCATTGCAGTTGTTGTGTGGCTCATATCCATGTGGAGAAGAGGCGGACAATACCAGGGAAAGATGCATCGTATTATTGCGCTGATCGGAATTGTGTTCTGCTTTGGAATTACCGGATTGATCACAAATCTGGCAATCAATAAGCGTGTAGTCTCAAATTATTTTGGGAATATCGCATTTGCGTATGAGGATTATGGATTTCCGTATTGCTTTAGTGCAAGTGTGTTTAATACAGGAATTTCTCAGCCGAATAATTACAGTAAAGAGACAATTGAACAGATCAGTAATGACGGGAAGATTACAGAGGCAACAACAGGCAGAAAAGAGATGCCGAATATTATTTTTATTCAGCTGGAATCTTTCTTTGACCCAAGTGAAGTGGAGTTTTTCACAACATCAGAAGACCCAATTCCGAATTTCAGAAAGTTGATGCAAAATTATTCCACAGGGTATTTCAAAGTGCCTTCTGTCGGTGCGGGAACCGCCAATACAGAGTTTGAAGTGCTGACCGGAATGAACCTTCGTTATTTCGGACCTGGAGAATATCCATATAAAACGGTCTTGAAATATCAGACGGCAGAGAGTGCGGCAACCGCGCTTGAAAATTTTGGATACGGCACACACGCATTACACAACAATGGTGGAAATTTTTATAGCCGTGCAGATGTGTTTAACAATATTGGATTTGACACGTACACAAGTAAAGAGTTCATGAATATTTTACAGGTGACAGAAAATGGATGGGCAAAAGATGATATTTTGACACAGCATATTTTAAATGCGATGGATTCCACAGAGCAGCAGGATTTTGTGTTTGGCATCACAGTGCAGGGACACGGTGATTATCCGGAAGAAAAAGTGCTGGAGAACCCGAGAATCACAGTCAGTGGAATTGAGGATGAAGGTCGTACAAATGCGTGGGAATACTATGTGAATCAGCTGTATGAGACTGACCAGTTTATTGGGGAACTTTTACAGAAATTAAAAGAAAGAGGAGAGCCGACAGTGCTTGTACTGTACGGGGATCACCTTCCTACAATGGGATTGGAAGCAAAAGATCTGAAGAGCCGTTATCTGTACAATACCAACTATGTAATCTGGGACAATACCGGACTGCAAAAAGAAGACCGCAATATTCCGTCTTATCAGATTATGGCAGATGTATTTGACAGATTGGATATTCATGCGGGAACGATTTTTAACTATCATCAGACAAGACGTCAGACAAAACACTATTTGTCAGACCTGGAATTGCTGCAGTATGATATTTTATATGGAGAGCAGTACGTATATGGCGGAAAAGAAAACAATCCGATAAAAGAAGGACATATGCAGATGGGTGTGCTTGATGTGACGTTGAGCGAACTGATTGCACAGATGGATGGAAGTTACAGCCTGTACGGAGAGAACTTTACGAAGTCAAGTAAAGTTTATGTCAATGGTGAAAAACAAAAGACGACATTTTTAAATAATACGAGAATCGATATTTTGGATACTGAGATAAAAGAGGGCGATACGATTGAAGTCAGTCAGGTCGGCTCGAGCAATCGAATTTTCAGGACATCGAAACAGTATATTTATCAAGGTGGAAAACTGGTGGAGGCACCGGATACGACCGTTGATCAGACGGAGGGTACAACAACAGAGAATACAGAACAATAGATAGAAAATACACAAGAAAATGATGGTGAGATAAGTGGATTATAGAGAAGCGATTGCGTATATTTTAGAGATACCGAAATTTACAAAGAAAAACAGTTTGGAACACACAAAAGATTTTTTGAGGATTCTTGGTAACCCGGAGAAAGGGAAAAAGATCATTCATGTTGCTGGGACAAATGGAAAAGGATCGGTATGTGCATATATGCAGTCGCTTCTTTTGACTGAAAAAAAGACTGTCGGATTTTTTACATCTCCGCATCTTGTGAAGATGAATGAGCGGATTCGTATCGATGGAGAAGAAATCAGCGATGAGATGTTTTTAAGTACATTTGATATTGTGTTTGCAGCTGTGCAGAAAATGAAAGCCGATGGAAAACCACATCCGACTTTTTTCGAGTTTTTATTCGCGATGGCGATGACTGCATTTGCAGACAGTGGGGTGGAGTACATTATACTGGAAACAGGACTCGGCGGAAGGCTGGATGCGACAAATGCAATTGATGTTCCGTTTTTGACGATCATCACATCGATCAGTTTGGACCATACAGAAATATTGGGAGAGACGATCGAGGAGATCGCGGCAGAGAAGGCCGGGATTTTAAAGCGCGATGTTCCGATAATTTATATAGGAAAAGAAGAAAAGAGTGCAAAAGTGATTCGAGAGTTTGCAGAAAAGGTCGGAGCGCCTTGTAGAGAAATCTCGAAAAATGCGTACGAAATTCAGGAAATCACGAGTAAAGATATTGCATTTTCAATTACAAATGCGTATTATGAGAATAGTATTTGGAAACTTGGTACAAAAGCACTTTATCAGGTGGAAAATGCAATGCTCGCATTGGAAGCAATGCGGTATCTTGTAAAAGAAGAAAAGCATTTGAACCGGTGGAAAGAGGCTCTTTACAAGACTCACTGGGAGGGGAGGATGGAGGAGATCCTGCCTGGGGTCATCTTAGATGGAGCGCATAACCCTGGTGCAGTCGAAGTATTTGTGGAGAGTGTGAACGCACAACAGGAAAATAATTTTGAAAAAATTTATTTTGTTCTCAGCGGTAAAAGAAAAAGAATATGAAACGATGATACGAATGCTTTGTGAAACAATAGATGCCAAAGAGTATATTTTGACTCAGATTGAGAATGAACGCGGGGTGAGCACAGAGGAGCTTGCCGGTGTTTTTCGGAAATATACAGATAAAAAGATTATAGAAGAGGAGAATCTCGAAAAGGCGTTTTGCATGGCGCTGAAAGAAAAAGGGGAGAATGACAGGGTGTATTGCCTTGGGTCATTGTATCTGGTCGGGATGCTCAAAGAATTAATAGTGGGAGGAAAAAAGCATGCTTAATTTTGAAGAAGAACTAAAAAAATTCAAACCAAGTCTGGAAGTGGAAGATATCGAGGAGGCAGTCTATCAGGAAGATATGACAGATATGACAGATATTTTACGTGAAATGATGAAACAGAATAAGTAGAGGATAAGGGTGAAATTCAGTGGAGTATACAAAAAAGTTTCTATATCAATCAAATCAGTGGTATAATGATGGACTTCGCAGGGCAAATATAAGAGATTTATCCGGAGCGGTTACATCTTTGAAGAAAAGTTTGCAATTTAACAGAGATAATATTGCAGCACGAAATCTTTTGGGACTTGTGTATTTTGGGCAGGGAGAAGTTGCCGAAGCACTTGTAGAATGGATTATCAGCAAGAATATTAAATCTCATGAGAATATCGCGGACTATTATATCAAAAAGGTTCAGGAGACACCGAGTGAGTTAGAAGTAATGAACCAGGCGATCAAGAAGTATAACCAGTGTCTTACATATTGTCAGCAGGATGGAGAGGATCTTGCGGTGATTCAACTGAAAAAGGTAGTTGCATCGCATCCGACATTTTTAAAAGCGTACCAGCTTCTTGCGCTTTTGTATCTGAAGACAGAACAGTACGCAAAAGCAAGACAAGTTCTGAGAAGAGCACATAAATTAGATGCTACAAACGAGATTACAATCCGGTATATGCATGAGCTTACAAAGCTGCACAATAAGAAAACGGCGAAGGCGAAAGAGGAAAAAGATCAGACAGTCACATACAATCTAGGAAATGAAACGATTATACAGCCGGTGTCGGCATCTTTAAAAGATAATGCAGCTACAATTACGATTATGAATATTGTGATTGGAATTTTGATGGGAGCGGCGATTGTATGGTTTCTGATTGTTCCCGCAATCAATCACAGCAAATCGACGAAGACGAATAAAGATGTGGTTGCATACAGTGATCAGATTGCAGCTAAAGAAAGTGAGATCAGTGCACTACAAAAACAGGTGGAAGATTATCAGGCAAAAGAAAAAGAACTGGAAGCCGAAAAACAGAAAGCGGCCAATACACAGAGCAGTTACGAGGCATTGATCGATGTGATCGATCATTATAATCAGAATAATTACAGTACGACAAATTTGATCGATGAGCTGCTTGCACTTTCCACGGATTCGTTAGGAGAAGTCGGAAAAGCACAGTATGATGAGATGACAAGTGAAATATTCCCGAAACAATGTGATAAACTTTACCGTTCCGCAAGACAGAGTTATCGAGTGGAAAATTATGGAACAGCGATTGAATCGCTGGAAAAAGTTATGAAGATGAATGAATCCTATGAAGACGGAAAGGCGCTCTTGCTGCTTGCAGATTCCTATGCGGGAAATGGAGATACGGAAAAAGCGACAGAGAAATATAACCGTGTGATTGAATTATTCCCGGACAGCAACGTTGCACAAAAGGCGACAGAAGCATTGAACGGAACGAATGATGATGGTGATAACAATAGCCAGCAATAGAGATACAAAAGAGAAAGGATATGTAACAAATTTGGTTACATATCCTTTTTGTGTAAAAAAAGGACAGATGTGACTTTTAAAACAGGAGGGAAAGAAATATGAAGTATCAGGTGGAAGAAAATTGTCTTACAATTTTTCTGCCGGGTGAGTTGGATCATCATAATGCAGAAGAGATTCGAAAGGGATCGGATAAACTGATCGAAGAAAATCACATTAAGTGTGTCATTTTTGATTTTCAGGAGACAAATTTCATGGACAGTTCAGGAATAGGAGTGATTATGGGGAAGATACAAACTAGTGTATCTGCTGGGGGGAGAAGTATGGGCAGTCCATGCAAATGAAAGAATGAAAAAGATTTTAACGATGTCCGGCGTGACAAAAATAATTCAGATGTATGAGGAGGAGACGATATGAGAAATACAAATGAAATGGAGCTGATTTTTGACAGTCTGTCTGCGAATGAGGGATTTGCAAGAGTTGCAGTTGCAGCATTTATGACTCAGTTAAATCCGACGGTGGAAGAAGTGGCTGATGTGAAGACCGCAATTTCTGAGGCGGTTACAAATGCAGTGATTCACGGATACGAAAATGAGATACATAAGATTTTTATACGATGCAATATCAAAGAGGAGACCATTTATATAGAAGTGGAGGATCACGGAAAAGGAATTGAGGATGTAAAAAAGCGATGGAGCCGCTATTTACAACAAAGCCTGAAATGGATCGGTCGGGAATGGGATTTTCGTTTATGGAAGCTTTTATGGATCATATTTGTGTGGAATCGGTGCAAGGAGAAGGAACTACGGTAAAAATGCAAAAAACAATCGGAAAAGGAAGGAAATTATGGACCACACAATCGCTTTGATCAGACAATCACACGATGGGGATGAAAAAGCGAGAGAACAATTAGTGGAGGAAAATATCGGTCTGATCTGGTGTATTGTAAAACGATTTTATGGAAGAGGTGCAGAGCCGGAGGACTTGTTCCAAATTGGAAGTATTGGTCTTCTGAAAGCAATTGATAAATTTGATATGACGTATGATGTCAAGTTTTCAACCTATGCGGTGCCGATGATATCCGGAGAGATTAAGCGCTTTTTGCGGGATGACGGAATGATCAAGGTGAGCAGATCTTTGAAAGAACTTTCATACAAAGCATATTTTGCAAAAAGAAAAGCTACAGGAAAAGCTTGGAAGAGATCCAACTTTGGAAGAACTGGCAGAAACTATGGAAGTAGAAAAAGAAGAGCTTGTCATGGCGATGGAGTCGAGTGGTGAAGTGGAATCACTCCATAAACCGATTTACCAGAAAGATGGAAATGAAATTCAACTGATGGATAAATTAGAGGAGACAGGGGCACAGGAAGAAAAGGTGCTTAATCAGATGCTGCTTGCGCAGCTTTTGGAGGGGCTTGAAAAAGAAGAGCGCCAGTTGATCTATTTGCGCTATTTTGCAAATCAGACACAGTCGCAGGTGGGAAAGACACTTGGAATTTCTCAGGTTCAGGTGTCGAGACTGGCAAAAAAAGATTTTTGGAAAAAATTTGAGGGCAGAAGGTTAATTCGAATCCGACGGTTCGTAATAGAAAAAGTGCGAACTCGGCTTTTTTGCATAGTTTTGAGAAAAAATGACATAATAAAGTGCATATGAAGGGAAGGTGAAAATAATGGAAAAGGCAAGAAAGAGAATTCGCATCTGTTTTGACATGTATTGTTCTTGCGGCGATTGGAATCGGACTGTTCTATTATTATTATGAAATAAAAGGAAATGGAACGGCAAATACAGGAACTTTGATTTCAAATGTTGAGATGGGGATCAAAAAAATTATGGCAGTGACGAAGGATACCGTTTATATCAAGAGTGAACAGAATGTAGAAGTTAAAAAAAAGAGAAGTGAGACTCGGGGACATTTTATCCTTGGAATGTACGAATGAAAAGATTGCTGCTAGAATCAAAACGATTCTGCTGTTAAAAATTCCAGATACCGGAAAGCACCGATATGTAGTATCTATCCTGAAGATTATAGAGTGTATTCACAGAGAATATCCA
>ENA-OPZZ01001336-OPZZ01001336.1-human-gut-metagenome-genome-assembly--contig:-NODE-1336-length-15420-cov-18.364677_pt1 | contig 15420 bp, 8 predicted proteins | sample MGYA00242487_ERZ504511 | MGnify/ENA primary metagenome ERZ504511 (study PRJEB26092, sample SAMD00036241) | human gut metagenome | host: Homo sapiens | study: EMG produced TPA metagenomics assembly of... | reverse complement strand
AAAAGTCGCTGGAAGAGACGGTGGAGCATGCACTTCGTCAGATTCAGGAAAAACAGTATGACACAGAATTGCTTGCCAGAGGAATCGCAAAGGAGCGGATCAGGTATTATGGATTTGCGTTTCGGGGGAAGAAAGTGTTGATTGGAAATTAAAATGAGAGAAAATATGAAAATCAGAAAAGCAGAACTGAAAGACCTGTCCAGAATTGCGGAAATTTTCGTGTTCAACAACCGAATCAATTATTTCCCGATTTTTCACGAGGAGGCCTATTCCTTCGGTGAAATGCAGGTAGTTCCGATGATCGACCAGTACTTTAAGAAAGAAGAAATCTTAAACCGCATCTATGTCTACGATGATGGAATTATAAGAGATTTTACAGAAATCAACGGAACCGAAATCTGTAAACTATACGTAGATCCATGTCTGCAGAACAACGGGGTCGGCCACGCGCTGATTACCTTTGTAATTGAAAAGTTTGACGCAGACCATCTATGGGCATTGGAGAAAAATACGCGTGCCATTGCGTTTTACAACCGCCACGGATTTTGGCGGGCAGGAACGAAACAGCTGGAAGCAGGAACGACAGAATATCTGCTGGAATTAAGACGATGAGAGCGCGGCGTGCTTTCTGTCCTTCCTGCAAAAATTAAAGCAGGAGAAAACGGTCTTGTGTTTTAACCGAATCAAGCAAGTAGCGAAGCGGATTGCGAATATCCGCTTTACTGAAGCAAAAATAGCCGAAAAGCCTGTTCTACCGTATCGGCCATATTTTCTGCCGCATTTTTCACATCCATAGCTTCTTCGAGTGAAACGACGCTCCGCATAATAGGGAAAAAGGCATCAATTCCGGCGGCGTTGCATGTGGATGCATCTTTTGTAACACAGCCTGAGAATGCAAGGACAGGTTTGCCGTATTCTTTTGACAGTTTTGCAACTCCGATCGGCGCTTTTCCCATCACGGTTTGTCCGTCGAGCCGTCCTTCGCCGGTGATAACAAGATCAGCATCTTTTACATCATCACGAAGTCGGGTTTCATCCAGTACGATCTGAATGCCGGGTTCCAGCGAAGCAGAAAGAAACGTCTGAAAAGCAAATCCAAGTCCGCCCGCAGCACCCGTTCCGGGAATTTCCGCGTCGACGTTCGGGAATGTTTTCTGGCAGAGCGCGGCGTAGGAGGCAAGCGATGTGTCCATACGTTTGATCATGACAGCATCCGCGCCCTTCTGCGGTCCGAAAACGGCGCTGCAGCCGTTGGAACCGCAGAGCGGATTCGTTACATCGCAGGCAATACGGAAGGTGCATTCCGAAAGTTCCGGCAGAACGTGATCTGTCGTAATCGCGGTAAGAGATTCCAGTCCGACAGCACCAAAAGGAACCTGTTTTCCTTCTGCATCGAGCAGTCCGAAACCGAGTGCCTGTAGCATACCAATACCGCCGTCATTTGTGGCACTTCCGCCGATTCCAATGATAAAGCGGTGGCAGCCATTGCGGATGGCATCGCAGATAACCTCACCGACACCGTACGTTGTGGCGTACAGCGGATTTTTCTCATCGCCGTGTACCTGCGTAATACCGGCAGCCCCCGACATCTCGATAATGGCGGTCTGCGTTCGGTCGATGATGCCATACGGGCAGATAACCTGCTTTCCGGCAGGACCGGTCACCGAAACGGAGACAAGCCGTCCGCCAAGACCTTCGGTCAGTGCCTGAACGGTACCTTCACCGCCATCGGCAAGCGGGCGCACAACCGTCTCCACCTTCGGATCGACACGATAAATCCCGGTGGCGGCCGCTGTTCCAGCCTGCAGAGAGGAAAGGCTTCCTTTAAAAGAATCAATTGCAATCACAACTTTCATCATTTTTCTCCTGATTTCAAATATTTTTCAATCCGACACTCATGCACCTTCGTCTTCTTATCATAATTAACACCAACCAGCAGAATATCCCCTGTATAAGATGCAATGGAAGCCGGGTAATGCTGTCTTTTAATCTGATCCAGTGCCGTTTTCGCATTCTTGTTCCATTTCAGTTCTACTACAAGCGCCGGAAAATCGTATCGGTATTCCGGCTTTGGCAGAAAGACAAAATCGGAAAAACCGCGCCCGGTCGGAAGTTCACGAGTGGGTTTGAAGTAATATTGCATCGTACTTAAATAAGCAATCGTGAGGACACAACTGAGCGAATTTTCATTATGATACTGAATCACGGAAGTATATTCCTCATGGACCTTTTCAATTCCGGCAGCGACAGCATTTTCATCCATATCGAGCGTAGCATCTAAAAGATCCGCAGATTCCTGCTGGAAAGCGAAAAGTTCATTCCAATGATTGGAAGTCACCGCAGTCAGAAACTCCCGGCGGATTTCTTCGTTGGGAATATATGCCATCTGTGTCTGCTGATTGTAGGCAAGATAGCCCAAATGAATCAGCAGCGTCAGAACATCATCTTTATTTACAAAGTTGACCATGTCATTTTTAAAAGAGGTAACCATGACAGGAACTGCGGCGCCGGAGAGTATCTCCAGAATTGCTGTTTTCAATCCGTCAAAATCCATATTGATAAAAGGAACCATCGAGTCGTATGTGCTCGTCTCCGACCAATAGCTTTGGAATGTCCCATCCAGAAGCAGACTTGTTACCGCGTTTGGATTGTATACATGGTAATTTCCAAGCAGATAGCCGTCGTACCATCGTCTGACTTCCTCAAAATTTTGTCCGTATTTCTGACAGAGAGCGGAAACTTCATCTTCTGTGAATCCAATATAGGAAGCCAGCGGGCCTGGATTCAGCATGGAATACTGATGAAAATTATTTAAGGCAGACTGCGTTTTCAATTTTTTGATCGGAAGAATACCCGTGAGAAACGCAAGCTGGATATATTTCGTCGGTTCCGTCCCTTTGAACATTCCACGAAGAAAATTAATGTAATCATCCTGAATTTTCTGGTTGGAGGCCTCATCACGAATCAGGACATCCCATTCATCAATAATAATCACAAATTTCTGTCCGGTCGCCTCTTTGATCCGGGACAGAGCGTCGGGAACGGTGGAAACTTCCGGCGGAAGCTGATCTGCATAGATGGTACGCAGCTCGGTCAGTGTACATTCTGTAATGTAGGCCACAATCTGTTCCGGATCGCTGACATTCGAAAGAAACCACTGGATGTCCAGATGAATCACATCGTACTGGTTCAGATGCTTCTCAAAGTCTGCCGTCTGGCTGATCGCAAGGCCAGAAAACATCTTTCTGGAATCACAGCCCTTGCTGTAATAGGCCGCCAGCATATTTGCAGCAAATGATTTTCCAAACCGCCGCGGGCGGCTGTTGCAGATATAGCCCTGCATGGTGTCCAGAACTTTGTTGGTATACGATAAAAGTCCTGTTTTGTCCACATAGATTTCGGAATTGAGAGCAACCTGAAATGCACTGTTGTCCGGATTCACAAATCTTCCCATGATTTCACTTCCCTTCCGTTTTTTGATTATACCCCGATTTTACCATTCCCCCATCCAAATAGCAACGCACACCCCCGAAAATCCCGTAAAATTGCGGAAAAGAACCGATAAAATGTGCTTTCCACTCTTGACAACGCTTACAGCCCCTAGTTATAATAAGGCATGAAAAACAATGACGAAGACAGTAGTCTGCGCGTGAACGGTCTGTGGAAAGCGAGCCGGGGATGGTGGGAGTCCGGTACAAGTAGCGGCAGGTGAACATCACTTCCAAGTTGCAGTTCTGAATCTGCGTACCCGGCGCATAAAATATAGAAAGCCGGAGAGCAGTGGTAAGAAGTTGCCGGCCGTTCCCCGTTACAGGAAATGCATATGATAGTATGTAACAGGTGGTTACGATAAGTACAGCTTTCGTCCTATTACAGGGCGGGAGCTTTTTCTTATTTTACGCGAGCAAATCAAACGAGAAACTTAAGTTTCAGGAGGTACAAGCATGTACAAGAAAGTTTCAACCGACATGAACTTTGTCGAGAGAGAAAAACAGGTTGAGAAGTTCTGGGAAGACAATCAGATCTTCGAAAAAAGTATGAAAGTGCGCGAAGGAAATCCGTCCTACGTATTCTATGACGGACCGCCGACCGCAAACGGAAAACCGCACATCGGCCACGTAGAGACCCGTGTTATCAAGGATATGATCCCGAGATACCGTACTATGAAAGGTTATCAGGTGCCGAGAAAAGCAGGCTGGGATACCCACGGACTGCCGGTAGAGCTGGAAGTTGAGAAAAAACTCGGTCTGGACGGAAAAGATCAGATCGAAAAATACGGCGTAGAGCCATTCATCGAGCAGTGTAAAGAGAGCGTATGGAAATACGAGGGAATGTGGGAAGACTTCTCCCATACCGTTGGCTTCTGGGCTGATATGAAAAACCCATACGTTACGTATCATAACGATTACATCGAGTCCGAGTGGTGGGCATTAAAAGAGATCTGGAAGAAAGGTCTTCTGTACGAAGGACACAAAATCGTTCCTTACTGCCCGCGCTGCGGTACCCCGCTTTCTTCCCACGAAGTAGCGCAGGGATACAAAGATGTCAAAGAACGTTCAGCCGTTGTCCGCTTTAAAGTAAAAGGCGAGGACGCTTACATCCTGGCATGGACCACCACACCGTGGACCCTTCCGTCCAACGTTGCACTCTGCGTCAACCCGGATGAGGATTATGTAAAAGTAACAAGCAAAGGATATACCTATTATATGGCAGCTGCTCTGGTAGACACCGTTCTCGGTGAGGGCGCTGAAATCCTGGAGCATTATCAGGGTAAAGATCTCGAGTTCAAAGAGTACGAGCCGCTGTTCCCGTACGCTGAGAAGAGAATCGGAAACAAAAAAGCATACTATGTAGTCTGCGATACCTACGTAACACTGACCGATGGTACCGGTGTTGTTCATATCGCCCCTGCATTTGGTGAGGACGACTCCAAGGTCGGTCACAGATACGATCTTCCATTCGTACAGTTAGTAAACGAAAAAGGTGAGATGACCGAGGAAACTCCGTGGGCAGGCACTTTCTGCAAGAAAGCAGATATGGCCGTTCTGCAGGCACTCGAGGATAAAGACCTTCTGTTTGATGCGCCGCTGTTCGAGCACAGCTACCCGCACTGCTGGAGATGCGATACTCCGCTGATCTACTATGCACGTGAAACCTGGTTCATCCGCATGACTGCAGTAAAAGAGGATCTGATCCGCAACAACAACACCATTAACTGGATTCCGGAAAGCATCGGAAAAGGACGCTTTGGCGACTGGCTGGAAAATGTTCAGGACTGGGGACTTTCCAGAAACCGTTACTGGGGAACTCCGCTTCCGGTATGGCAGTGTGAATGTGGCCATCAGGATTGCATCGGCAGTATCGAAGAGCTGAAAGAAAAAGCCGACAACTGCCCGGATGACATCGAGCTTCACCGCCCATACATCGACGCAGTGACCATCAAGTGCCCGAAATGCGGTAAAGAGATGCACCGTGTACCGGAGGTTATCGACTGCTGGTTCGATTCCGGCTCCATGCCGTTCGCACAGCATCACTATCCATTCGAGAACAAAGAAACCTTCGAGAAACAGTTCCCGGCACAGTTTATTTCCGAGGCTGTAGACCAGACACGTGGATGGTTCTACTCCCTGCTTGCAATTTCCACTCTGCTGTTCAACAAAGCACCGTACGAGAACGTTATCGTTCTTGGTCTGGTACAGGATGAGAACGGACAGAAGATGAGTAAATCCAAAGGAAATGCCGTAGATCCGTTCGACGCACTGCAGACTTATGGCGCAGATGCAATCCGCTGGTACTTCTACACCAGCAGTGCTCCGTGGCTGCCGAGCCGTTTCGCAGGAAAGACCGTAGTCGAAGGACAGAGAAAATTCATGGGAACCCTGTGGAACACCTACGCATTCTTTGTACTGTATGCAAACATCGATAAGTTCGATGCAACGAAATATACACTGGAGTATGATAAGCTTGCCGTCATGGACAAATGGCTGCTGTCCCGTCTGGAGTCTACGGTAAAAGCAGTGGATGACAATCTGGCAAATTACCGTATCCCGGAGGCAGCAAAAGCACTGCAGTCCTTCGTGGATGATATGAGTAACTGGTATGTACGCCGCTCCCGTGAGCGTTTCTGGGCAAAAGGCATGGAGCAGGATAAGATCAATGCTTACATGACTCTGTACACCGCACTGGTGACCGTTGCAAAAGCAGCAGCTCCGATGATTCCGTTCATGACAGAGGATATTTATCAGAACCTCGTAAAGAGCATCGATGCAAGTGCACCGGAAAGTATCCATCTGTGCGACTTCCCGGAGGTACATGAGAACTGGATCGATCCGAAGATGGAAGAGGATATGGCAGACCTGCTGGAGATCGTCGTTATGGGACGTGCCGCAAGAAATACTGCCAATATCAAAAACCGTCAGCCGATCGGAACCATGTACGTGAAGAGCGAGTTCCAGCTTTCCGAATTCTACAAAGAGATCATCGAGGACGAGCTGAATGTCAAAGAAGTTGTATTTAAAGATGACATCGCAGATTTCATCAGCTACAGCTTCAAACCGCAGATGCGTACCGTAGGACCAAAATACGGAAAACTTCTGAATAAGATCAAAACCGTACTGTCCGAGCTTGACGGAAATAAGGCAATGGCAGAGCTGAAGAGCACCGGCGAACTTAAACTTGACATCGATGGACAGGAAATTGTATTATTAGAGGAGGATTTGTTAATTGACATGGCACAGATGGAAGGCTATGTATCCGAATCCGACCATACAATCACCGTTGTTCTGGATACCAATCTGACTCCGGAACTGATCGAGGAAGGTTTTGTTCGTGAGCTGGTAAGTAAAATCCAGACCATGCGTAAAGAGGCCGGCTTTGAGGTTATGGACAAGATCAGAGTATATGCAAAAGACAACGACAAGATTGTAAGCATCATGAAAAACCATGGTGATGAAATTAAATCTGAAGTTCTGGCAGAAGAAATCGTGACTGGAGAGACAAAGGGCTATGAGAAGGAGTGGAATATCAACTCCGAAAAGGTTACCATGGCAGTAGAGCGTATCTAAGAATACTTCTGGATGCGTTTCCACGACGATCGTTAATATAAAAATCAGCCTGCGAGCGGGGATGCAGACAAGCTCTCCGCTCGCAGACTGCTATTGAGGAGGACGCAGATGTTAAACGCCGAGTTCAACAAAGAAACTTTTAAGAACAGTGTCAAAGAAAACGTAAAAATGCTGTACAGAAAAAATCTGGAAGAGGCTTCCCAGCAGGAAATTTACCAGGCAGTCTGCTACGCAGTAAAAGACGTTATTATTGACAACTGGCTGAAAACCCAGAAAGCAATGGATGAGCAGGATCCGAAGATTCTGTACTATATGTCCATGGAGTTCCTGATGGGACGTGCGCTGGGAAATAACCTGATTAACCTGACTGCATACAAACAGGTACAGGAAGCTCTTGATGAGATGGGACTGAACCTGAACCTTCTGGAGGACCAGGAGAGAGATCCTGCGCTTGGAAACGGCGGTCTTGGCCGTCTGGCAGCATGCTTCCTGGATTCCCTGGCTACACTGGGATATCCGGCATACGGCTGCGGTATCCGTTATAAATACGGTATGTTCAAACAGCAGATCCGCGACGGTTATCAGATAGAAGTACCGGACAACTGGCTGAAACACGGCTATCCATTCGAGCTGAAACGCCCGGAATACGCAAAAGAAGTAAAATTTGGCGGATACGTAGCACAGGAGTATGATGAGGCTACCGGACGCGTAAACTTCGTACAGAAAGATTACCAGTCTGTAAACGCAATTCCTTACGATATGCCAATCGTAGGATACGACAACGATGTTGTAAACACGCTGACCATCTGGGATGCAGAGGCTATTCAGGACTTCTCCCTGGATTCCTTCGACAAAGGTGATTACCACAAAGCGGTTGAGCAGGAAAACCTTGCAAAAACCATCGTAGAGGTTCTGTATCCGAACGACAACCATTACGAAGGAAAAGAGCTGCGTCTGAAACAGCAGTATTTCTTTATTTCTGCAAGCGTACAGAGAGCAGTTGCAAAATATAAAAAACATCACGATGATATCACAAAGCTGTATGAGAAGGTTACCTTCCAGCTGAACGATACTCACCCGACCGTAGCCGTTCCGGAGCTGATGCGAATTCTTATGGATGTGGAAGGCCTTGGCTGGGATGAGGCATGGGAGATTACGACAAAGACCTGTGCATACACGAACCATACGATTATGGCAGAGGCACTTGAAAAATGGCCGGTTGACCTGTTCTCCAGACTTCTTCCGCGTATCTATCAGATCGTAGAAGAGATCAACCGCCGCTTCCTGATCCAGGTAAGAGAGCAGTACCCGGGTGATGAAGAGAAAGTCCGCCAGATGGCAGTGATCTACGACGGACAGGTTCATATGGCCCGTCTGGCTATCGTAGGCGGATATTCTGTCAACGGTGTTGCAAAGCTTCATACCGAGATCCTGAAAAAACAGACTTTAAAAGACTTCTACGAAATGACTCCGGAGAAGTTCAACAATAAGACGAACGGTATCACACAGCGTCGTTTCCTGCTTCACGGAAACCCGCTTCTGGCTGACTGGGTAACCGAGTACGCCGGAGACGGCTGGATCACCGATCTGCCGAAGATCGAAAAGATCGCTAAGCTGGCAGATGACACCCAGGCACAGAAGGAATTTATGGAAATCAAATATAAAAATAAAGTTCGCCTGGCAAAATACATCAAAGAGCATAACGGCATTGATGTAGATCCGAACTCTATTTTTGACGTTCAGGTAAAGCGTCTGCATGAGTACAAACGCCAGTTTATGAACATTCTTCATATTATGTACCTGTATGACCGTCTGAAAAAGAACCCGGATATGCCGTTCTACCCAAGAACCTTCATCTTTGGAGCGAAAGCTTCCGCAGGCTATGAGCGTGCAAAAGCAATCATCAAACTGATCAATTCCGTTGGGGATGTCGTAAATAACGATCCGACCATCAAAGGAAAGATCAAAGTTGTATTTATCGAGGATTATCGTGTCAGCAACGCAGAGCTGATCTTTGCCGCTGCTGATGTTTCCGAGCAGATTTCCACCGCAAGTAAAGAGGCTTCCGGTACCGGTAACATGAAGTTCATGCTGAACGGTGCCCTGACTCTTGGAACCATGGACGGTGCAAACGTAGAGATCGTTGAGGAAGTTGGAAAGGAGAACGCCTTTATCTTCGGACTTTCCGCAGATCAGGTTATCGAATATGAGAACAACTACACCTACGATCCGATGAGCTACTTCATCCACGATCAGGACATCCACAACGTAGTGATGGATCTGATCAGCGGAAGATACTCAAACGGCGACACCATGATGTTCCGTGATCTGTATGACTCTCTGCTCACACCGAAGAATGCTCCGCGCCCGGATATGTACTTTACCCTGGCAGACTTCAAGTCCTATGCGGCAGCACAGGAGCGTGTTGAGGATAAATACAGAAATACTTCTGCATGGGCAAGAAGCGCGATCCTGAATACCGCACACAGCGGCAAATTCACATCCGACCGTACCATCCAGCAGTATGTAGATGATATCTGGCATCTGGACAAGATTACTGTCAGAAAGTAATCAGAATCAAATATAAGTAGTTAGGGGACACCTGCTTTTCCGGGGAAAACCGGAGGGGCGGGTGTTCTTTTTTTGATGCCCGCTGGAAGGATCTGCATCCCGAAAAATGCCTGCAAAACAGGCATTCTTTTGACATTCTACGGGGAGTGTGGTACACTGTTCGTGTCTATGAACTAAAACAATCTGAAATGTATTGAGGTGAAAAGATTGGATAAAGCTGAATATCAAAGCCGGCTGGAAGAGCTGAACAGTCTGGTAAAAAAAGAGGACTATGAGGGGGCACTTGCAGTTGTAGAAGCCGTTGATTGGCAGCGTGTCAAGAGTCTGCGCACGCTCGGCATGGTAGCGGATGTCTATGAGGCGAACAAACGATATCCGGAGGCGAAGAAGATTCTGCTGATGGCGTATGACCGTTCCTCCATCGGAAAGGGCATTCTGTACCGCCTGGTAGAGGTCTCCGTAAAAATGAAAGACTTTGATGAGGCGATTGACTTTTACAACGAGTTTGAAGCAGTCGCACGTCACGATAATTCCCGGTATCTGCTGAAATACAAGATTTTAAGAGGACAGAAAGCGCCGCTTGAGGAGCAGATTTCCCTTCTGGAGGAATACAAAGAGCGGGAATTTACCGAGAGATGGGCATATGAACTGGCAAACCTTTACAGCAAAGCCGGAGAGACGCAGAAATGCATCGATGCCTGTGATGAGCTGATCCTGTGGTTCAGCGAGGGCAAATATGTGACAAAGGCAATGGATCTGAAAATGAAGTACGAGCCGCTGTCACCGTCCCAGCAGATCAAATACGAGCATCGTTTTGACTACAAAAAGAATGAAGAGCCGTCCGAGGATCCGGAAGCACTTGAAGTGCGGTTAGCCGGAGAGAGCGGAGCCGGTGAAATGGCTGCGACGAAAGAGCCGGCAGAGACGCCGGAAGTAAAACCGGTAAACGGCGGTGTGATGAGCCAGTATGTGGCCGGTGAAGAAGAAAAAGAAGCCGGTTCGCCGTACGAAGCATATGAGAAAACACAGCAGGCCGAGGCAGATGCAGAGCAGGTGCAGGAGTACGAAGCACTGCAGCAGACAGAGGAGCCGATCGAGGAGATTCCGGAAGAGCAGGCGTATGCAGACAGCACGCCGACGTACCTTGGAAATACGATCGATCTTCACGCAGAGCTTGCAAAGAGCATCCGCGATGTCTTCTCCTTCCGCGGAAAGAAACAGGAAGAGACGGCAGTCGAGGAAGAGACAAGCGAAGAGCCGGTACAGTACGAAGTAAAAGATCTGGAGCCGGAGCAGCTTGATGTAAACGTAGAGGTATCCCCGGATGCCAACACGACAATCAAGACAAGACCGCAGCCAAAACCGAAGGAAAAAGCCGAGCCGGTAATGCCGAAAGCACCGAAGCCGGAGAAGAAATACGAAGAGCCGGACCTCGAAGCACTGTTCCAGGAGACCGCAGCAAACCTGTCGGAGGAAGTTGCGGAGGAAGAAGCAGAAGAGCCAGTGGAACCGGCAGCAGAAGCCGAAACCGCAGAGCAGCCGATGGATCCGGAGTCCGAGACAGAGGCACGGGAAACGGCAGAGGAGCCGCAGGCGGAAGCTGAGCCGGAAGAAGATGCAGAACCGGCAGATGAAGCGGAAACCGAAGAGATCACAGAACCGGCGGATGAGGCTGAAACCGAAGAAGTTACAGAGCCGATGGATGAAGCTGAGATCGAAGAGATTATAGAACCGGCAGCCGAGGCTGAAATCGAAGAAGCAGAAGTTACAGAACCAGCAGTGGAAGCTGAAACAGAAGCAGCCGAGAAGGCTCAGGCGGAAGCCGAAATTGAGGAAACCGTAGAACCGGCGGAGACGCCGTCCATGGATGCAACGGTTGTCATCCCGGATCTGAAACCGGCAGAGGAGACACGGCCGACCATCGATTTTAGTGAGCTTCAGGCAGCGCTGAACGCAGAAGTGCAGGAAGCTGAAAAAGCATCGGAAATTGAACTGCCGGACGAGCCGGAAACTGCGGAAGCAGAACCTGCTGACGAGCCGGAAAGCGAAACAGAGCCGGAAACCCCGGCCGAGACTGAGCCAGCCGATCCGTTTGAGCCGGCAGGAACCCAGCCGATCGAGATTACCCCGGAGGAAATCGAAATCGAAGTTCCGACCGAGCCAAAGCGTGAGCGCGTATCCGATGCGACGATCAACATGAGCATCGAAAAAACAACGGATGCCACCGTTCAGCTGATCCGCGACAACATTCCGGAAGGAACTGTTGCGAAATCGATTGAAGAGGTGCTCCGCGAGGAGACGCCGGAGGAGGCAAGACTCCGCATCCTGAACGACACCCAGCCGGATAAGCTGAGTGATGAGCAGAAAGCGCTGTTTACTTACTTTGCGAAAGTTCCAGGCATGGATATCCAGATTCTGGATGCAATGCATGGTGTTTATCATTACGCAGGCGACCGTACTTCCCGTCATGGAAACATTGCCATTATGGGCGGATACGGTACTGGAAAAACGAAGCTGTCGGAGGATCTCGTCCGTGCAATCTGTGCTGACTTAAAACTTCCGGCAACGAAGATGGCCCGTCTGGATGCATCTGTTCTGAACAAAAAGGACTGTGCGCAGATTGTTTCAAAGCTGGCGGGAGGTTTCCTCCTGATCGAGCGTGCCGGTCTGATGTACCCGGAGACGATCGAGAAGCTGTCGCAGGCAATGGATTTCCGTACAGACAGTCTGGTTCTGATCATCGAGGATGAGAAGGTCAGCATGAGAGGTCTTCTGCGGAATTACCCTGATTTTGCGAAGAAGTTTGAGACGGTCATTTCGATTCCTGTTTTCACGAACGACGAGCTGGTTACGTTTGCCCGCACGTATGCGCGTGAGAATGGATACAAGATGGACGAGATGGGTGTGCTTGCTCTGTATACACAGATTGGCAACAATCAGAAGGAGGGCGAGCCGATGACGATTTCACAGGTCAAAGATATGGTGGATCGTGCCATCGCCCATGCAGAAAAGGGAACCCGTAAATTCGGAAGACGCATGTCCAGAAAGCATACCGATGCGGACGACCGCGTGATTCTTTACGAGAAAGACTTTGAGTTCTAAATACATGGAGAATTTATGGAGAAAGTAAAACCGTGGCTCGGGGAGCCGCAGAATACCATAGCCGTACTGCAGAAGTACGGCTTTGTATTTCAGAAAAAGTATGGTCAGAATTTTCTGATCGATCCACATGTGCTGGATAAGATTGTAGCCGCTGCAGGTATCGGACCGGACGATTTTGTTGTGGAAATCGGACCTGGTATCGGTACGCTGACGCAGTATCTTGCGTATGCTGCGCGGAGTGTGTGTGCGGTGGAAATTGACAAGAATCTGATCCCGATTCTGGAGGATACGCTGTCGGATTATGATAATGTTGAGGTTATCAACAATGATGTTTTGAAGGTGGATCTGGCGGCGCTGGCGAAGGAGAAGAACAACGGACGGCCGATCAAGGTTGTGGCGAATCTTCCGTATTATATTACGACGCCGATTATTATGGGATTATTTGAGAATCATGTGCCGGTGGATTCGATTACGGTTATGGTTCAGAAGGAGGTTGCGGACCGGATGCAGACGGGGCCGGGATCGAAGGATTACGGGGCGCTGTCGCTGGCGGTGCAGTATTATGCGGAGCCGTATATTGTGGCGAATGTGCCGCCGAACTGTTTCATTCCGCGTCCGAATGTCGGCTCAGCGGTCATCCGTCTGACCCGCCATGCGAAGCCGCCGGTGGAGGTAAAGGACAAAGATTTAATGTTCCGTCTCATCCGCGCGTCCTTCAACCAGCGCCGGAAAACCCTGCAGAACGGGCTTTCCAACGCGCAGGATCTCTCCTTTAGCAAGGAAGAGATCGCAGCCGCAATCGAGTCGCTGGGACTTTCCCCGTCCGTGCGCGGCGAGACGCTGACGCTGGCGCAGTTTGCAGCGCTTTCGGACGTGCTTGGGAAATAGAAATTGGATAAGAGAAAATATAAAAAAAGTCCCATCCTTATGCCATGATTCAAAGTCTTGCAAAAGGTATGGGAAAGATCGACTTTTTTGAATTTTTTGCTTTTTTAAAATTATTCCGACAACAAAATTCGGTCATTATCCAGCGCGTGGCCTGCGCCGGTCTTGAAGCGGGCGATCAGATCCTCGACAGTCATGGAAGCGCGCTCTGCGCCGCCGACGTCGAGCACGATATTTCCGTTTGCCATCATGAGCGTGCGGTTTCCGAGCTCCAGAGCCTGGTTCATATTGTGGGTGATCATCAGGCAGGTGATTTTCTCCTCAGCAACGATATTTTTCGTCAGCTCCAGTACTTTTTCAGCTGTTCCCGGATCGAGGGCGGCAGTGTGCTCATCGAGCAGCAGAAGCTTCGGCGTGATGAGGGTTGCCATGAGCAGGGTGAGCGCCTGGCGCTGACCGCCGGAGAGAAGTCCGACCGGCTGGGTCATCCGGTCTTCAAGCCCCATATTTAAGAGGGAGAGGCGTTCGCGGAACGCATCTTTATCTTTCTTGGAAATGCGGGAAAATGGCGATTTTCCCTTTGCAGTCCGCAGATAGGCGAGGGCAAGATTTTCTTCGATCGTCATGCCCGGCGCCGTTCCCTTTAACGGGTCCTGAAAGAGGCGGCCGACCATCAGGCTGCGCTTGTGCTCCGGCATATAGGTGATGTCCTCGCCGTCCAGCTCGATAAAGCCGTCATCGACGTAGAAGCTGCCGGCAATCGCATTGAACAGGGTCGATTTTCCGGCGCCGTTGGAACCGATGATTGTCACGAAATCTCCGTGATCCAGATGCAGGGACAGCCCGGAGAGCGCCTGTTTGGCGTTGACAGTTCCCGGATTAAAGGTTTTTGATATCGACTGAATATTTAACATGCTCCGTGTCCTCCCTTCCGGCGTGCCGCTGCATTTTTACGTGTCTGGAATGCCGCCCATTTCCGGATCGTCGGAAATGCGATTGCCAGCGCTACGATCACAGCGGTGACCAGTTTCAGCCCCTGTACAGGCATGATTTTTGTATACAGGACGATAGCGTAGATAAAACGGTAAATAATCGAACCGATGACGGTGGCGATGACACCTCTTGTCACGCCGCGGCGTCCGAGGACGGTTTCACCGATGATCAGGCAGGCAAGACCGATCACGACGATACCCGTGCCGCCGTTGATGTCGGCGGTATTCTGGTACTGACCGACCATTGCGCCGGAGAGTGCGGTCAGCGCATTGGCGATGCATAAGCCGACTGTAATGGTAAATGTCGGGTTGATCGAGGAGGCGCGCACCATGTCAATGTTGTTGCCGGTTGCCCGGATGGAGAGTCCCAGACGGGTACCGAGAAAATAGACGAGCAGTGCGCCCGCAAGCACAGTTACGCAGATTGCCAGAAGTGCTTCATACCAGTCACCCCCGATACCGGTTTTCTGAAGCAGGGAAAAGATGGTCTCTGTCTTTAAAAGACTCACGTTGGCACTCCAGCCCATTACCATCAGATTGATGGTGTAGAGTCCCATATTGGTGATGATACCGGCGAGAATGGACGGCACGCCGAGACGGGTCTGCTGAAATGCGGTGACAAATCCGGCGCAGATGCCTGCAAGCATGGCAGCCGGAACCGCGAGGAATGGATGCCCTGCCGCAGCCATTGTGACGGATACCGCTGTGCCGAGGACGAAACAGCCGTCCGTTGTCATATCCGCGATGTCCAGTATGCGGAAACTCAAGAACAGCGCCATCGGCACCAGCGCATATAGAAATCCCAG